>Ga0114931_10004001_pt1 | contig 18498 bp, 23 predicted proteins | sample 2SBtaG_FD_89579 | JGI IMG/M metagenome (GOLD analysis project Ga0114931, IMG submission 89579) | Deep subsurface microbial communities from Kolumbo volcano to uncover new lineages of life (NeLLi) - 2SBTROV14_V59a metaG | ecosystem: Environmental > Aquatic > Marine > Volcanic | place: Kolumbo...
CTTGCCGTCACGGTCCAGGTGTCGGTGGCGCCGGCTGATTTGACTTGCAGTCTCAGCGCCGGCCAAAACTGATCGGTGAACAATTGGATGTATTTCAACGCAGAAGTCGTGTTGGCAATCGTTCCAGACGCACCCCAACGCAAGATGTTTGCTGGCAAAATCTGTGCAGAAGCTTCGATAAACGCCTTCGAGTCACTACCCGGGTTATCCAAAAGTTGCAGAGGGTAAAGATTGACGTTCAAGGCATCAACCGCACCCGACGCAACCGCAGTAATCTCCAAAAGAAAGTTGTAAAACCCGATATGCGCCAGCTCGAAGTCACCGTTGGCGCCCGTCACGTTGTCAATCCCAGAAATGTTGTCGATGATCTTGACGGTCTTTTGTTCAATCAGCGCATTGCGTTCCATCGGCAATCTCCTATGGACGCGAAAACCAAGCCGCTACAGAAACCCTACGCATCCTGAGAGGGGTCGCCAAATTCGACAAACAGCGTTCCCACCGTCGGAGCATTCGCAAGGGCAGTTGCAGTGAAAGTCAGCGACTCGCCCGCGGCCAACCTGTTTTGCAGCAAAACCATATCGACCTGGGTTCCGATCGGCACGGATGCCGGAATGGCTGCCTCCGCCGAGAAATAGTTGTCCGTGTGAACACCGGCAGAGATTCTGCCTGCCTTCCAGCTCGTCGTCGATGCCGCGTTGGTGCCAGCGTTGAAATTCTCGCACCAAATACGGTGAACTCCCAACGCCCTCGCCCTTGCAGACACAATTATCTGGCCGGTAAATCCTGCTGCCCAACTGAATTCCCTCCGCACAACGACAATTCGCGAGGGGATGCTCAACGGCGTGAATGGTGTGTTCATGGTTGTTCTCCCAAAAACAAAGGCCGCATGTTGGCGACCTCAACCCAATTTCTTCTCAATCTTGGCGGCCTTGTGAACGATCGCAACCCCTGTCCAGCCCGCAGCAAGTGATGCGGCAATGCCTGCTGTCTGATCGTCAATCCATCCTGCCGTTTTCGCTACCCCGATTATGGCCAACATGGCCATGCCGATGTAGCTCTTGTATCCGTTCAAGAATTTCATTGATCTTGCACCTCCACGGTCGTATTCGTGGCTGGCTGCGTCAGGTGAACGTGAATCTGCGGTTTATCAATTCGGATCAAATTCTCAATCCTGATACAACCTGTGCACGAAAAAACTGTAAACACCAACACGATCATACCGAGGCGGCAAGACGCGTCCAGAACAATTTTCGCCATCATCACGACACCTGTCTTTCTCGCTCGTGGCTACAAAATCTCCTACCCAACCATTCGGGATTCCCGAATAGTTCACGGCGATGGGTTGATTGCCAGAGCTACCTCGGGCGCCTTGACTTGTCGAAGGGTCCGTAGGAGCCTATCAGCCGCTTGCGCTTGTCCCGCTTCGATAAGCTTCCGAGCGAGCTGCTCGACATAAGCAGCTACCTTTACACGGTCGCCCTTCATCGCTCCATCGACGATGCGAGAGATTTCCAGCAAGTGATCCATGAAACTCCTCTAGGCTTTTGTGAAATATACACGCCTCAAATCGGCCAGTTAAGCGCTGTATCTGAAATAAAACGATGAGATAACGCCGTCATCGTTCTCAGCCCGGCGCAGGTGCCGAAATACCCGCGCCGTCTCCCGCATCCTCCTCCCCCGTGTTTTCCTTTCGTATCGCCGGAGGCGGCACGGTCGCCGCCTGTCCCTGATCGGCCTGTGCGTTGCCCTGAATCTGCACGGCAAGCCCGTCCGTGCGCACGATGAACTTTCCTTCGAATCCCTGACAGATCTTGCCCTCAACAACAATCACATAGCCAGGATTGATGGCCTGCGCTCCAGCCTGGAGTTGTGCTGTTCGGGCACTGGTTTCGGCCAACGCCTTGGTCACCGCGGGCGCGATGACTTCCTTGAGCGTCGTCTGGCTGAACCGCTCGATTGCCTCTGATCCAGGCGAGCAGCCGAAGCTTCCCGCACAACTTCCGATCGACGCTACTGCCACCAGCAGCGCACCGAAAATACCTCTGAATGCGTCTCCAATTGGGTCCATTTCATTTCTCCTGTTATGGTTGTCTTGATCCTACTCTGCCCTGCAATTGACTCACGGCCTTGACGACGTTTTGTTGTTCTATCTGCAACCGCCCAACTCTTTCAACAAGAGTGCTAATGGTCGTTTGCATGCTCGTCATGGCTTTGGTGCTGTCAAGTAAAGCTTCTGTAAATTCATCGTCCACCTGGTCCACATGGCGCTTGATCTGCTGGTCTTTTGCTGAAAGCTCGCGAAGTTGGTTTATGAATTGTTGTCTATCCGATTGTATGCTCGCATAGACTGCTCCGGACATGAAGATGACCGAGATGATGGCGACCATGTTTTTCTTCGTAAATTCTATGATTTGCTTGGCCATGAGTCTATCCTGCGAGCTTAACGCTCGATCCTTTGCTCACCGCGCCGCCTATCGAAATGATCTTGCCGGTTGAGACTGTCGGAACACGCGGGATAGACCTGATGAGGTTTTCGTTGATTGGCGGATGCGATATCGCCGTCGGCGCTGACGCTGAAGTCGTGTAGGCTCCTGTTGTCGATCTAACGGTTTGTGTGTAGTTAGTGTTGATAAGACGTGAATAATGAAGCAGTCCAGCTTGAGCCCTAAAATCAATCGCCCTTAACTTACCATCATATAAATTCTGTATGTCGGCTGCTCCTAGTTCGGCTTTCCAAACGGCCACTTCGGCCAAACTACCGTTGAAATAATTTGCGTTCGCCCCCTTTTCATATCCGATGGTAAGTGTCTTTTCTGGTTGGAATACCCCATTTATACCAGTGTTGGTCCCCTCATTTCCACCATTCAAATAGACTTTGAATTTTCTATTCGGGCCCACCGTGCATGTCGCCATTTGCCAAGTGTTGGTTGTCCAAGCCGCAGTTGTATCAACCGAAACCGATGTGAACCTTTGTTTGATGGTTGCTCTGACTACAACATTGCTCGGCGGGATCGTAAGGAAATTGCCTGTAATATGCAACGCAATATGGACATCCCAGATAATATCAAAAGCATAAATCTGGCACAGATATGCACTGCTCTGGTTTGTCGCTGGATTGAACCAGCAGTTCATCGTCAAGGCAGTCTTGGGAAATATCGCTTGGTCAAGAGCGACCTCGGCGGACTGCGAGCTGGATGATACAAACTTCAGAGCCATTGCTATTGTTCCTTCATCCGGCATAGAGCATATAGCAGGTAAACGTCCCCCGTCGCGTTGTCATCTGCATGTCCCGTATTCCTTCGCGCCCTCACAATTGCATCCCTCCCATCTGCAAGGCCGTCGATGTTGGTCATATTGAGCGTGAAATCAATTTTGACGTTGTTGTTGGTCGCATCAGCCGCGACCGTCACGCCATCGAATGTGTGGGTAAAGGTAGCGTCCATGATCTCGCCGTTGTCCAACGTATGAATCGAGAATTCCATGCGGCATTTGTTGGTCGCGCCGGTAGCGGACGCAAACGTCAACGTCCCATCTATTTGGAATCCGCCGCCGTCATAATTCTCGATATAGACAGGAAAGTCTACATATTGAACAGTTGTGTCATCAAAAGCGAGCACATTATGCTGTGTTTTGGGATTAGAAAGATCAGAGATTATAAGACGCTCTGCGTTCTGGCCTTCTGTCAATTCAAAATCACGAAACTCGCCAACTGTTTTTCCGGTTACCATTAGAAGCCCTCCGCATGCAGATCAATCAATGCAACCAAAAGCCTGACCTTTTGCGCATCTGTTACTCTAGCCATACCAGATGGCCATGACACAAATAAGCTATCGAATCCTGCGATCAATCGAAGATCCATATTAAGCAGTGCAGTTTCTATAGTGAATTTATCAGTGCCGATTGAAATCCCTTCACGAGAAACAAATTTCGAAAAGGTATGTCGAAATGATTTTCGTTGTGCTGGTGTCAATGCTGGCAATGGCATTAGTCAATCCTCCTACAAATCGGTTGTTAAGACAACGGCAACCCAAAGCGGTCCAGCGCCCGTTACAGCGCTTATGTCCATCATCAACCAACTCTGTGCGGCCACGGAAGCAGAATCAAAAGTGGTCGATTCGGCACCAGTAGTATTCGCAGTTTTGTCCAATGTCCATATGTTCGTTCCCGCCACGTCCGGAGTCAATTTTGATCGTTTCTCGATGTTGAAGTCAGCCGTTCCCGCGCCCGTGACATAGACTACGCTCGTTATTGTGGCTGCGTCATGAATATAACGTGCCGGGAAATCATCCGTTATCGCAGGCGATTCAATATACCAGATGAATGAATGGCGACGAAACTTTGCAGAGATAACTGCGTTGACGTTGACCGAATCTGTGACATCTGCTCCGGCTTCGATCCCGTCCAGTTTCGTTCCATCGACCGACACATCACGTCCATCAACCGTCGCAGATGCAGGCAAAACGATGTTATCTGTGTCGCTGATCGTGACGCCTGAATTCTGGATCAACTTTCCTGTGGCGAGATCGAAACGCGCGATTGCGTTATCAGTAGACGATGCCGGGCCAAGGATCGCAGCGTCCAGTTTAGAACCGATATAGACGTAGATTTCGATTGTTCCGGTCGAGCCAAGCGCAAGGTCGCCCTCGGATGTGACCACCGATGATACTGGATCCCAAAACCAGTCCTGTGCGGCTGTCTCAGGAACCTTGACGCCATTGTCATAAAGCACAGGACGATAGCCGCCGGTATCGCCTGGAATCACAGTATCGGTGTCGTTGATCCGCCTTGGCACTGCGAACGTGTGAGTGCTGATGTCATCTCCGGCGGCGCCTGCTCCGAAGAACCCGGTATAGCCCACAGGAAACTTTGCAATCCAGGCGTGATTGTTGGAGGTCACATCAAGCGATAACTCAGCAATGACCGCCTCGACCGTTCCATCAGATACGGCCGTAGCCGGGGTTGAATTGATTGTCTGAGCGATGATTTCGCTTGCGAGCAGCAATGGGCCCGAAGCGCGAGCCTCGTTTGGTAGCCCCTTGTTATTGTCGGTATGCGCCTTCGCGTTGAGTTTCTTGAACGATGACTTGGATTCGTTTGTATCGTTGAAGGCCATCTAACTAGCATTCCAAGTCACATCGAAATCGGTCAGATTGCCCGTCCAGCCAGCGCCGACCGTGATGCGGACATAACACTTGTCAAACGAATTGGCCGAATTCTTCGTTCCAATGGTGACGCCCAGGTTAGAAGTCGGGATCGTCTTGTCGCTTCCCAATGAAGCTGAAAAACAGCCGTCGCCATCGTTCCAGCTTCCTTCGTTGAAGTCCTTAGTCACGTCCAGCCAGCCTGTTTCAGTCGGCCATCGCAAGCTGATCTTTACGTTGTTGTTGTTAGTCCCCAGTTCGGACGCTTCAGCAATCAATGTCGCCGATCCCTGAATGTTTAACCTGAAGTTACCCGTGCCTGTGGCATTTGTGAACAGCCGATAATAGAAACGCGTACCCGCCGCCGCTGAATAATTTGGATTCCCCGCTGGTGCGTTTGCGATTGCCGAATAATCAATGGCCGGATAATAGAGTATTCCACTTGCCACCAAAAGCCCATCGTTATGCCCAGAGTCTATCCCGACAAGCGATTGCGCTTCGTCCCAATTAGAGACAAGATCGGTTGCGAAATCCGAATTTGATTTTAGGCGTCTTACTTCATCGTCGAAATTCTCGAGTAGATCAGTGCTCGATGCAGATACGCTATCATAAAGCAGCCCGGACAGGCTCGATCCGCCTGAATTCAGGTCAGATTGAACCGTCCTGTTGGTTCGCGAATTGACCGTAATGGCCGCATCAATCATGCGCGAAACATCGACCGTCGCTGTTTGGGCCAACACAATTTGTTTCGCCTCATCACCCAATGAATTCGCAAGTGTCGCAGTAGGAACGCTGCAATTGGTTGTTGTCGGATGCGTGATCGCCGATCCATCCTCGAACGTGTTGCGATAGGCATTGTCGATGGTCAGGTTGTATGGAGCGGTAATACCAGTATCGTAGGTCACTCCGGATAGTTGTTTGGTCCCGCCGCTGGATTTCGCGCCGATCGATTCCGCGCTATAAGCCGTCGCAGTGACCGCATCGTCCACTAGCAATTCTTCGATCGTCGTGGTTACCGGCGTCGGTAATGTATGCGTAACTTTGATCTCGTTGTAACCATTCGACAGATCGGCTGCCTTTACGATCCATCCGCCGGTCCGGTATTTTTTGGTCGGGAACGGGTCGCCCGAATCGAACGTAACCGGAGTTGCCGCGAGTAGGTTGGTGAACCCGCTGCCATTGACATTTAGCGAATCGCCAGAAACAAACGTAGTCAGATCGACAGTATGAATGACGACGCCGTTGACTTTCAGTTCAAGAGTCGCCTGGTCTGCCTTGCCAAACGCATTTGCGGGATAGTTCGGCGTCGCCACAACATCATCATTAAGCACACCTGCCACGTCAGTCGTTGCATTATAAATACCATGCTTCGTCCCCGATGTGGTGAAAAGCGAATCCAGCACATCGCCTGGAAGGTTCGTATAACCGGTCAGCGGATTTAGCGAATTCCACGTATTTTTGCCCGTCGCTCCTGCCGCTGTCGTGAACGACAAATCGTCCAATGGCGGCGCATCTGGTGGAAGCAACAATTCAACATCTGCTCCCGTGAACGTCGCCTCTTTGATGAGCTTCCCAGTCGTCGTATCAAACAAACATACGGCATCATCGGTCGCAGAGGATGGACCGACAACATCACCACCACCGCCACCTGCCGCTGCGACCTTAACCCAAGCAAAATCAAGCGGATTCTGAGAGATGCGTTTGAACGTGTCTCCTGTTTCAGGATTTTGAAGCAACCTTTGAAGGGCTATGCGGCCCGGTTGGCCCCGGAGTAACGGAGCGATTGCGGCCTCTACCCTTGCAATCCTGTTCATCAGTTCCTGGTTCACCCGACACCTATTGGCTCGCCTTCTATGGCGTATCCCAAGACCTCGTTGTCAACCGTATTGTTTCCGGAAAACAGAACTGCAACCTCCTGGCCGGCCCTTCCGACCGGAACAATGATTCGCTGCTTTGTCTCAGGATAAAAGACTGACTTGAATGCTTCATCGTCTACAGCAAATCCGAGACCGAAAGTCGCCGCCGTTTTGAATGCGGAACGAGCGATATTTGCCGAGACGGCATAAAACTGTTTGGCACGATCCATCAGACCGGCGTCCCATCTGCCAGACTTCCACGACCAATTGATGTTTCCGGATGAGCCCGCCTTCGCGGTGCCGTCCGATGTTCCAGACTCCCTGAACACGGCACAATCGTCAAACCGCATGCTTGCGGCATCATCATACATCCTCATTCCAACCAGAAGTTTGCCTGCCGCATTTTTCCCAACGCATGAGTATCGTTGATCGTTTCCGTTAGACTCCGCGATCGCACCGATCGACTTGAACCGCGTCCACTCTCCAAATCCGGTCAGATTATTGATTCTGCGATAGTGATAACACCAGATTGTAGTGCGAACTTGTCCTGTCGTGCCAGCGGTGTCTCCAGAATAAGTCACGCTGTTCTCTCGCTCTGCAAGATAGATGATATGCTTTTCTGAATCGTGTGCGAGCGTAGAGTTGGCCATAACAGAAGGCGTCACATGAAGGTCTTGAACACCCAAAGCGACGTTGATAATACGTTGTCCATCAAATGCCCTCAGGCCGCCATCACTAACGAAATACAATCGACCATCTGCAACGACAGACTGACCAACACCATCTCTGACTGGTCCGTCTCCACTTGCAACCTGCCTGACGACGTGCGTAGATTCCGGAAGCAATGCGTCCGCACCTACACTTTGGTTTGTGTGGCTTGTAATCTGACCAGACAACGCAAACAAAGAAGATGGAGTGCCGACAATCAATGCGTCCAGATAAGACGCAAGAAGGCTTATCGGGCCATCAAACGGAGGCAAAAACTCCAGAGAGATCGCCTCAACATGTCCACCGGTCAATGGTGATATGATGTCTGAATACCAAACAAATGGTTCATCCCTCTTTGCCCAAAAACCCCGATCGCGATGGAGATTGAAATAGGACATGTTTTGCGGAACATGATTTCTGGTTGGAGCGTAATCATACACCCCGTTTCCTGTCGCGCGAGTTGATGTCTCCAATTTGGCTTGCCAAGCAGCACCGTTTTTAATCAACGCACCGGTATCGCCTGGCAACTTATATGCGCTATCTCGATACCACGATCCCATCTTGACGAACCCCGACTCCAGACTGGTCACGTTTCTACCGTAAACGATGATGTGGGTCCAAAATCTTTTCCAACCGGTATCATTTGTGTCTGTTGCCACGACCCCATTATCCGTAAAGTCGTTTAGTTCAAAGACAACTTCATCGTTTTGAAGGATCGTTTGCGGAGAAGTTAATAGAACAGATGCGTTTGAAAGCAGACCAAAACTATCGAGAAGGTTGTTGTCTGTTGATTGAGTAGAGTCTGCCAATGCGATCTTAAATTCATAATCGCCTGGAGCCATCAAGCCGACGTTTGGATTAACTGTGATGGTTATGTTTGAATTTGACGGCGCAAGAATCCCTATCCTCCTGACTCTTCGCTCAAGGGTCGGCATAATCCTGTACGCATCTGCTGAACCGTCGGTAATAATAACCGCAGATCTGTAGGTTTTTATCAAAGCAGGATTACTTTGAGAACTCGTATCTTCTCGCGCAACGCCCCTGGCACCAATCTCAGTAAATAACGGTATTCGTCCTTTGAAAATCAACCCAACATTTACCGGAGGTGCCCATGCTCCGGAATTCTCTGAAATGCTTAATGAACCGGTATCATAGTTGGGAATGGCCGTCGTCTTAACGACTATCATTTCGTCGGTGTTGCCATCATCTCCGGTTTTTCGTCCGGCCCATACGCCCTCGATCCGCGCGTCCGCGATTTCACCGAAATCAGACTGAACCTTGTCGAGTCCGAACCGCTTCTTAAGTCGAGAGTTGTGAACTAGAACGTTATCGCAATCTTGCGCATAGATTGGACCTATCGAACCGGGGTTCATGTGCGCGAGAAGTCCACCAAAGGGCGGCGTCGCTGGCGCCTTGAATCTTGCGGATGTTTGGTCGCCCCTGCTCATGACAGCCATCCGCTTCTGTTGCGACTGCCGACATCAGGCTTTCTGCGACGAACGACATCCTCGAAATGAAGCAGCCTGGACGCATACAACTCTGCGATCCTGTTGATGTGCTCCGTTTTCATCTTGGCGCCGGTAGCTATCGTTATCGCCGCATAATACGAAAGCATGTCTCCAGACGCCTGCAAAAACGGCAACGACAAATCCTTAGGTTCTCAATACCGCCCGTCGAAAGCCTCTCGATCATTGGAGAATAGTAACAGGTCAGTGTCATTGTCGTTGTCGGAGTCGAAACGAAGCCAACGAAACTGTCTCTCAGGTAAAGCGAGTTGCGAACCGGATGTGTTATCGGAGGAATATCGACCCTTGGATCTGAAAACAGGTTTTTGAGAAACTCTCGGGCTCGATAGTCTCCTCGCTGCGGCCAGAGCATCGCGACCGGATTCGTGGTATCCGTCCGAAAGATGACAAGATCTGATCGGAAGTTCGGATTCGATGACGCGTCCTGAAGATTGGCATCTAGATCGTATTCCCTGGTTCCGGATACGACCGCAATCGTCCCCGTGTCATTGATCGGGAAATAGCCCAAAGATTCAGCCTTAACGACATGATCCTTGATCGCGTCGTTGATCGCCTTGTGAACCGTCGCGTCTCTTGCCGCAACCGTATCGCCGACTGGTATGGTCGGGTTGCGAACCGACGCCGTGTGGCCGGAATCACCCAGCGCACGATACACATCGTCGGTCAACTCGGTAAGCGTCACGTTTGGCATCGGTCAAGCATCCGTTGATGGCGGTCCGCCGTTGAAGAATGCGCCAGCCTCTCCGTCCGCCTTGGAAACAAGTATCGCCTGTGCACCCTTATGATAAATCTGCCAGACGGACACATCTTGTCCGGTGCCAATGGAATCCTTGATCGTTTCAGCAATCGTTCCACCGTCTATCCTGATCGCAATCGGACCTGTGCAAAATCCCGCATTGGCAGAGTCTGGATCAATAACGCGATTCTGACTTGGATGTGCCCTGATGAACGAACCATCTCCGCCAAGAACGTTTTCAGAAGGAGCAAGTCCGGGATTGACCTGGTAGTGGCAGGAGTCGAAGTAGAAATTCCTCAGCACGCTCTGATCGCCGATGTTGTGCCGAACACCTATGGCACTGTTGGCAACGGCAGGGTCGGACAGAACTTTGATCCCATCGACGATAGAACGATCGCCGAACGACTGAACATAGTTGGTTGGCCTGACTCCACCTATCGCCCTAAATTCACAATTCAACAACGCGTTATCAGATTGTGCAGGAAGTCCGCCCACCTGAACTACAACCGATTGATCGGCTACGCCACAAAGAAACAAAAGATTCTCCATGACGCATCCTGTTTTTTTCATAGAGATGGACTTGGCCGCGTTGATCGTCAACGTCGGCCTTCTATCACCCCATCCCAATCCTCGAACCCAAACCCCGCTGTTCTTCCAATCCCAATTATCAGCGCCAACCGACTCAATATGCGCCGGATGCACGAATACAACTGAATCCGCATCAACCTCACCTATTGCAAAACGAATCGAGGCGAAGGGGCGTTCAAGACGCCCTCCGCCCGATTCATCGGAAGCTGCAACATGAGTAGAGGAGACATGATACGTTCTGCGAGCGTGCCCGAACATCCGGGCTGTCGCTCGCGGAAAATTCGTAGAAAGGAACACCGTAGTGCTCCTTATGCGTCAGTCGATTTAACGCCGTTCCACTGCAACGCCGCTTCGCCATCCGCATTGACGACGCCGATCTCAAAAGCGCCGGACGCGTAAATCTGCATGGCTGCGCCAACAATCGACTCGGTGATGTTGGCCGCATTGTCTGCCAACCTCAACGCCATTGGACCGGCGATGAATCCGGTCGCCGTCGCGCTCAGGTTAATGATCTGGTCGTTCGAGTTCGAGTTCCTCGCATAGGAACCCTTACCCCCGATAATCATCAACCTCTGGACGCCGACGTTGTTGTTGTCAATACATCCGTCGGTGTAATTGCCCTCGATCCAGAAATCCCTGATGACGCAATCCTTGTTCGACTGCTGGACAACAATTCCGGACGTCGCCGGAGCTGCCGTGTCACCGAGAATCTTGAAGTTCTCAAGTAGACATCGGTCTATGCCAACGCTGATGTTGATGGTCGTCACAGCCTGGACGCCAAGATTTTCGCGATACTCGAAATCCAGCATCGCGCAATCATCTGCGCCGATCAGCAGCGGAAGCACCAGTGCGTCGAGACTGTTGACGAACAGAAGATTCTGCAGAACGGTCGAGGCCTTGGAGAGTTTGATCTGCGCGGCAGTTGACGTGCCGAACGTGATCGTCGGGCGTCTGGCGCCCCAACCAAGACCCATGACCCATACGCCTGAATTTTTGAATTTCCAAGCATCCGCCGCAGAGACGCTTTCGGTGTGTCCGGGTAACACAACAAGGGCTGTGTCGGCAGGGCAGTCGGTCACCGCAAATGCAATGGTAGCGTAGGGACGACTGATCTCTTTCCCGAACCCGGCGGCGTCTTTTGCGGCGGTTGCGGTTGAATCAACATATCGAGGCGGATTGAACGTGGGCGGAAGCGGCGTGCCCAGGCCAAGCACTTTGTGCGGAGCAATTCCCGCAGCAATTTGAGAATCTTCGAGTTGAACCATGTTATCAATCTCCGGACTTCGGACTCATTACAACCAAACCAAAAACTACGCCGTACCGTCAGGATGCCACTGAAGGTTCTCGATTTTGCCCTGCGCATTGCAGCGACGACAAACACGCTGCATGGCCCAAACCCAAAGCGCCGAGTGTGCCCACTTGTTCGTCACAAGTGCAAGGCGCGTTCCACCGTCCGGGCCGCCATGAGACACCCACATGCCTTCAGACGGCACCTGAGGCGGATGGTTCAGTTCCCACCAGTTCATGTTGAGGAACCATGCGTCACTGAATTTGCAGAACCTGGACCCAACGACCGGAACGCCATTGACGGTAACGCGATTCCCCCAAATCTCGAAGCTTTTTTCTTTCAGATAAATCCTGTCTACGACCGCCTGTCGAATCAGGTCTTGCTCAACGTACGGATGCACGATGATGAGGCTCGCCGGGTCGTCGCCGTCGATTTCCAGTTGTGTCTGAACCGCAGCAAACAATTTTCCTGACGGAGGTGAGCTTCCTGCGTCTTTGACGAATCCACGCCAAAGGGTCTCAACGGTTCGGTCGATCTCAAGATAGTTGCCGGTTCCCGGATTGGTCGTGCTGATAATGTCGGGAAGCCCGAACGGCTTTTTGGCGTATTCGTTGGTCTTGAATACGCCATACGTCGAGTCAATGCCTGCAAAATTCGACAGACTCTTGTCGATGGTTACCACCGCTGTTCCCGCCACCAGGTCTCTTGTGATTGTCAGAACGGTCGCGTTGGTCACTCCATCGGCTTCTGAGCCGTTGGACAAGAGGGCAACGTCTATCCTTTGCCTCTTGTACATGTACTGGTAGTTGTCAACCGTGAACGACGTTCCGCTGGTCGCACTCACGCATTTCGCGTGTTCTCCGCGCTTTGACAGAAACAAATCGCGTTCCCTGTCCAACCTGGCAGCAGAGACAAGACCCTGAACCTCTCTGGACAGCCGGCTGTGAAGGTCGCCTCCGAAATGAAGCGCATGACCTGATAACTGGATGGTACGTCTGTATGCGTCATACTGGAAGAACCCGAACGTGTCATCGACGCGATCCGCTTCGGGATTGTCGTCGGATTCAGAACGGTACCCACCGGCATCCGAAAGGCCCAGTTCGATTGCAACGCCGACCTTTTCACCTTCCGGGATTGCACGCTTAACGCGAGGGAACTGGTTTGTGATTTTGGTCGTCTTGTTGATCTGCGTTGCAACCTTCTTATCCGGATAAATCCGCATCAGAAGGCCAGCATTTGTCCTTGTTGCACCCGCTAAAGCCGCCATGTCATTTCTCCAAAACAGTCTGTGTCATGCAAATCGTTCGTTTTGAAGCCCAAAAAAAGACGCCGATGAACGTGTTTGTGGCCACATCCACCGACGGTCCGTTTTCCGCTTGCGCGACCTGTCTCCGGATTGATCGGTCCGAAAGACAGGCGGGCTATTTGTTTTTTCAAATCAGATGGCAGATGAGTCTACCATCGGAAATTCCCTCTTGTATCGCTCCTGTCTGGCCGGGCTGAACAAATCCCAGCCCGGTTTTGTTTCGTCGTCCCAATCGTCTGAATCGCTTCCAACAAACGACGGGTCTCCGCTTCCGGTTGCGCCCGGCGGACTGGCGTTTGTGACCTTAGATGAGTTCCGGATTTTTTCCTGGGTGGCAGAATCAGATGCGACGCTATCGTTTGCTGATGGAGTCGCCTCTGCCGAAGCCATCCCCATGTTTTTGGCGACAACTGCATAGCAGTCGGCAATCGAATAACCCTTGTTTGCCGGATCGGACAGGGCTCCTTCAACCGCCTTTCGCGCAAGATATGCGGCCTCATCAGTGAATCCGAGCTTGGCCAGACAACTTGCATGTTCCACTTCAGCTTGTGCGCGTGCACGCTCCTCCGAAAGAAGCTTGTTGACCTCATCTCGCGTTACAGGCTCTTTGCTGACCTCTTCATTTTCTTTTTCAGCCCACATCTTTTCTTCTTCTTCCTTCATGCGAGCCTCACGTTCTGCATCTTCCTTCTCTCGCCTGACCCTGATGCCTTCTCTGGCAACATCAATAATCTGGTCGGCGGTCCATCCTGGTGAAACCGACTTTATCATACGATACTCCGCGATTTCCTCAGGCGTCAAGGATTGTTCCGAAGAATCTACCGATCCGGGCCGTGTCTGCCCGCCGGGTACACCATCGACATTCGGTTCGACGCTCATAATCAGCCCCTTTCTCAACCGCCCGCCGGAACACCGCCCTGCTGTGGAATAGTCGGCGACGCACCGACTCCGGGCGGAACACCGCCGCCCTGTGTGCCGCCTCCGGCCTGATTAGCGACACCCTGCTGCTGCTGTTGATTGGCCTGAATAACGGCCGTGTGTTGTGAGTTGTGTCGTATCACCAATTGCTCGATTACCGGATGAACGGTGTCCTTGTTCTTCACAAGCCACTCGTCATGCCTGGCGAGATGCAAGTTTGGATCATCGCCCGGACCGACCCTTACCGATGCCTCAAACAGGCCAACGACAGTTTCCTGATCCAGCGTGCCGTCAGTCAACAACTCGTTCCAAATCTTGAATCTTGCGTTTTCATCGGCGACATCGACCCTGTCTGCCTTGGATGTGTCAAGCGCATCGGAGTTTCCATCCCGAATTGCCGCGAAAATCTGTTCACGATGAATCGCCGGATTCAACAGACCACGCTCAATAAGAAAGTCGATTTCAGAGATAAGCGAGTCTCTACTGGGCGGCTGCTCGATATCGACGATGATGTCAAAGCGACTCGTGCCCGGCCTTCCATCATTTTGCGATCTGGAAACAAAGTTCTTACCCGAAAACGTCAGCACTTCTCTGCGATCATCTTCTCCAACAATCTGAACCGTTCGATCATCCTGCGCGAACTGACCATGAAGTTCAACGATTTTTTCTCCCACGCGCTGCAGCATACGACGGAACGACTCAACTGCACTCGTCAAAAGTTCATCTTCGCGATCCTGCAATGCTGTAATCGCACGTCCACTGCGGGCACGATCGTCTGGTATGCCCACATTTGGATCAGAAAGGCCGCCAACCTCTTTGATCTGATTCTCCAGCATGACCTTAAAGTTCAGAACATGCGGTGCCAACTGCTCGACAGGAGCCGGGTGCGGTTCAGGTCTGCCGGGATTGTGAAGCCTGATTGATCGGTCTCCGTCCAAATAATCGTCATCAATGGCCCCCTTTTCGGCCTGCCAATCTGGGTCAATTGTCTGGTTGATATGATACGCGATTTGAACGTCTAGTCTGTTGTAGGCACGCTGAAGAATAAACAGGTCGCTCATGGTTGGCGACGGCCTCAGCGGCCACGGATCGGGATTCTCTGTCGCAGGGATCAGCGGGATGTCCTGATGATCGTAAGGATTTTCTCCCTTGCGAACGATTCGATCCTCAACCATTTCAACGAACAGGCCGCGAGGATACTTTTTCGACTGGCGGTGCCACAAAACCCAAACGTCGGCCTGATTGAAAACACCCATGCCTGAATTCATGTCGATGGTATTTGGACGAAGCTGCTCATCGTCAGGGGTCGAATCGTCACGGACCTTTCCGGTCACATGGGCAGCCTTTGCGCCGTATTTTTCGCGAATGACTTCGACGGGCAGACGGTATCGTATCATAGCCCATCGTTTATCCTGCCACCTGCGCGCTGAAAAATCTTCGATTACATCGAACCCGGTAATGAACCGCAGCTCCGGCCCACCCTTGTCGATAATCATTCCGCCATCTTCGGTACGTCTGACGCTTTCGGGAGAGACGCCAACTTTCTGAATGAAGAACTGTCGTTCGACTTCCATATCGCCGCCGGAGACAATCTGTGCACGTTCATCGTCAGGCAGTTCTGAAACAAATTCCCTGACCATCTTCCGAACTACTGAAGCGCTGATCTCTTCTGTCGATTGATCGTCAATATCCCAAATAGGGTTTGCGTAAACGATTCCGGTCGCAAAGAAATGCCACCACGCTTCCCAAAGATTGTCTGGATTGTCAACGGCAAGAGATCGCCACCAGTGAGGGAGCAGTTTTCGCAGAACGTTTGCGGATTGAATGTCCGCGCTGTCATTGCTGGCAGGTCTTGCGCCCCAGGTGATCCGCGATCTGTTGATTTTGGTGATCCTGCTGATAATTGCACGACGCATGAAGTTGGTCCAGATGGGAATGGACCTGTCGTCGTCCATTTCGTCGAATCGCGGGTCTTTCTCGATCGCACCCGAGTTTTTCGACCAATCCATCCACTGGAGCCCGGATATCCAGCGAAGGTTTGTAGCTGCCTCCCTTCGCCAGTCACCCAAAATGTCAACCGACGCCTTGATTGCACGTTTCATAAAATCAAGGGCATCGTCACCTCTGCCGAGCAAATTGATGTTTGCCAGTTGACCATTGCGACCTTGTGTGACATTAACCGGCATCAGTTCAACCTATCGCCAAGAAGCCTTTGGATGAAGTTCCTGGACTCTTGAACATCACGAGTGGCCTGAGATTGTTCTCGACGCATTCTCCTGGCCCTTGTGGTAATGTTGATCGGACCGCATGGCGCGTCAATCTCTTTGTCGTCATCGGGAGGCATGATCGGGACCCTCTTGCCGGATGAATCTCTGGTTGTGATAATCATGTTGGTAAGGCTGCGCACCGTTCTGATGAGTTCGCGGCGCTGTTTCGCTCCGGAACGAGTCCCGAGCGCCCAGCCCCACCAGGCGGCGACAGCCAATGAAGCCGCAGAGATCAAAATCGTTGAGACGAGTTCCACAACATCACCAAGCCGGAATTACTGTCACGAGCCACATCGGTACCGGAAAATTCATCCTGACCGTAGGATGCGACCAGTTTCCTTGTGTCACAAATGAGCGATCCTTCCAACCCGACAGCAAACAATGATTCTCCAACATCAACACGAAAAATACCCCAACTGAAATCACAAACAGATTCACGTCTGTTCTTATTTTTTTGCGATCTTTTTGAGTGCATCGGCTTCCTTGTTGGCCATCTGTTTTGCACGCAACACTCTGGACTTGTCAGCCTTAATCTCCTCTGCACGCCTCAGGGTCCGAAGATCGTCTTCGGTCTGAAACTTCAACTGGTCTTTGCGCGAAATGCCCAATCCCGTTTCAGCCGGCTTTTTGGTAGACCGTTTCCTGGTCGCCTTTCGTTTCGAGAACGTTCTCTTTTTGCCCATCTTTTTCTCCTGCAACGCATTTCTACATCGTCGCCAGCAACAAAATAATCAGTACGCCGAGTATGATGACGACAACAGACGGCCAGCCAAATTCGTCGCGCTGATCCATCGGACTGTTTCGCGATTGCGTCGGATGATGTTCTGGATCAGGCCACAACCTTCTTCTTGCCCCTTGAAACGCTCGGTTGCGTCTCAGCAGTCTCATTCATCGGCACGGGAGTAGGATCACCCCCTTGAATCTTGTGTGTCGCCTGCTGAGCAAGCAGTTCTCGAAGTTCGTTGTTCTCGCTCATCAGCCGGTTGAGCATGTCCTGAAGAGTGAAAAGATGGCGACCGATTTCGGTAACCTTGCCCGCGTACTTGTTGACGACCCTCTTGAATTCTTCAACCTCAATGTTAGTCAGCATCTCGTAATTCCTCCGCTTGTGAACGATTGATGTTACCCTTGATGATACCACAGGTCACATCATGCGTGCGGCCTCGTTTTTTCCTGTCCTTCGCTTCCTGCCCATGCCCCGAACATACTGCTTGTAGAAGTTCATCACAACAAGTTTTTCTTCAGAATCTCCGGGTGCTCCGCCGCGAATGGCTTCCTGCGCGGCGCCGAGCAGTTCCCAGTATTCGCCTGATCCGGACGCAAGAGCACTGACCCAGGCGATTCCGTTTTCGACTTCCGCCCCCATCTGACCCGCTGGCGTGTCGTGAGGGATGATGGACAACTGAAAGTGGCCCATTGATCCCTGTTCTGCCGCCATCTGCATCCACGTCGAGCCCGATCGGTCGCCAACGGTTCCATCATAGTATTCAACGCCCGGGCCAGGAACCCATGTTCGGCGCATCGAATCCATCGGCTGATATCCTGACAGTTCAAGTACCGAGTGGAACATGTCAAGAGGTCTTGCGGGCATGGAATCGTCAGGCCTGATGTAGAGAACCCGATATACGTGCACGTGACCGGTCATTCGAAAGGTGGTGACGGCATACCTGAGTGCGTCCGGAACATGGTCGTTGTCTTTTATGATCCGACCAGTGCGGTCGTCTCGTGAATAGGCGAACATTTCCTCAAGGCCAGCCGGATATTTGCCTCTTGAGAGCTCGCCTTCTTCGATCATTTCGCAATCTTCAGCAAAAGTCAGCCTTGGTTTCGCGTATTGGTCATGCCATAGCCACAGGCAGACAAACGGGTGCTTGGCGCTGGTTCCAAAGTCGAGAGACCTGTATCGCTTGGCGTGAGGCGGCTTGATGATCTGATCTGAAATGGTCTCGAAGTGGGTTGCGCGGGAAATCTGAGGATAGATTCGACCCGTAGCAAACTCGAAACATTCAGTGTCGTTTGAGGGATACTCGCGCTCCATGTGGCCAGCAACATGGGCATATTTCTCTTTCAGGCGGTTGTACCACTCCTGTGTCCTGTCTGGCCGATACCACCACGGATAGAAGTGAGCATCAAAAGATGTCAAGCCCTCTTTAGAAAGCTGGTA
>Ga0114931_10004002_pt1 | contig 18496 bp, 16 predicted proteins | sample 2SBtaG_FD_89579 | JGI IMG/M metagenome (GOLD analysis project Ga0114931, IMG submission 89579) | Deep subsurface microbial communities from Kolumbo volcano to uncover new lineages of life (NeLLi) - 2SBTROV14_V59a metaG | ecosystem: Environmental > Aquatic > Marine > Volcanic | place: Kolumbo...
CGAACTGCTCGAAGAGCTGATTGGCAAGGGGTTTCACGACAAGCTGCGCTATTATCCCACCACCACCCGCGAGCAGAGCCCCAAGATGGGCCGCATCACCAACCTGATGCGCTCGGGCGAGGTGTTCGCCGATCTCGGCGTCGAGCCGCTCGCGCCCGAAACCGACCGCGCGATGGTCTGCGGCAATCTTGCCTTCAACCTCGAACTCAAGGACATGCTCGAGGATTACGGCCTGCGCGAAGGCGCCAATTCCGAACCGCGCGAATATGTCGTCGAAAAGGCGTTCGTGGACTGACACCGCGGCGTCCTGACACCCCGCCAGGGGATCGGGGGGCGCTGCCGGCCCGGTGTCGGCGGGTGTGGTTTTCGCGCCCCGGCGCGCCACAACCCGACATCCCGCATGAGAGTCGCCCCGGGCCGCCGAATTTGCCGGTTGAACCGGCCGCAACCGGCGGTTAATTTGCGACCCTGTCAAATCACAACGATCGAAGGAACAAAGCCATAGCCCGCAGACCGCACAACGCGCCCCCCCCGCGCGACACAGGCCCCCGCGTGAACGATCGCATCACCGCCCCGGAAATCCGCCTGATCGGCGCAGACGGGGAAAATGTCGGCGTGGTAAGCCCGCAAACGGCCATGGACATGGCCTATGAGGCCGAACTCGACCTCGTGGAAATCTCGCCCAACGCCAATCCGCCGGTCTGCAAGATCATGGACTATGGCAAGTTCAAGTACGAACAGCAGAAACGCGAGTCCGAGGCGCGCAAGAAACAGAAGGTGATCGAGGTCAAGGAGGTGAAATTCCGCCCCAACACCGACACCCATGACTATGATGTCAAGCTGCGCAACGTCACCCGGTTTCTGGAAAATGGCGACAAGGTCAAGGTCACGCTGCGCTTTCGCGGCCGCGAGATGGCTCACCAGGGCCTTGGCCGCGAGTTGCTGTAGCGCGTGGCGGCCGATATCGAGGGCCTCGGCAAGGTCGAGAACATGCCCAAGATGGAAGGCCGCCAGATGATCATGATCGTCGCCCCGCTCGCCAGGTAGAGACGCCGCGGCGCCCCTCTGTTGCGGGGCGTTGCCGCGCCACCTCCTGTCCGGCCCGGTGGCACGAGGCGCGCGGGTGCGGCGGCGCGCAAAACGGTGGTCACGAAACGGTCGCTCTCCTGCAACGTTTCAGTTTTTGGTGTACGCGGCAGAAACGCTGCACGATATTGATTTGTCGCCGTTTCGAACCAAAAAAACTGTCACCTTCTTGTGAAATTGCTTTACGATGCCGCGCGCGCTCCGGCATGGGGCGGGCCGGCACGGGCAGTCAGGGGCAGGAGACATCATGCGCTACAGCTACAAGGTGATCGCGGCGCCAGCCAAGGGGCGCAAGGCGCCGGGCGTCAAGGGCGCCGGGGCGCGCTTTGCCCATCATCTCGAGGAGGTCATCAACGAGATGGCGGCCCAGGGATGGGAGTATCTGCGCGCCGATATCCTGCCCAGCGAGGAACGCCAGGGATTGACCTCGAGCCATGTCGTCTATCGCAGCGTGCTGGTCTTTCGCCGCCCCGTGGCGCTGGCCGAGGCGACGCCAGAAGAGACGGCAGAGGCGACTGAGGGCCCGGACCTTCCCCGCCACGCGCCCCCGGCAGCAGAGAGCCCGAAAGCCGCGCCCGCGCCCGCCGAGGCCGGCGCGCCCCCCGGTGCCGAGGCCCAACCGCCCCTTGCGCCGGAACCGGCCACGCCCCATCTTCGCGAGGTGCCGCGCGACAAGGATGATCCGCCCGCCGCGCCTTCGGCCGAAAGCCCTCCGGAGGGAAAAACGCCGTGACGGGTGAGCGCCGGCTGCAGGCGCCGATCGAGGCGGACGAAAATCGCGGATTTTCCCGATTGCCCCCTTCAAATCGCCGTTCGGTCATCTAAACTGTCGTGCCTGACTCGCAAAGGTGTGCCCAATGCCCAAACCCGACCCTTTCGGATTCGACCTTTCCGTCAGCGCCTCGAAACGGAAGAAGCCGCGCGGACGGCGCGCGATGACCGGCGCCCAGGAGACCTCGACCCGGATCTGCGAAAAGGAGGGCTGCACCGAACCCGGAAAATACCGCGCCCCCAAGGCGCCGGATGTGCTCGACGAATATTACTGGTTCTGCAAGGACCACGTACGCGAATACAATCTCAAATGGAATTTCTTCGATGGCACGACCGAGGCCGAGATCAACGCGCAGATGTCGAGCGACAAGGTCTGGGAGCGCAAGACCCGCGCCTTCTCCGACCCCGAGGCACGCGCCTGGTCGCGGCTGGGGATCGAGGATCCGCATCAGGTGCTGGGCGAGAACGCCACCCGCAACCCCGGCCGCCAGCGCAGCGGCCAGCGCAAGCTGCCGCCGACCGAGCGCAAGGCGCTCGACATCCTCGACGCCGAAGACAGCTGGTCGAAGGCGGAGATTCGCAAGGCCTACAAGGCGCTGATCAAGGGCCTGCACCCCGACATCAACGGCGGCGACCGCAGCCAGGAAGAGCAGTTGCAACAGGTGATGTGGGCCTGGGAACAGATCAAGCCGAGCCGGAATTTCAAATAGCGTTCCGGCCACCGGCCGCGCGGCGGCGCAATACGCGCCTGCCCCCTTGCCCTTTGACGCTTTATGTTGCACCACCGCCGCGATGACGCGCAGATGAAGGACAGACAGATGTCGGACACGAGCCTTGACGCAAGCACCCGGCCGCTTGAGGAAATTCCCGTCCGCGACGTGTTCGGGATCGATTCGGACATGGTCGTCAAGGGCTTCGCCGAGCGCGCGGACCGGGTGCCGGAGATCGACACCACCTACAAGTTCGACCCCGACACCACGCTGGCGATCCTCGCCGCCTTTGCGCATAACCGCCGGCTGATGATCCAGGGCTATCACGGCACCGGCAAGTCGACCCATATCGAACAGGTGGCGGCGCGACTCAACTGGCCCTGTGTGCGGGTCAATCTCGACAGCCATATCAGCCGCATCGACCTGATCGGCAAGGACGCGATCAAGCTGCGCGACGGCAAGCAGGTGACCGAGTTCCAGGAAGGCATCCTTCCCTGGGCGCTGCGCAACCCGACGGCGATCGTCTTTGACGAATACGATGCCGGGCGCGCCGACGTGATGTTCGTCATCCAGCGGGTGCTGGAACATGACGGCAAGCTGACGCTGCTGGACCAGAACGAGATCATCACCCCGCATCCCTCATTCCGCCTCTTCGCCACCGCCAACACGGTGGGGCTGGGCGACACGACCGGGCTCTATCACGGCGTGCAGCAAATCAACCAGGCGCAGATGGACCGCTGGTCGATGGTGGCGACGCTCAATTATCTCAGCCACGACGCCGAGCAGGCGATCGTGCTGGCCAAGAACCCGCTCTTCAACAACGACAAGGGCCGCCGAACGATCAGCCAGATGGTCACCGTCGCCGACCTCACCCGCACCGCCTTCATGAACGGCGATCTCTCGACGGTGATGAGCCCGCGCACGGTGATCAACTGGGCGCAGAACGCCCATATCTTCCGCGACATCGGCTATGCCTTCCGGGTCACCTTCCTCAACAAGTGCGACGAGCTCGAGCGCCAGACGGTGGCCGAATTCTATCAGCGCTGCTTCGACGAGGAACTGCCCGAAAGCGCCGCCAGCGTGAGCCTGGGATGACGCGCAGCCGCTCATCCCGCCCTGACATGCGGGCCTCGCGAGGCAGCCCGCAAGGGCTGATGAGGGACCTGCCGGGAACATCACGATGAGCAAGCCCGCCGACAATCCCGCCGCCCCCTTCAAGAAGGCGCTGGCCGAGGCCACCAAGGTCATGGCCGACGATCCCGATCTGAGTGTCACCTACTCGGTTGATCCGGCGGGGATGTCGGGCGAGGCGATGCGCCTGCCGCAGGTCAGCCGCCGGATGACGCGCGATGAAGTGTTGCAGGCGCGCGGCGCGGCCGATGCGATGGCGCTCAGGCACCGCTACCACGACCCGGCCCTGCATGGCCGCTACACCCCCGCGGGCGAGATGGCGCGCGCGCTTTACGATGCGATGGAAACCGCGCGCTGCGAGGCGATCGGCGCCCGCGACATGCCCGGCACAGCCGGCAATATCGACGCCCGCATCGCCGCCGAGGCGCAGCGCCGCGGCTACGACCAGATCACCGACGCCGCCGACGCCCCGCTGGAGGTCGCCGCGAGCTACCTCATCCGCCATCTCGCCACCGGGCGCGAGCTGCCGCCGGCGGCGCGCAATGTCATGGAGCTCTGGGAGGAGTTCATCGCCGATCATGCCGGCGAGACGCTCGAGAGCCTGCCCGACAAGCTCGCCGATCAGCGGGAATTCGCCCGCTTCGCCCGGCAGATCATCGCCGATCTGGGCTATGGCGACCAGCTTGGCGAGGACCCCGACGCGCCCGACGACACCGAGGAGGAGACCGGCGAGGAGGCCGAGGAAGAGGAAACGCCCGACGCATCCGGCGACGAGGAAAGCGACGATTCCGAGGCCGAGGTCGACCCGGAGCGGGCGCAGGACGAGCAACAGGACGAGACCCAGGCCCAGATCAGCCTCGACGATCTCGCCAATGAAGAGATCGGCGACGAGAGCGATCTGACCGAGGGCGAGGCACCGCCCGAGCTTCCTGCGCCACCGCTTTCCGAGGCCGACCCGGATTATACCGCCTTCACCACCGAGCACGACGAGGAGATCGGCGCCGAGGAACTCGCCGAACCGGCCGAGCTCGAACGCCTGCGCGCCTGGCTCGACCAGCAGCTGGAGCCGCTCAAGGGGGCGGTGGCGCGGCTGGCGCACAAGCTCCAGCGCCGGCTTCAGGCGCAGCAGAACCGAAGCTGGGAATTCGACCGCGAGGAGGGCATCCTCGACGCCGGCCGTCTGGCGCGGGTGGTCGCCAACCCGACGACGCCGCTTTCCTTCAAGGTCGAAAAGGACATGGAGTTTCGCGACACGGTGGTGACGCTGCTTCTGGACAATTCCGGCTCGATGCGGGGGCGCCCGATCTCGATTGCCGCGATCTGTGCCGATGTGCTGTCGAAAACGCTCGAGCGCTGCCAGGTCAAGGTCGAGATTCTGGGCTTTACCACCCGCGCCTGGAAAGGCGGTCAATCGCGCGAGGCCTGGCTCGCCGCCGGCCGCCCCAACAGCCCCGGGCGACTCAACGACCTGCGCCACATCATCTACAAATCCGCCGATGCGCCGATGCGCCGGACCCGCAACAATCTCGGGTTGATGATGAAGGAAGGGCTGCTCAAGGAAAACATCGACGGCGAGGCCCTCGAATGGGCGCACCGCCGGATCACCGGCCGCCGCGAACAGCGCCGGATATTGATGGTCATCTCCGATGGGGCGCCGGTCGATGACAGCACGCTGAGCGTCAATCCGGCCAATTATCTCGAAAAACACCTGCGTGACGTTATCAAAATGATCGAGCGCCGCGGCGAGGTCGAACTTTTGGCCATCGGCATCGGCCATGACGTGACCCGCTATTACCAGCGCGCCGTCACCATCACCGATGCCGAGCAGCTTGCCGGCGCGATGACCGAACAGCTTGCCGCGCTCTTTGATCCCGACCCGCGTGCGCGCGCGCGTGTGATGGGAATCTCCAAGGCCCGGTGATCGCGCCAGGGGCCCGGGCCGGATGCCTCCGGCGGGAGTATTTCGGGAACGATGAAGAGGCCGGGGCGGGAAGGCGCGCCTGGCGGGTCGCAACCGGGCGGGGCGGATCAGCCGGCCATCAGCGCCTGGGCGGCGGCGCGGGCCTCTGATGTCACCCTGTCGCCCGAGAGCATGCGCGCGATCTCGTCCACCCGCGACGCGCCCGAGAGCGGGCGCACCGTCGACAGGGTCTGCCCATCCGCCACGCGCTTGCTCACCTGCCAGTGATGCGCCGCCCGCGCCGCGACCTGCGGCGAATGCGTCACCACCAGCACCTGCCCCTTTGCCGCCACCCGCACCAGGCGGCGCCCGACCGCATCCGCCGTCGCCCCGCCGATCCCACGGTCGATCTCGTCGAAGATCATCGTCACGTTGCCCGCGCCTCCGGTCAGGCAGAGCTTGAGCGCCAGCAGGAAGCGGCTGAGTTCGCCCCCCGAGGCGATCCTGCCCAGCTCCCCCGCCGGGGCGCCGGGATTGGTGGCGACGGTAAAGCGCACCGCGTCGTGCCCCTCCGGGCCGGGCTCGGCCGGCTCAATGCGGGTCTCGAAGAGCGCGCGCTCGAGCTTCAGGGGGGCGAGTTCGCGCGCCATCGCCGCATCGAGTCGGGTCGCGGCCTCGCGGCGGGCATCGCTCAGCGCCCCGGCGCGCTCGGCATAGGCCGCCTCCGCCGCAGCTTCCTGCGCCTGCAGCTGGGCGAGATCGGTCTCGCGCCGCTCCATCGCCGCCAGCCGGGCGCGCAGCTCGTCGGCGAAATCGCCGAGCGCGTCGGGCATCACCCCATGCTTGCGCGCCAGCGCCCGGATCGCAAACAGCCTCTCCTCGGTGTCTTCGAGATCGGCGGGATCAAACCGCAACGCCTCGAGGAACCGCGCCACCCCCGAGGCGGCCTCGTCAAGCTCGACCAGCGCCCGGCCAAGCGCCGCGATCGGCGCATCGAGCGCCCCCTCGGCACGCTCGGCGACGCCTTCCAGCCAGCGCAGCGCATCGCCCGCCGCCCCCTCGGCCCCATCGCGGCCGAGCGCGGCCGCGGCGCGGGCCACGTCCTCGCGGATGCGCTCGGCGCCCTGCATCATCCGCCGGCGCCGGTCGAGCGCCTCCTCCTCGCCCGGTTCCGGGGCGAGGAGATCGAGCTCGCCCACCGCATGGCGCAGGAATTCCTCGTCGGCGCGCGCCGCGTCGAGGCCGTCGCGGGCCTCTGCGAGACGATCATTGGCCTGCCTGCGCGCGCGCCAGGCCGCACGCAGCGCATCGCGGGCCGCCTCCAGCCCGCCGAAGGCATCGAGCAGCGCCCGGTGCCCGCGCGGATTGAGCAGACCACGGTCATCTTGCTGGCCGTGCAGTTCCACCAGCACCGCCGACAATTGCCGCAGCACCTCGCCGCTCGTGCGGCGGTCATTGACATAGGCCGTCTTGCGCCCGTCGCGGGAGGCAATCCGCCGCAAGAGCAGGATGTCGCCCTGCGGCAGGCCGGCCTCGGCAAGCACCTCGCGCGCCGGGTGCCCGGGGCCGAGGTCGAATTCGGCCATCACCTCACCCTGGGCGGCCCCTTGCCGGACGAGCTGTGCCCGCCCGCGCCAGCCGAGCACGAAGCCCAACGCGTCGAGCAGGATCGACTTGCCAGTGCCGGTTTCGCCGGTCAGCACGTTGAGACCGGGGCGGAATCCCATCTCCAGCCGGTCGATGATCAGGATGTCGCGTATGTCGAGCGCGCGCAGCATCACAAACACCCGTCACCGGAAGGGGGGGCCACGCCCCGCCCCGCCTCTAGAGCCAACGGCCCTTGATCATCTGCCGATAGACCTCGCGCAGCCAGTTTTCGCCGCTCGCCCCGGGGCTCAGCCCGTGACCCGTCAGCAGGGAATAGGCGTCCTTGTACCACTCGGTGCCGCGGAAATTGTGGCCCAGGATCGCCCCGGCGGTGCGCGCCTCATCGGTCAGCCCGAGGCTCAGATAGGCCTCGACCAGCCGATAGAGGGCCTCCGGGGTGTGGGTGGTGGTCTGGAAGTCCTCGACCACGGTGCGGAAGCGGTTGATCGCCGCGGTGTAATGCTTGTGCTTGAGGTAGTAGCGGCCGATCTCCATTTCCTTCGACGCCAGATGGTTGAAGGCGAGATCGAACTTGAGCTTGGCGGATTTGGCGTAATCGCTTTCCGGGTAGCGCTCGATCACTTCGCGCAGCGCCTGCAGGGCATCGGTGGTCAGCTTCTGGTCGCGGCCGACCTCGTCGATCTGGTCATAATAGCTCAGCGCCAGCAGGTACTGCGCATAGGCGGCGTCCTTGTCGGTCGGGTAGAACTCGATGAAGCGCTTCGCCGCCGAGCGGGCCTTTTCGTATTCCTTGGCCTTGTGGTGGGCGAAGGCCTGCATGATCAGCGACCGCTTGGCCCAGTTCGAATAGGGATAAAGACGCTCGACCTGCGAAAAGACCCCGGCGGCCTGCGACGGATTGTCATTGGCGAGATCGTATTCGCCGCGCTCATATATCTGCTTGGCGGTGTAGTTTTCATACTTCACGTCGCCGCGTTCGACCTTGTCGGCTCCCGCGCAGCCCGACAGCGCCATGATCGCGGCGACAACGCCAACCAAAGCGGCGCGCAAGACGGCCTTCATCATGCTATTACTCATCCCGTCCGATCAGCACCGGGCCACTCCCCGGCAATCGGCCACGGTCCTAGCACATAAATCCGGGGGGCAAAATGGCCTTGGCGGGGTTTTGCCCCGGCTCATGCCGCATTGGCGATTTCACCGCGCTCAGGCCCGTCTCCGGCAAGGCGTGCGGCGCACACACGAGCCCGCGCCCACCTTTCGGGCGGATAATCGTGGCCGGAAAGAATGCCCGCGCGCCGGGATCCTCGGGTTTCGGGGCCGGGAATGCGACCGCCCGGGCGCTTCAGGCGGCCCGGGCGGGATATTCAGCTCACGACGATGACAGCCTGCGCAGGCGCAGCCCTGCCAGCCCTTGCGGAAAGAAAATTCAGTTCGCCTGCCGGCGCAGGAAAGCCGGAATTTCGATCTGATCCTCCTCGTCCTCGTAATCTTCCCGCGTGACCTGTGGCGCCTCGACCGGGGGCTGCCGGCGGGTTGCGCGGCCACCGGAATGGGCGCCTTCGCTCCCGGCGCCGGTCATCCGGCTGATCAGCGAGTTGATCCCGAAGCGCGGCTTGTCAGTGCCGGCCGCCGGGGCCTGGCGCGCCGGTCCCTCGTCCTGCGCGCTGCTGCTGCGTCCGACCGCCGCCTTCAGGCGCGCCATGGCCTCCGGCGAAGGCTCTCCGAAACTCGGGGAGCGCGGGGCGACAAAGGTCTCGCTCGGGTCGTCTTCGGGCGCAGCGGCTCGCACGGATTGCTCTTCCGCGGGCTGGTAGGCGGGCGGGGGAAGACCGTCATCGTCCCGTGCCGCGGGGGAGAAATCGCTCTCGAAGATATCTTCCATCTGCTCTGCGGCGGCTGCGGTCTGCACATCGAACCCGTTGAAGAGCGTCGGTTCCGCCTCGACGCCGGCCTCGGCCGCGATCGGCGCGGGCGTATCCTCCTGGCCGGCCTCGGGGGCCATGGTATCCACCCTTGCCGGCCTGAGCGGCTCGGCCAGCGACCGGCGCGGCACCGGGATATCGGCATTGACGGCGCTGGCGTCGATCCCGGTGGCGACGACGCTGACCCGCATCACCCCTTCCATGGCCGAATCGAGCGTCGAGCCGACGATGATGTTGGCCTCTGGGTCGACCTCCTTGCGGATGCGGTTGGCGGCCTCGTCGAGTTCAAACAGCGTCAGGTCGTGACCGCCGGTAATGTTGATCAGCACGCCTTGCGCGCCTTGCAGGCTGATCTCGTCGAGAAGCGGGTTGGCGATCGCCTTTTCGGCGGCCTGCACGGCGCGGTCTTCGCCCTCGGCCTCGCCGGTGCCCATCATCGCCTTGCCCATCTCGTCCATCACCGCGCGGACATCGGCGAAATCGAGGTTGATCAGGCCGGGACGCACCATCAGGTCGGTGACCCCCTTGACGCCCTGATAGAGCACGTCGTCGGCGAGGCTGAATGCCTCGGTGAAGGTGGTGCGCTCATTGGCGAGGCGAAACAGGTTCTGGTTGGGGATGATGATCAGCGTATCGACCACCTGTTGCAGCGCCTCGACGACTTCCTCGGCCTGTTTCATGCGCTTGGCGCCCTCGAACTGAAACGGCTTGGTGACGACGCCGACGGTCAGCACGCCAAGCTCGCGCGCGGCCTGGGCGATGATCGGCGCGGCACCGGTGCCGGTGCCCCCGCCCATGCCGCCGGTGATGAAGCACATATGCGCGCCGGCCAGATGATCGACGATCTGTTCGATGTTTTCCTCGGCCGCGGCTGCCCCGACCGAGGCCTTGGCCCCCGCGCCGAGACCTTCGGTCAGCTTGACGCCAAGCTGGATGCGGCTTTGGGCGCTCGACTGGCTGAGCGCCTGCGCGTCGGTATTGGCAACCACGAACTCAACCCCGTCGAGCTCTTTCTCGATCATGTTGTTGACCGCGTTGCCGCCCGCACCACCAACCCCGAAGACCGTGATCCGCGGCTTCAGTTCTTCCTGTCCTGGCATCGTGAGGTTCAATGTCATTGCTCTGTCCGCCTGCTGTTGGCCCGTATTCCCGGGCATTTTCCGCCTGTATTGCAACGATCCTACCGATCGTTGCCCGTTTCGTCACCCAAAAAACACCAAAAAACACAAAATATGGCCGTTTTTTATGGCAAAACGCGTGATTTCGCCCGTATGCCCATATCTAGAGGTCACCAGTTGTCCCTCAACCATTTGACCGCGCGCCGCAGCGACCGGGCCGGGTAACGATCCGCCGGGATTTCGAAATCCCAGCACTCGTCCTGGGGATTGGCCGCAAAAAGGCACATCCCCACCGCGCTGGCAAAGCCGGGGCCGGTTGCGGCCTGGGGCAGCCCGTGCACCCTCAACGGACGGCCAAGGCGCACCTGCTGGCCAAGGATGCGGCTGGCAAGGCCATCGAGGCCGGGGATCTGGCTGCCGCCGCCGGTGAGCACGATCTGCTGGCTGGGCAGGTGGCCAAAGCCCGCGGCCTCGAGACGGGCGCGCACCTCCTCGAGGATTTCCTCGATCCGCGGACGCATGATGCCGATCAGTTCGGTGCGTGAAATCCGCCGCCTGTCATGTTCCCAGTCGCCGGTCTCGCCGCCGATCTCGATCATCTCGCGATCGTCCATGCCGGTGGCCACCGCGCCGCCATAGAAGGTCTTGATCCGTTCGGCCACTGCGCGCGGCACCTGAAGCCCCATCGAGATGTCGCCGGTGACATGATCGCCGCCGATCCGCACGCTGTCGGCATAGATCATGTGCTTGCGCAGAAAGATCGAAATCCCGGCGCAGCCGCCGCCGAGGTCGATGCAGGCGGCGCCGAGTTCCTGTTCGTCCTCGACCAGCGCCGAGACCCCCGACACATAGGCCGAGGAGGCCAGCCCGGCCAGTTCCAGATCACACCGATTGATGCAATGGGCAAGGTTCTGGGCCGCCGCCGCGTCGATCGTCAGCAGGTGCAGGTCGGTCGCCAGCCGCTGCCCGATCTGACCGCGCGGATCGTTCAGGCCGGAGCGGTGATCGAGCGCGAAATTCACCGGCTGGGCGTGCAGCACCTCGCGCCCGTCGCCGTAATCGGGCACGTCGCACGCCGCGAGCACCCGGCTGATGTCATCTTCGCTGACGCTGACGGATTGCAGCTCCACCTCGCCCGCCAGCCCGTAGGAGCGCGGCCCGGCGCCCGAAAAACAGGCAATCACGTGGTCGACGCGGATCTGGGCCATCTTCTGCGCCGCCTGCACCGCGGTGCGGATCGCGCGCTCGGTCTCCTGCATCGCGGCAACCTCGCCAAAGCGCACCCCGCGAGAGCGCGTCGTCGCCGCCCCGATGACGCGAAACCCCGCCTGACCGGCCATCGCCCCGACACCGTCGGTCGGGCGCAGACGCTCGCTGCCGTCAAAGCGCAGCACCAGACAGGCGATCTTCGACGTGCCGACATCGAGCACCGCCACCACCCCGCGCTGAAGCGCCGCCTTGCGCATGTTCCGCATTGCCCGCTGCGTGTCGTAAAGATGCATCATCCCGCGCTTGCCTCCTCATTGAGTCGCCTCAGTTGCCGCCATCGCTCGAGGGCGGCGGTGTTCATCCGCAGGGTCGGCCGCTCCGGCAGGCGCATGTCCACCACCGCCACGTCGCGCTCCAGCAGGCCGTTGACCTCGTCAAGCACGATCACCCGCTCCAGCGCGCGCACCGGCTCGCGTTCCGGCAGCAGGATGCGCTGGCCGCGGTCGAGCACCACGTCCCAGCGCCGCTCGCCGACCCGCACGAGGCCGCGCAGCCGCCCCGCAAGGGGCGCCGCCGCAGCCAGAATGGCCAGCGCGCCGGGGACATCGCGATTGGCGCCGGCTCCGGCAACATGGGGCAGTCCGCCCCCTTGCCCGCCTGTCCCGTCGCCGGCACGATAGGCGCCGATGACGACGCCCTCGCGATCGACGAGCACACGGCCCTCGCGATTGCGCCAGATGGCGGCCGCAAGCCGCTCGGTGACCTTGACCTCCATCACCCCGCCGCGCCGCAGGCGCACGCGCGCCCGCGCCACCGCCGGCAGCGCCGCAATCCGCGCCTGCACGCTTGCGATGTCGATATCGAAAGAGCTTGCCGGCAGATCCCGGGGCAGGTGCGCGCGGATTTGTGCCTCGAGCGCGGGACTCGCCCCCTCGACGGCGACAAGCCGGACCATGAACTCGGGGCGGGTCTCGATCTGCTGGCGAAGATCGGTGAGCGCGGTGATGATCGCGGCGCGGCGCGCGTCATCCGAAAAGTAGATCGTCACCGCCCCGAAGGCGAGGGCAAAGGGCAGGCCGACGCGCAGAGCGCCGCGCAGGAGCGGCGACAGCTTCAGCCGCTCGAGACGATAGCTCAGCCGCGACGGCGCCGGATCGCGGCGGGTCTTCGCCTTCCCCGTCACCTGTCGCATGAGGCATCCTCCACCAGCCAGCGGCAGAGATCGGCAAAGGAAATCCCCACCGCCCGCGCCTGCTCGGGGCTGAGCGAGGTCGGCGTCATCCCCGGCTGGGTGTTGGTCTCGAGCACGACCAACCCGTCGCGGCCGCGGCTTTCGTCCCAGCGGAAATCGGTGCGCGACAGCCCGCGACAGCCGAGCACCCGATGCGCGGCGAGCGCATACTCCATGCAGGCGTCGAAAATCTCGCGCGGCAGATCGGCGGGCACCACATGGCGCGAGCCGCCTTCGGCATATTTGGCGTGATAGTCATACCAGCCATCGGTGAGGATGTCGGTGACGCTGAGCGCCCGCTCGCCGAGAACCGAGGCGGTCAGCTCGCGCCCCGGTGCAAACGCCTCGACCATCACCTCGGCGGGCATTTCATCCGACAGCGGGGGCGGGGCATCACCCGCCTCGCGGACGATGTAGATCCCCACCGAAGAGCCTTCGTTGTTGGGCTTGACGACATAGGGCGGCGCCATCACATGTCGCGCGCGCACCTCGGCGGCCGGCGCGATCAGGCTCTCGGCCACCGGCAGCCCGGCGCCGCGAAAGGCCGCCTTGGCGCGGGCCTTGTCCATCGCCAGCGCCGAGGCCAGCACGCCGGAATGGGTATAGGGGATGCGCATCCACTCGAGCAGCCCCTGCACACAGCCATCCTCTCCCCAGCGCCCATGCAGGGCGTTGAAGACGACATCGGGATTGATTTCGGCCAGGCGCGCCGGCAGATCGCGGCCGGCATCGACCACGACCACGCTGAACCCTGCTTCCCGCAACGCGGCGGCGCATTCACGTCCTGTCGACAGCGACACCTCGCGCTCGGCCGACGGGCCGCCCATGATCACCGCCACTTCGGGGGGCTGTCTGCCCGACTGTCCCACCTTCGTGCCTCAATATGCCCGGCCGTTTTCCGGCCTTGTGTTGGTTGGCCCTAGTGGGCCTCAGGGGCCGGTTCGCCGACCCTCATGATTTCCCACTCTAGCGTTATTCCGCTCTGTTGAAAAACCTTTTTTCGCACCATCTCGCCGAGCGCCTCGAGATCGGCCGCCGTGGCGCCGCCGGTATTGACGAGAAAGTTGCAATGCTTGTCGCTCATCTGCGCCGCGCCGAGGCGGGCGCCGCGCATGCCGGCGGCGTCGATTACCTTCCACGCCTTGAGATCGTGCACGTCATCGTCGCGCCCGGTGCTCGAATACCCCGCCGGGTTGCGAAAGGTCGAGCCGGCGCTGCGCATGCCCGTGGGCTGGGTGGCGTCGCGCCGGGCGAGTTGATCTTCCATCCTGCGGGCCAGCGCCTCGGGCGAGGCGGGCGGCCCCTCGAAACTGGCCTCGGTGATCACCCAGCCCTCGGGCAGCGCGCTCTGGCGATAGCGGAAATCGAGATCATCGGCACCGAGGGTGACGATCTCGCCCGCGCGCGTCACCGCCCTGGCGGAGACGAAGACATCCGCCGTGTAGGTGCCATAGCAGCCGGCATTCATCCGCACCGCCCCGCCGATGGCGCCGGGGATGGTGCGCAGGAAGGTCAGGTCGATGCCGGCCTCGGCCGCGCGCCGCGCGACATGCGCATCGAGCGCGGCGGCGCCGGCGGTGACCCGCCTGCCGGCAATCGCGATGGTGTTGAAGCCGCGCCCAAGGCGGATGACGACGCCGCGAATGCCGCCGTCGCGAACGATCAGGTTGGAGCCCACCCCGATCACGAAGACCGGCACTTGCGGATCGAGCCGGCGCAGGAAATCGGCCATATCGGCCTCGTCGGCGGGCTGAAACAGCCATTCCGCCGGCCCGCCGGCGCGCAGCCAGGTGAGATCGCCGAGCTTGCGCTGCGCCGAGAGCTTGCCGCGCGGGGTGGGAAGATCGCTCATCAGAACCTGCCAGGGCATGTCGCGTCAAACCGGAAATATTCGCATGGCGGACGCGCGGCTGCCCGGGTGCGCACGCCCGAGATGACGCTCCACGCTCTACCGGCATGGCGGCGCCGGTGCAAGTCGGCTCCGGCGTTCAATGCACCTGCCGGCGGATCCAGCGCCCGAGATAGATCAGCGGCCAGCGCAGCACACTCATCCCCGCAAGCAGCACCGCCAGCCCCCACCACGGCCCGTTCTGCCAGGTGACGAAGCCGACCAGCGGAATGCCAAGCGCGACCAGCATGTAAGCGCGCCGCCAGCCATTGTCGCGCGCCGGCACCATCGCGGCGATATTGGCAGCCACCGCCCACAGACAGGCAAGGATCAGCGACAAGCTCATGCGCCACCTCCGAAAAGCATCACCGCCAGCGCCCCGAGCGACAGCCCGAGCCCGGCCAGCGGCACCGCCATTGGCACCCGAAACGCGGACTGCGGCACCTGCCGCTTCATGCCCAGAAGCGCGCCGTTGACCAGCACGAACACCGTCAGCAACAGCGCCGACGTCACCCCGGCAAGACCGGCCACCGGCGCGATCAGCGCCCCGAGAATGACCAGCGCACCGATCAGCAGCGTCGCCAGAACCGGGGTTCCAAAGCGCGGATGGGCGTGGTGGAAAACCGCGAAAACCTCGCTGCGCCGACCCAATCCGAAAAGCACCCGCGCCGCCATCACCATCTGCGCCAGAACCCCGTTGAGCGCCGCCCCCACCGCGATCAGCGACAGAAACGCCGCATTGCCGCCATGGGCCGCCTGCCAGACCAGCGCCAGCGGCTGTTCGCTGGCGCCGAGCTGCGCGAGCGGCACCGCGCGGATGGCGGCCAGCGCCACCAGCATATAAAGCAGGCCGGTGATCGCCAGCGACAACAGGATCGCCCGCGGCAGGGTATGCGTCGGCCGCGTGACCTCTTCGGCCATGTTGACGATGTCCTCGAACCCGATGAAGGCAAAAAACGCCAGCGCCGCGCCCACCGCCACACCTGCCATAACCCCCGGTGCCGTGATCATGGGCAGATCCGCCACCGCCGCCACCGCCGGCGCGCTTGCCCCGGCATGGATGACAAGAACGAGGCCGAGAACCTCGGTGACGGTAAAGACCGCGGCCAGGGCCAGGCTTTCCAGCACACCGATCACCGCCACCGCGACCAGCGCCAGCCCGATCACCACCACCGCCGCCGCCTGCGGCAGACCGGTGAAGAAAACCAGATAGCCCACCCCGCCGCGCAGCACCGCCGCGGCCGAGACCGTCCCCGCGGCGACGATCGCCAGCCCGACAAGCTGCCCCAGCCACGGCAGGTCGAGGCCGCGGGCGACATAGATCGCCTCGCCGGCCGCCTCCGGCAGACGGGTGGAGAACTCGGCATAGCTGAGCGCGGTGGGCGCGGCGATCAGCCCCGCCAGCAGGAACGACAGCGGCGCCCAGAGCCCGGCCTCGGCTGCCACCGCGCCGACCAGCACATAGATGCCCGCACCGACCATGACGCCGACCCCATAGGCGGTGAGCAGGCCAAGGCCGATCCGCCGCCTGAGCGCGTCCGCCATGCTCACCCCCCTTCGCGCCCGAGCCGCGCCGGCAGGTTGCCGGCCCAGGCGCTGATCGTGCCGGCGCCGAGACAGACCACCATGTCGCCGGGGCGCGCCTCGGCGCGGACAAGCGCTTCGAGATCGTCCTCATCGGCAATCGCCACCGCGTGACGATGCCCGTGACGGATCAGCCCCGCGACCAGCTCATCGCGGCTTGCGCCGGGGATCGGGTCTTCGCCGGCGGCGTAAACCTCAGCGATGGCAACCACATCGGCCTCGTTGAAGGCGCCGCAGAAATCGTCGAAAAGGCTGGCCAGCCGCGTGTAGCGGTGCGGCTGATGCACCGCGATGACGCGCCCCTGGGTGGCCTGACGGGCAGCACGCAGCACCGCCGCGATCTCGACCGGGTGGTGGCCGTAATCGTCGATGATGGTGACGCCTCCGACCTCGCCCACCCGGGTGAAGCGGCGATTGACACCGCCGAAATTCGCCAGTGCAGCGCGGATCTCCTCGCCGCTCATCCCCAGATGCCGCGCCACCGCCACCGCGGCAAGCGCGTTGGAGACGTTGTGATCGCCCGGCATCGGCAGGGTGCAGCCCGCGATCCGCTCGCCCTCGCTCTTCAATTCGATATCGAAATGCGCCACGCCCGCCTCGTAGCGCAGCCCCGTCGCGCGCACATCGGCCTGGGTGTTGAAGCCGAAGGTGACGACGCGGCGGTCGGTGATCCGCCCGACCAGCGCGCGCACCTCCCCGTGATCGGTGCAGCACACCGCCAGCCCATAGAAGGGAATGTTGGAGACGAAATCGTGAAACCCCTGCCTGAGCGCGTCGAAATCGCCCCAGTGATCGAGATGCTCGGGGTCGATATTGGTGACGATGGCGATGGTCGCCGGCAGGCGGTTGAAGGTGCCGTCGCTCTCATCGGCCTCGACCACCATCCATTCGCCTTCGCCGACGCGGGCATTGCTGCCATAGGCGTGAATGATCCCGCCATTGACCACCGTCGGGTCGAAACCGCCGTGATCGAGCAGTGCCGCCACCATCGTCGTGGTGGTGGTCTTGCCATGGGTGCCGGCAACCGCGATGTTGGATTTGAGCCGCATCAGCTCGGCCAGCATCTCGGCGCGGCGCACCACCGGCAGGCCGCGCCGGCGGGCCTCGACGAGCTCGGGGTTGTCGGGCCGGATCGCCGAGGAGACAACCACCACCTCGGCGCTCTCCAGATTCTCCGCCCGCTGCCCCTCGAAGACATGCGCGCCGAGCGCCTCGAGCCGGATGGTGATCTTCGAGCGTCTGAGGTCTGATCCCTGCACGACATAGCCGTGATCGAGCAGCACCTCGGCAATGCCCGACATGCCGATGCCGCCGATGCCGATGAAATGGATCGGGCCGACATCGCCCGGCAGCTTGGTCGCGGCGTTCATGCGCCCTCTCCTTTCCCGGCGAGCCTTTCAACCAGCCCCGCCAGCCGTTCATGCGCGTCCGGCACGGCGCTCTCAAGCGCGGCGTGCGCCATCTGCGTGGCCCCTTTCGGATTGCTCAGCACCGCCTCGATCTGGGTGCCGAGCACCTCCGGCGCAAGTCGCGATTCGGGGATCACCACCGCCGCCCCGGCGCGGGCGAGCGGGCGGGCATTGGCGCTCTGGTGATCGGCGGCGGCGTGCGGATAGGGGATCAGGATCGCCGGGCGCCCGATCACGCAGATATCGGCCAGCGACGAGGCGCCGGCGCGGCTGATGACCAGTTGCGCCTCGCTGATCCGGCGCGGCACGTCGCGAAAGAACGGGCTCACCTCGGCGGGGATGCCGTGGGTGTCGTAGAACTCCGCCACCTGGGCCGCATCCTCCTCGCGCGCCTGATGGCTGACGCGGATATTGCGCCGCAGCGGCTCCGGCAGGCCGGCGATGGCGGGCGGCACCGAATCGCTCAGCGCCCGCGCGCCCTGGCTGCCGCCGATCACGAGGATCGACATCGGATAATCGCCCGGCGGGATATAGGGCGCGCCGGCGCGTTCCAGCACCGCCCGACGCACTGGATTGCCGACATGGATGGCGCTCACCCCGTCGGGCAGCTCGGTCGGCCAGATGCCGCAGGCCACCGCATCGACATGGCGCGCAAAAAGCCGGTTCACCCGCCCCGGCACGCCGTTTTGTTCATGGATCATGCGCGCAACGCGCAATAGCCGCGCCGCCGCCAGCGCCGGGATGGTCGGATAGCCGCCAAACCCGGTAACGACATCGGGCCGGTCGCGCGCCATCCGCCATGTCGCCGCCAGCACACCGCCAAGGATGCGCGCCGGCGCGATCAGCCGGCCGCCCGCGCCGCCGCGCGCGAAACTGGCGCTCGAGACCTGCTCGACCTCGACGGAATGCGGAAAACCCCCGGCAAAGCG
>Ga0114931_10004003_pt1 | contig 18493 bp, 11 predicted proteins | sample 2SBtaG_FD_89579 | JGI IMG/M metagenome (GOLD analysis project Ga0114931, IMG submission 89579) | Deep subsurface microbial communities from Kolumbo volcano to uncover new lineages of life (NeLLi) - 2SBTROV14_V59a metaG | ecosystem: Environmental > Aquatic > Marine > Volcanic | place: Kolumbo...
AAACCGGTATTTTTCCATTGACGGCCATCCATTTATATTCAATATAATGACGGTTAACGGGCACTCCCGCATTCAACGAATCAAGATAAAGGCTGTCATATTCATCAACCACAGATTTTTGCCTTAATACCTCAAAAGTCCCGTAAGGAGTGATCAGGGTTCCCCAGCCGTCAACACTGTTTACCCTTTTCTTTTCTACCATGATGTATCCCAGGTCAGTAAGTGCATACTGAAATCCGGAAACGGAAGAATCCACATCCCCGTAATTCATTGGAAAAGCGTACAGCCTATCCGGATCATTGTATTTAAAAGGCAGGGGAATTCCATATAAAGTTGCTGCAAAACCTTCATCATAAAATCCTGATGATTCGTTGTTATAAAATGAATACACATCTGTCAGGGGTATCCCCGGTATGGGGAAATCACCCAACAGCGGACTGGCAAGATTGGCACTGAACAGAAAAAAAGGCCAATAAAATACAGGGGTTTCAATGACTGATTTAAAAGTATCAACCGATTGTGCAACAGGCAGCAACTCAGAATAATCCCAGGTATAGTCTTCACCGGTTTCTTCAAAATTATATCCTTCAAGGTTTAGTGCAGTGCTTATACGGACGGTATCCCCCGGTGATGGCATATCGTTTTGGCCGATGGTAATTTGTGCATTCAGGCCAATAACCCGGAAAGCAACTAAAATAGCGATTACATTGTAGAGAATTGAGCGTTTAATTTTTGTTTTCATGATTCTTCTTTTTAGTTTTTGGCTTTGTTCTTCTAAAAAATTCTGCAATATTGTTAAATTCTTTTCTGTAAGCGATACCCACTCCCTGGGTATAGGGTGCTACTTTGTCATAGCTGCTGTAGTTATACCATGAATTAACATTGGAATGGTTATAGGCTTTTAAAATCCAGCGTCCATCCTGAGTCAGCGCATAACTTAAATCAACATCGCCTACAATGTTGCTCGCATTCTGGTTGGAACGGTCGTAAGTCATCCCAAAATGGCCTTCGATGGTCAAACGGTCATCCAAAAACTGTGTTGACAAAGCTACTTCAAATTCTTCCTGTGACACCGCATCACCGGGTTTATAATTTACACCGATATCAAAATCATCACTGAGTTTGGACAACATATTGCTCAGCTGGTTTGATAATACTGTATAATAGGAAGAACTCAGGCTGATGTTGGAAGCATTGTTGTAACTGAATGTGCCGAGTACGAGCAATGAGATCATTTGTTCGTTCATCATGGCCTGGTTTGTTGTATCCAATTGGGCATATACTAATCGTTTTAGATCAGGGTCAAGATCGGGCATAAGAATTTCAAAACGCATATCCGGATCAAGCAGTTTATTTTTCAGATCAACATAACAATTAACGGTAACTTTATTACCGTATGAAGAAGAAGAGTCAACGACAACACCGAGACTGCTAAGATTTGTTTTTACTTTATACAAAGCTTTTATATCTATGTTGGCATCATAAGGATCGCCCGACCATGAAATACGCCCTCCTTTTACCAGTTTAAAGCGTTTTGAAATCAGGTTGGCCAGCGTAAGGTTGAACAAACCGTCTTCAACTACATAATCACCAACAAGGCTAAAATCCCCGGTAGAATTTGCTTTTAAAGTCAGGTTGCCCCTGCCCTGCGACTCTATACGGCCCATATCCGACGGAAGGAAAATCGAGACACTGGCCTGCGGTGTAATCTCCATGCCCAGCCGGACATCATAAGCCTGCTTTTTTTGTTTTGCATGAACAATCTTTTCCATCTCCGGGGGTTCCATTTCTGTCGTATCCTGATGCTTTACAAAAACGATATAATCCTTATCTGAGATTTCAATGGAATAATCAAGTGGCAGGCTTACCTTTGTTCCCGATTGCGTTTTAACGTTCATGTCAAGCCGCAGGTTGGAAGGGCTTCCGCTCAGGTGTATTTTTCCCGAAGTAATGGCAGTGCCATAATACAAATCGTTCATTTTTCTGTTTGTATTAAAGAACAAAAGCTTACCAGTAGTGATTGAAACGTTAAATTGTGCATTTTTAAAATATTTGTATGTCAGGCTGCCATCCACACTGCCAGAATTACCGAGTGTATCATAGATGATCAGATTGTCAAAATTAATTCCGTCAGGTTCAAAATTGATTACATTGGAAAATGAATATTTTGTGTTCAAATAATTAATCCGCATGGCTGAACGGTGTGTATCAACATATCCTGTAAGTATGGGCTTATCAAGCGATCCTTTCAAAACAAGCTCACCTGAGGCCATGCCTTCAACATCCGATACCAGGTCGGAAAAAAATGGTTCGATGGATTTAATCCTAAACCGGTTAAATGACATCGCCAAATCCAAAGAGTTCTGATCTTTAAAAGGATAATAACTCCCTTTAATGCTGACCACCTTACCCACACCTGATGAACCTTTTCTTGTAATTTCCGATTGAAGGTCTATGGCATCCCGTTGGTTATCCCATGTGTTCACAAGGCTTGCATCACCGAGGTAAATTTTATTTAATCCCAGTGAATCAATAAGAATATTACTGACAAAAGCGAGATTCCCATTTACTTTTGAAAACTCCATATTGCCATTTACAATACCATCCATATCAACGTTTGCCAGTAAAGTTAACATATCAAAATTGGACAAATCCCAACTGTGGAAAGCCACTTGTAAAGAATCACCGTTATGTTGCGGATATTTTCCCGACAACCCCATCTTTGAGTTACCCCCGTAAAAATTCCACTGTTCAAAACTTGTCCCCGAACTATCTGTTGTTATCCTGTTTTTTGGATCTATTCCCCAAACAGTATCATTAATAACCATATCCATTTTCCCAATCCTGAAAACAGACAAATCGTTGCGCAAAACATACGAGCCTTTAATATCCCCGGCATTTCTCATCACTGTATCCTTATTTTTCCAGCTTATGCCGTAATTTAAACTATCGTTGCCGGCATCCATGTCAACCAAAAAATTATCAATGCCAAAAACCTGTTTATTATCGGCGGTGCTGTCATGAAAAATGGTAGATTCATTATTGTATTTCATACTGAGACGGCCCTGATCGGTATTTATTGAAATTTTGTTGTTCCTGAAATCAATCCCCCGGTAAGTTATCCCTTCAATATTTGATGCGGCTTCAATCTTGTTCTGGTCAAAGTTAAATCCTGCCTTAACAGGCAGAACACCGGTGACAGAAAAACCCGGTAAAAATTGTTCTTCGAGCAAATCATCCTTTTTAAGATCAAAGTTCAGGTCTGCATATTCTCCCGGCGGGTAATTTGTAAGAGTGTCGTCAGAAGGGATCACATCCAGATAATGATCAAGCAGATGGACAATTCTTCCTGCAAAAGTGGATATCCTGTATTTTCCGTTTAACCTGAAGTCGGCAACCGGAGATTTCAGGGTCAGGTAATGAACACTATCGGAAGAAATGGTTTTCTTTAAGGCAATGGTGTCAATCTTGTAAATATCCTTGCCAAAAGAAAGGCTTGTTTTTACCATATTTAAAGTTCCTGTCATCAAATCAGGGTCAATCCCTTTAAAGTCCATATCAATTTTGGAAGAAATCCCCATGTCCCTGTCAATTCCAAGATTCAGGTTATCCAGGTTTAATTGTCTGAGGTCGGCTTTTATTTTAATGGCCGGCACCTTACCGAGTTTTGCAGAAGCATCAGCTTTTACCATCAGGTTCTTATCTCCCACCACCAGGTTTCCCCTGAGCGAATCGTTGTCATAATCGCCCGAAAACCGAATACGTTTGTAACGGTAGCCATTAAAATCAAAATCAAACAATGTACCACCTGCTTTAAAGGCAAGATCATCCAGTGAATGCCCGTCTCCCCCTAAACGAACATCAAACTTTGCATTGCCCAGCAGACTTTCCTGTTTTAACAACTTGTCCAGACGGACACTGTCGCCCTTTGCTGCAATTTCAAAATGGAGTGTATCATTGTTCACATTCAGAAATCTAATGGAGCCGGCAAGGTCGCCATTGGGGCTCCGTAAATTGACATCGGCATTAAAATCCCGTGGAGAACCCCTGAATTTAACTTTTCCCTTTATCTTTTTATGACATTCCTGGTAGGCAGTCAGGTCAACGACCTTGCTTTTTACAGGCAAACGGAATTTACGAATATCGCAGGTCGTTGTACTAAAATCATTGATGTTGGCGAAAATATCCGCATTGTAAAAATCAGGCAGCCCTTCAATACTGCCTGTAAAGGACAGACGCGTATCCTTCCCGTAATGCAGACGGATATTTTTGCCTTTCATGTCGCTGACCGTTCCCTGAACATTTCCCGTAATTCCTACTTTATCAGTCATTTGAGACATTACATCCGCATAATAACGGATATCGGACATCATGAGTACCGATGGCCTGATATTGGCAACTATTACAACCGAATCAATAAACCTGGCATAAGATTGATAAGAGCTGTAGTTGAAATCCAGATCCAGGTCAAGATGGCTATTTTCATAATCCATCAACAGGTTTTGGGCGTGCAGGCCCGAATTGCTGATGCTGAAAGCCGCTGACATGTTTGAAATTTTAAAACCCGACCTTTCGACAGTTGACAAATCGTTGATGAGAAAATTCAACGAATCGTTAATAATATGAAAATGTGATGCATCCAGGTTGATGTTGTTGAAAATGATATTGGCATAATTCATTCCGGTTTGATTGTCGTAGTGCCGCTGCTCATCATAAAACTGAAAACGGGAATCTCTCAGGACCAGTCTTCTTGTTTTCAGCTTAAAAGAACCTTTCGGGGATGTGGTATCGTTGTCTTTAAATTTATTGATCAGCAACCTCAGGTTAAAATCACTGCTTTCCGTATAACGGGCATACCTGAAAAAAGCATGGTCAAGTTCCAGGTTTGCAAACACCAGCCCGAAAAGACCAAAATCAGCAAAAACAGGTTTTGCCCTGAGTTCGCCTACTTCGATCATAGGCATCCCCTTTTGATCATTCAGTTTCAATCCTTTTATCGTAATACCCGATCGTAAATCCAGCTTTATTAATTTTATGTCAGCGTCAATTCTAAAATGTTTTGATAACAGGTAAGTTGTTAAGCGGGCGGTAAGTGTCTGTACTTCGGGGCTTCTGAACAGAAAAGCGAGGGATGGGGGAATAAGAACGAGAATCAGCAGCAGGTTAAACAGAATCCTGGATAACCTGTGCAGGAAACCTCTTTTTTGTGGTTTCCGCCCGCCACGGTTTCCTTCACCCCTTGTTACAGGGGCAGATTCTTCCTGCCGGATGTTGTTGTCCGAATTGTTACTTTTGCTGTTTGTTAACTCTTCCAAATGAGCACATATATTTTAGGTATTGAATCTTCTTGCGACGACACGTCAGCTGCTGTATTGAAAGACACCCGGATATTGTCAAATATCACTGCCAATCAGAGTGTTCACCGGTCTTATGGCGGTGTAGTCCCCGAACTGGCTTCGCGTGCCCATCAGCAAAATATCATCCCGGTGGTTGACGTAGCGTTACGTACAGCAAAAATAACCAAAAAACAGTTGAATGCTGTGGCTTTTACACGTGGCCCCGGACTTTTGGGCTCACTCCTTGTCGGAACTTCATTCAGCAAAGCCTTTGCCATGGGCCTCGGCATCCCCATAATTGAAGTTGACCATCTTAAAGCCCACATCCTCAGTCATTTTATTCAGAGCCCCGGAAACCCTGATGTTCCGAAACTTCCTTTCCTCTGTCTGACGGTTTCGGGAGGGCATACACAAATTGTCAGGGTGGACAGCCCGTCTGAAATGCAGGTAATAGGCACAACCATTGACGATGCTGCCGGTGAAGCCTTTGACAAAGCGGCCAAAATAATGGGCCTTCCCTATCCCGGTGGCCCTGAAATTGACAAACTGGCGAAAACCGGAAATCCTGATGCTTTTCATTTTCCCGAATCCAGTATGCAGGGATTGAATTACAGCTTCAGCGGACTAAAAACCTCATTTCTTTATTTCCTGCGCGACAGGTTGAAGGAAGATGAACATTTTATTGAAATGCACAAAGCCGATTTGTCGGCATCCATACAACAGACCATCATCAACATTTTAATGAACAAACTCAGGCGGGCTGTTCGCGAAACCGGTATCAGCGAAGTAGCCATAGCCGGGGGTGTTTCGGCCAACTCGGGACTACGCTCAGCCCTGCAACGGGCCTCCGGTGAGTTGGGCTGGACTGTTTATATACCCGATTTTGAATACAGTACCGACAATGCCGCCATGATCGCCATTGCCGGTTATTTTAAGTATCTGAAAAACGACTTTGCTTCGCAGGATACCACACCGTATTCAAAGAGCAACTTTTAGCGCCTGCTGAGGGTGGACATGAATTATACCGGAATCCAATCAAAAGCAGGATAAATGTTCTTTTGACGGACTGACAGATAAATAGTAAATCTGAACCAGCCATCTCTTTGGGCGACTCTGTTCCTTCTTGTGCAGCTTTGTATCATGATTAATACCACGCTGTTACACAGAGTTGTACTATTAAAAAAGAATTTCCATAAAAAATGACCCCGATAGTCAGGTCTTCCAACATCATCAGGTCCCGATGTGCAGTACGCTAAAAAATGAGGAGGCTTTAACGAGTGCCAGCGTACCAAGGTCTTTATAAATTTCATCAGACCTTGCAATAAACTCCTGTTCATGGCCGGGAACAATTTCAGGAATCCCGAGAAAGATCAGGTCGGCATTGGCAGAATTCTCCCTGATCAGTTGGTTTATCGGGAGTTTTAATTTTTCATTGTTCAATACGGTAACCCCTGCTTTTATCCTCATGTTTGCAAGGACTTCCAGCGCATCCATTTCTATTCTTCTTTTTTGGTCATCTATATGGTTGACAATCAGTAAACGGACTATCGCATTGTGCCATTCGATGGAAGACCACATAAATTTGATCAGTGAAAGCGTAAGGTTGCCATTGTTGGAACCACCCCTCCACCACACATCAATATGCCGGTAGTTTCCAAAACCTTTTTCAGGATTATAATCCAGCAAAACAATATTAAGGTCAAGATTGTTCAGGTACGCCAACATTTTGGCAAACCGCAGCGGATCGCGTGTCCTTCGTCCCCATCCCATCAATATGGTATTGGGTTCAATACCCGAAAAGCCATACGTTGCGGCGAGGTTCTCAATACCCTCATAAACATTCAGGCACACCTGTTTGCGCGAAAAAATACCTTCTTCTTTGGCCAGTTCATCATCAACGGTCATGGCCTTTTCAGGAAATAAAATCTCAGCCGATCTGTTTTCTTCCAGGTCGTAATTGGAAATGAGGCCATGAGCACCGACAAGCCACTTGGCAAAATGGATAAGATGAGGCCGTGCTGACGATCCTCCGCTAAACAACAAGATATTGGCAACCCAGTTGCGTTCATTTACCTCTTTTTTACTTTGAGTGGTCAGCAGTTTTCTTAATAAACTTGCGTTTACACTTGGCCACACATCACCCATGGGCAGATGCAGGTTTCTCCGGCTGATGTAAATAAATAAAAGGGCAAGGATGATCATGGCGATGATCATGGCGGGCAGGTCAAGCCTGACCATGATCAAAAAGGAGGCTAAAAAGCCAATCACCCCTATCCACAACGAAATTTTAAAAGAAGGCCTGAAATCGGTACTTGCCCATTTCTCAAGTGCAAACGCAAGATTGATAAAACCGTAAGCCGTCAGATAGAAAATGGTTACCACCCCTGCTATAACATTCAAATCACCGATCAACACACCCATTTCGGCAATTACAAAAGTAAAAATGAGCGCATTCCTGGGTTCATTGTTTACACCATGTCCTTTACCTAAAAATTTAGGGACAATCTGGTCATTGGCTACCGCCTGAATAATCCTGGGGCCTCCCAGTATTCCCCCCAATGCCGAAGATAACGTAGCCCCCCAAACGCCCAGAACAACTAATATGGGGAGCCAGGCAATGACCATCAGAAAGTTATAATTGTCCAGTAACAATTTCTGGTCAACCAGGTAGTGAAAACTAATTGCCAGGGCAAGGTACACAATAAGTCCGGTGAAAATGGCCAACATAGTACCCGTTGGAATGTCTTTTTTTGGATCTTTCAGGTCGCCCGACATGGCAACACCGGCAGTAAATCCCGTAACTGCCGGAAAAAAAATGGCGAATACCTCCTCAAAAGAATAATTGCTAAAAGGAGGAAGTGTTTCCGGTGAAACCGGCTGCGGGGTTTTATTAACCAAATAGCCGATAACAATGGAAACCAATGAAAGAAATATTAATCCGAGAATAACAAATTGTGTTTTAATGGCAATATTCGTACTGATCAGTGCAATAATAACAAGGAGGATAAGGACGGCCGTTCCTATAATCCTGATTTCATTTACCGATACTTCGGTACCGAGGTAAAGAAATTTTTGAATAGCGGGAAGTGCAATGAAATTCTCTGTAAAACCAACAATATACATCGAGATGCTCAGGGCCGTCCCAACAAAAAGTGTAATTCCGATAGAACCTCCGATAGGCAGTCCCAACGAGCGCGAAAGCATATAATAAAGCCCGCCGGCATGGATCCTTTTATCGGTGGCTATGGAGGAGATGCTGAGGCCTGTTGTAATGGAAATAACGTGTGCCAGTAAAATAATTCCAATAACGCCCCACAAACCGGCGACACCTGTCACCCATCCAAGGCGCAAATACATAATAACCCCAAGAATGGTAAGGATGGAAGGTGTAAAAACACCGCTGAAAGCACCAAATTTTTTTACCTCTTGTGGCATTAATGTAATGGTATTATTTTAAAATCACATCTAAACGGGTACAAATCTAAAATAATTGTCATTAATCATTGTAACAAATAAGGATGATAATTTGTTACAAATGTTATTTTTCGTTGGCAAATCGTTATGATATTAATAACTTTGCCCTAACTGAAAAAGATTTTTACATATTATGCAAAAATATCAGATCCAATTTCCTCTAATTATCAGGTTGTCATTTATCCTGTTGTTTCTGATTTTATCTTTTTACATCCTTACCGAGTTCAAATTTTACCTTACTCCCCTGATTCTGGGAATTCTTTTTGCTTACCTGCTTTTTCCCATTGCCAATTTTTTTGAACAACATAAAGTACCCAGGATACTTGCCAATATTTTCAGTATTATTATTGGTGCAGCGGTCATCTATGGTGTGGGGTTATTTATTTACAAACAGTTCAGGGTTTTTCTCAATGACCTGCCTGCCCTGAAAGAACATGCGGTTCAAAATATCAACTCCATGTTTGGTTACATCGAAACTTATTTAGGTATAGAAACCGGCGAATTAAAACACGAAGCGGGCATAATGATCCAGAATTTCTTTGAAAGCCCGGCCCAGATTTTCCGTTCAGCTTTCGGGGCAACATTCAACACGATATTTACAATCCTGATTATGCCTGTATATATTTTTTTCCTGCTTTACTACCGTGACAAATTCAGGAATGTATTGCTCATGATGGTGCCTTCAACTCGTCATGCCGTTGCCGAACGCATTGTCAATGAAGCCAACCAGGTAACCATTCGGTATATGACCGGTGTTTTTATTGTTGTCAGTATTTTGTTCGTGGTTAACTCCATCGGCTTTTTGATTATCGGGCTTAATTATGCCATATTGCTGGGTGCCATTGCCGCATTGATGAATTTTATCCCGTATTACGGTACCATTATCGGGTATTCGTTCCCTTTCCTTTTTGCCATATTTGTCATGGACTCCCCTTCCTATGCTTTTTGGGTTTTTATACAGTTCCTCATTGTTCAGTTTTCGGAAAACAATATTTTAACTCCCAATATTGTCGGACTTCATGTCAACATCAATCCTTTTATGATTATCCTGGCCATTACTCTTGGCGGGGCTATTTGGGGTTTGTCGGGAATGTTCATTGCCGTGCCTGTAATCACTGTTTTAAGGGTATTGGGCGAAAATATAGAAGAGATACGGCCACTTGGGTTTCTTCTTGGACAAGGTGGAACCGAGGAACATGCTTTGAATTCGGAAAAATTCCAGCGCATGTTCAGGTTTACAAAGAAGAAGGCCACAAAGAGGACAAAATGAAAAACAGCATTACCGAAAGAGATTTTTAAAGTTCCTGTATCTTTTCCCTGTAAATGATGTTGCGGTCTTTTAATCCATTGAGTATAAACAAGACATGGTCCTTGTTCTTTCCCAACATTTCAGGAACAGTGATACCGGTTTCCCTGTAATAGTTTCCGGCCATCAGCCTGACAGCCATTGCCGCCGAATAACCGGTTGTACGCGCCATGGAATGAATGCCCGATTGCGGGTCATATTCATCATACATGTCATATTGATACCGTAAAACCCGGCCATCTTTTTCCCCCTCAACCATAATCCGCATTACGGTAATGTCCACTTCAGTTTTTTCAAGTTTCCATTGTTTAAACAACAATTTTGCAGTAACGTCCAAAGGAGAAATTAACTGCCCGTTGATTTCCGTCTTTTCGCTGCCGAAAAAACCGTTTTCAGCAAGCAAACTGATCTTACGGGCATATCCCGGATAACGAAGGGTTTTTTCTTTCATGTTTTCTGCCTTAATGGTAAAAAGCAATGAACGCAATCCATCGCTGTTAAATGCCTCCAGGGTACCCAGGTTCTCGATATCAAGATGCTCAATTCCGGTTAAAGGCGGTTTGGTGACAATAATACCATGCTCCATAAGGCGTGCAGGTCGGGTATATTCTTCAATTACATCCACCGGTGAAAAAACAGCTTTGTATTCCCATGGCAATTTCCTCACTTTGGGCAATCCTCCCACATAGATCTCAACATTTTTAACCACATCAAGCCTGGAGGCGGCATATCCAACCAGTAAATTACTCATTCCCGGTGCCACACCCATATCTGCAATAATACGCACATTGTTTTTCTTTGCCAGGTCCGACAATCCGAAAACATCTTCAGGATAAAAGGCTATGTCCACCGCATCTTTCCCGGCCCTGATACAACGCTTTAAAGTTTCATATCCCATAAATCCGGGAACAGCATTCACGACTAGGTCAAAATCACTGACCAGTGCCATAAGTTCTTTTTCTGAACCCAGATCGGCCTGAATTTTATGGATGCGCTTTTCCGTAAGTCTGTCGAGGGCCGTTTTGCTGATATCGGCGACCGAAACATTTAACATATCGTCTTTTACCAGGTCAAGGGCGATAGGCCCTCCAACCAGACCGCTTCCCAATACAAGAATGTTTTTTTTCATGATCTTTTGTGTATTACATTTTCCCTTTTATCGTTTATTGTTTTATTGTTTTCCATTTCCGAAAGGATTACGCCGGCAACAATAACTGTCATTCCTACAAGCTTCATTATTGTAAATGATTCACCAAGGGCAAAATAAGCAATAATCGCAGCAAAAACGGGAACAAGATTTGCATAAAAGTTTGTCCGGCTTATACCGATATTCCTGATAACATAAGTAAACAAAACAAAGGCAAAGGAAGAGGCAAAGACGCCAAGGCCGATTACTGCAAAAATGACTTTTCCCTCAGGCCGCACCGATAAAAAATCACGTAAATCGAAATACAAAAAGAACGGAAGAAAATAAAGTGAGCCGATGAGGTTCTGCCAGGCAATAATGGTAACCGGTTTGTACTTGAAAGATAATTTTTTTAAAAAGACGGTGTACGTGACTGCCGAGAAAACGCCCAAAAACAAAAAAGTAATTCCAATGGGTGAGACGGTTAACTCTGTGTTTACGTTGAACACGATCAGGCCTATTCCGAAAAAAGAGATAAACAATCCGATGATGTTGGTCACACTAAGCCGTTCACCAAATATTTTATAGGCGGCAATGGGTGTAAAAACGGGAATGGTGGCAATGATAAAAGCACTCACTGAAGCCGAAACATATTTGAGTCCATAGCTCTCCCCAATAAAATAGATGAAAGGATTAAAAAAACTGCTCAACAGAAATAACCACAGATCTTCTTTTTTAATTTTTTCAGCCTTACAACTGATAGTAATAATCAAAAACAGAACGGAAAAAGAGATTATGAGCCGCAGGAAGACAGTGGTTAAGGGCTTATAATCCTCAAACACTATTTTAGTGAGCACAAAAGACATCCCCCAGAATAATGTAAAGAACAGGGCTGCTATATGAACTTTGGTTTTTCCCATTATCGTCTATGACCTGCCCTCTTCATTTAACACTTTGGTGTAATGTTTCAGGCTTCTCAGAATAAATGCAAGGACAAGGACAACCAGCAAGGCGATGTGCCACGGTGTGTGCCATTCAAACTGCCTGGTTTCAAAATACCTGCGTAAATCATCAATAAAGGTAAAGCCAATAACTGTAGCCAACACTCCGGAATATTCGCGCCTGAGAACACTTTTCATGGAGAATGGAATGGTGTTTTTTTTGTATTTCCCGAGAGTGGGAATAAAAGCGGGCACCCGGGAAGCCCAGTCCATATAGTCATCGTTAAACTTCCTTTCTAGAAACCTTTCCTCGGCAAACATAATGCGTTCATAATATAGCCAGAAAAGAAGGCTTACCACAATGACAAACCAAAAATTGAAAGTATATAGTACAATGCCTGTCCACATGAGGTAATTCCCCAGGTAGAGGGGATGCCTCACTATAGAATAAATTCCGGTCCGGTTTAGTGATTCGGCAACCTGTCCTTCTTTGGTATTGCGCCCTGAAGTTCCTTTTGGTGTGGTGGCTATGGCCAGTGCCCGGATGATAAAACCAAGAACACTCAGGAAAACCGAAAAGATAGTCAGGATGAATTGTGATTTGGCTGACAGGTCACTCACATGTGTAAAATAAACCACGGGAATGGCAGCGATAAACAAGACAACCGGAATCCGGCCACGGTTACGAAATAAAAAATTGCCTGATTTTTCCAAAGAATTGATTAGTGCCATATACCGGTAAATTTAATCAGGCAAATGTATTGAATTTTAGCCTGATTTATAAATTTAGCCGATATGTCCGTTTTTTCAAGAATAATAGCCATAACTGCAACATATACTGAGCATCTACGTATTATTTGATAAACAACTAAAAAAATTCATCTTGGAAATTACTATTCAAACAGAAGGTATTGATTATTCTAAAATTGAACAGGTCAAAAAATTGATAAAAAGAAAGTCAATCGTATGGCCCGCTTTTCTTCTTTTTGGCTGGAGCTATGGTAGTTTTGGTAAAATAGGATTACAAACAATTTACTACATCCTCCCTTTATTCACCATTTCTAATTTATGGATCAACCATGAAAACCATCAGTTCGATATTTATACAGGTATGGCCATTATGGGTGCTTTTGTGTGGGTCATCTGGTTTTTTGTACGGATGTTTACGCTCAACCATGATATCAGGGTCTATAACCAGAAAATTGCAGATTTTTATTATCTGACCCCCGAGGAAAAACAGGAAGTCGGTTTGGAATAACCTATAAGCCCCTTTATTCACTGCGAACCATTGTTGATTTCAAATTCTCCAATGATTTTGTATTTGGCACCGACCATTATTTTACCCCTGGCCTGCAACTGAGGGTTTACAGTAATTTCATGTCAAAATCACCGGTGAATTATAAAAGATTATATGAAAAATATCCAGAACTGACCTCTTATGAATAACGGGTATGTGCGTTCCTGTGCATGAACCTCAACACCAGGGAAATTGCCTCCATCACAGGCCGCTCGGCAAAAAGCATTGAGGTTACCCGAAGCCGCATCCGAAAAAAACTTGGTCTGTCAAGAAAAGACAATCTAAGCAATTTTCTGGCTTCCGTGTAATACCGGGGCATTATTTTACATACACCATTTTTTTAACCTGTTGAAATTTGTTTCCAACCTTTAACTTGTAAAAGTAAATGCCTTTGGTATATCCTTCCGGTTTAAAGTCAATTGAATATTTTCCGGCTTCCTGAAACTGATTGACTAAAGTTTCGATATTTCTACCCTGCAGATCAAACACCTGCAATTTGACCAAACCCGGTTTTGATAAAATGTAATTTATTGTGGTTCTCCCATAAAACGGATTGGGGACATTTTGTGCCAAAAGATATGTTTTATCTGTAAGGTCTTCCTGCTGAGGAGAAATTCCCACGGGATTTTCCCACGAAGCCAACACCATTCCTGAAGTACCGGCCAACCATCCGTGCTGCGCATCGGTAAAAAACAATGACCATACCTCACCATTGGAAGGAATATCCTGTAAAACCCAGTTTTGACCTCCGTCTGAACTTTTCAATAAATGATCCCTGCCTCCTACCCAACCGGTATCGCTGTCCATAAATTGAATGGAAAACAAGGGATCTGTTGTGGTGATGTTTTGCTTTATCCACGCAGTCCCGCCGTTTGTTGACTTATACACCGAACCGCTTTCGGTACAAAGCCAGCCGATTGTATTGTCAATAAAATCTATTGAATTAATGTGTTCATTAAAAGTAAAATCCTGGGCGATCCAGGTCTGGCCACCGGTGTAAGTGCGCAGACAAGTCCCCCAGCTACAACCTGCCCAACCGGTATCAGCGTTGATAAAATCAAAACATTGAATCATGTGACTTGTATGGCTTTCAACAATATACCAGTTTGCCCCGCCATCAGTGGTACGCAACATCGTTCCGTGACGGCCACCGGTCACTCCCGTATTTGCATCAAGGAAATAAATATCCTGTAAATCATCTGTTGTTCCGGAAGTCTGGGTATTCCAGGTAACACCACCGTCAGTAGTATGTACGATTACACCTCCCGCCCCGGCTGTCCAACCGGTATTTTGATCAGCAAAATAAACTCCCCGGAGGGTATTTGTCACTCCTGTATTGCGCTCTTCCCAGTTTTGTCCGCCATCGGTTGTCCGGATGACTACACCTCCCGTACCGGCAACCCATCCGTGCTGGTCATCCAGGAAAAAAGTGTCATACAAGTTGTAAGATGTTCCTTTAAGCTGTTTACTCCAGGTCGCGCCATCATTGGTATGTAGAATATAACCACCCGTGCCGACAATCCACCCCGTTTGTGCATCCAGGAATGAAAGACTACTCAGGCCCAACACCGTTCCACTTGCCTGCGCTGTCCATGACGATCCACCATCGGTTGATTTCAGGATTGTTCCGCTGGTACCGCATGTATAACCTGTATTGGCGTCGGCAAACCAAACTGAATTTAACACTGCATTTGTTCCGCTGGAATAACTTGTCCAGGACAGGCCGCCATCAGTGCTCTTTAATAACACGCCACCGCTTCCGACAGCCCATCCGGTATAAGTATCTATAAAATAAATACTTATCAAAGTGTTTACAGTACCACTGGCAATAGTGTACCAGTTATCTCCTCCGTTTACTGTTCGCAGAATGGTTCCGCTGCTACCGGCAACGAAACCGGTAAACTCATCCACAAAATAAACTTCATATAAACTATTATTTACTCCACTGCTTAAAGAATTCCATGTTGTGCCGCCGTCAGATGTTCGCAGAATGACACCAGACAGTCCAACCGCCCATCCTTTTTGACTGTCTACAAAATATACACTTTTTAAATGCTGTTGAACACCTGAAGCTTGCTCACTCCAGCTTATACCGCCATCTTCTGTTTTAGCGATCAATCCGCTATCGCCAACCACCCAGCCGGTTTGCGTGTCAATAAAAAATTCATCTCCCAGAGCCTCCGCAAACGGAAAATCCGCCTGCCAGTCCACACCGCCATTGTCGGTTTTAATCAAACTACCTTTCACACCTGCCGCCCGGACATGATTTGCATCCAGTGCCTGAACGGAAGTTAAATAATTACCCTGAGGTAACGGGTTTTGCCATACCCAGTTGTCTGATTGGGCAGACACGACAGAAAAAACACAAAAAAACAAGAAAAAAGTAATGAATGCTTTCACGTTATCCTCCTTTTTTAAAATTAGAAAATTATAAACATGACTATGTCTGACTATTGAAATTCTCTTTAAAAAATCAAGAATATTTAATTATTTCCTGATATGAAATTGTATTTCCTGAATTAATGAGCCCGGTCTAAAAACTATTTTTCAGACGCATAAAGATAATTTATTTTTTTGCAATTGTCAAAAAAACATATCATATTTCCAAAATAAAGCTATAATCATTTGTTTAACAATATTTTATTTAGTATCTTTTAGCAAACTTTGCCATTTTAATCATTCAAATCATATTTTTTGGAAAATTAAGCCCAAATGCAGCTCATGAAAATAAAAAGTCAAATTATTTTTTAAATATCGGATTTATACGAGCTTAGATTTTGGGTAGTTTTTATACCACTCATTTTTATTATTGATGGATCTTGCTGCACAGAATAAAGCACTGCGAACCATTGTTGATTTCAAATTCTCCAATGATTTTGTATTAGGCACCGACCGTTATTTTACCCATGGCCTGCAACTGAGGGTTTACAGTAATTTCATGACAAAATCACCGGTAAATTAAAATTATATTACTTGAATAACCCTACATTTATTGGGACACTCCTTAAGTAGAACCGCACAGGGAAAGGGATTGCACTAAAATGTTATCGCAAAAAATTGTTCAGCCATTAAAGGAAAGTTTATATCAAACCTATAAAAAAAACTTGACAAAAAGGATTTGAAACCATATATTTGTCAAATGAAATAGAGAGAAAGTATTGAGATGTAAAATTCGAATGGAATGGGCAATATGTTTTTTCATCTACAAAAACATCAACGAAGACAGGATATGGAGCACATAGAAAACATCACTTATATGACATTGTTTTTGAAAAGAAGTTAACCAGGCTATCAAATACGCAGGTATAACTAAACATGCAAGCTGTCATACTTTCGGGCATTCTTTTGCAACTCATCTTCTTGAATCAGGTTATGATATACGAACAATACAGGAATTATTAGGACATAAAAATGTAGAGACTACCATGATTTACACCCATGTAATTAATCAAGGGGGTAAGGGGGTAAGAAACCCTGCCGATTTTTAGTTTAGGTTGCCAATATCTGCAACAAATACAAGGAAATAAATAAGGAGAATAGATGATTAAGTTCAATAATAATAAACAAATAACAATTAACAAGCAACATAGGTTAGGTAGTCATGAAGAGCAATCTTTGCTTTTTTCATTAGTACACCTAATCTTATGTTAGTAGAATCTGAAAATTTTATCATAGGAGGTTTTATGAAAACAGTATTAAAAAAAGGGATTATGGGTCTAATTGTTTTATCGACATTAGCTCTTTTCTTCGGTTGTTCAGACTCAAAGACATTACTTTTCCAAAAGAATGGGCAAATATTTAAGGAGTATGAGAATGGTAAAGACGCAGTTATGCTAATATCTAAGGGAGAGTATCCCCAATGGATTCCGGGAACGAAAACACATTTCGCCTATGTTGAACGACAACCAGGCAACCCACACATGAAACTCTGGGTGGCAAAAGAAGATGGCACAAACCCGTTGGCTTTAACCAATTTCGAAGTTAGTTATGCGTTTTCCTGGTCACCTGATGGCAAATGGATTGCTATTTCTCACACTAAGGATGGCAACTATGAAATCTATAAGATAAAGATTGATGGCACTACACTAACACGTTTGACCAATAATTCCTTTACTGATTATTATCCAGCCTGGAGCCCAAAGGGAGACAAGATTGCCTTTATTTCAGCCAGATCAGGACATGAAGGGATATATGTCATCAATCCGGATGGAACCAACGAGAAACGAGTGACTCCTGCGACACTTCTGGTCCTTAGCAATGTTCATAGCAAGCTTTCCTGGTCACCTGATGGCAAGAAGATCGCGTTTGTTGGACGATGGGGTACAAATTATAATATCGGCACAGTTGATGTCCAAACGGGAACAACAACTCAATTGAGCAAGAAAGGTGGTGCGAGCAATCCATTATGGTATGATAAATATATTTTTTATTTCTGTTACAACGATCTATACTTGTATGATACAAGCACCAATAAAACAACAAATCTCGGATGGTATGTGGCGCAAACCCAACAAAGTGCCCTGAGTGCCGACGCGGTTTATGTTTTCTTTTCCTATGGAGCAAATGCACCCAATCCTCCTCACATTTACCGGGTTAAATACCATGCTGGAGGTGCGGAGGATATTGGTCAGGGAAGTTGGCCAGATGTCTGGTGATGGAACGCAACATTAATGTTAGCCAAGTTCGGTTTACAGTTGATGCATACCAACCTAAACTGGTTTTCTCCATTGCATCGATCTTTTAAAATATCTAAATGTGATGAGCCATGTGAATACAATTGTATTTATTAAATATGAGTATCGGGAAAGATAAATAAAAAAGATGTATCTTAGAGGAAAGAAATATGACATGAATCTAATCAATTTTATCGAGCAATTTCCTGATGAGACATCATGCAAGTTGAAATTCAAAGAGATGCGGGATTCAGTTGGTGTTACCTGTAGGCATTGTGGATCAAAGGAACACTATTGGCAACAAAGCATTTGGATGTATGAGTGTAAACATTGCAAAACC
>Ga0114931_10004004_pt1 | contig 18492 bp, 21 predicted proteins | sample 2SBtaG_FD_89579 | JGI IMG/M metagenome (GOLD analysis project Ga0114931, IMG submission 89579) | Deep subsurface microbial communities from Kolumbo volcano to uncover new lineages of life (NeLLi) - 2SBTROV14_V59a metaG | ecosystem: Environmental > Aquatic > Marine > Volcanic | place: Kolumbo...
GCCTATCAAAAATTGATACTTCTGAATATAGTTCCGTTGCAGTGTTAAATCATCTTTGGTATTTCTCATAAAACAAAATTAAATCTTCTTAATTTTGTCCACGAATTACCTAACCTTTACAATCCTGAGCTTGTCGAAGGATATTTCTTTCAAAAATATTTCATCGACACCAGAAACATCATCTTATTTGAAATAAATATGAATAAAGTATTGTTTATTACTTTTAACATTTAAAATGAGCCGACAAAAAATAATAGTTTCTGTTACAAATGATTTAACTATCGACCAGCGCGTAGCTAAAATTTGTAATACTCTAATAGAAAATAATTATAGTGTGATGTTGGTTGGAAGAACATTGTCAGATAGTAAGCCAATTCAAAGACCCTATCAAACAAAACGATTTAAATTGTGCTTTAATAAGGGTCCTTTGTTTTATTTGAATTACAACATTCGCTTATTTTTCTTTTTATTGTTTAATAAAGTTGATATACTTTGGAGTAATGATTTAGATACGTTGTTGCCTAATTATTGGGTATCGAAAATCAAAGGCACAAAACTTATATTCGACAGCCATGAATATTTTACAGAAGTGCCAGAGTTGGTTGATCGGCCTCAAAAAAAAGCGCTATGGAAAAGATTGGAGCGAAAAATATTACCTCAATTAAAAAATGTACTTACAGTTAGCCAGTCAATTGCCAATATGTATCATAAAGAATATGGAATTGATGCAAAAGTGTTGAGAAATGTTCCTGTTTCTGATAAGCCGAATGTTGATGTAGAAACTTTGCGAAAAGGGGATGAGAAAATATTAATTTACCAAGGAGCAATAAATGTAAATAGAGGAATAGAATTGATGGTGGAGACTATGCAACATTTGGAGAATACATTGCTGTATGTTTTAGGGAAAGGCGATATAGATGAAAAAATTGCTCAGTTAATTTTGGATAAAAAACTACAAGAAAAAGTAAAGATGTTGGGGGTGATTCCTTTGGAAAAATTACATTCATATACACTACAAGCCGATTTAGGTTTGAGTTTAGAAGAGGATAAAGGGTTGAATTATCGATTTGCGTTACCTAATAAATTGTTTGATTATATTCATGCAGAAATACCAGTTTTAGTATCTGATTTGCCAGAAATGGCTGGTTTGGTGAGACAGTATGGTGTAGGTGAAGTTTTGACCAATTATAATTCAAAACATTTGGCAGCATTGATTAAAGGGATGTTGACTGATGAAGTTAAAATGGAGGAATGGAAACAAAATGCGAAGAAAGCAGCTCAAGAATTAAATTGGGAAAAGGAAAAGAAAGTGATAACAGATTTATTAAATGCTTAAAGCGATCAATATTATATCATTCGATGTGCCATTTCCAGCTAATTATGGTGGGGTAATCGATGTATTTTATAAGTTGAAATATTTCCATAAAAAAGGGATTAAAGTGCATTTGCATTGTTTTGAATATGGCAGAGGAGAACAAAAAGAGTTAGAACAATATTGTGAATCGGTAAATTATTATAAACGTAAAACAGGGTTGGCTTCTTTTTTAGGAAACAAGCCATACATCGTTCAATCAAGAGTAAGTAAAACATTAAAAGAAAATTTATTACAGAATGATTACCCTATTTTATTTGAAGGATTACATACTTGTTTTTTGTTGGATGATGAGCAATTTAAAGAACGATTAAAGGTAGTGCGGAACCACAATATAGAACATGAGTATTACGAGCATTTAGCTATTGCAGAAAAGAACCCCTACAAAAAACAATACTATAAATCTGAAGCTAAACGATTGAAGCTATTTGAAGATGTTTTGACTTATGCGGATATCGCTTTATCTATTTCTGAAAACGATTTCCACTATTTTCAAAAACAGTACCCTACATTGAAAAATGTGTTAGTACCTGCATTTCATCAAAATGAGGCAGCAATTATTAAAGAAGGGAAAGGAGATTATGCGTTGTATCATGGTAATTTGAGCGTTGGGGAAAATATAAGAGCGGTGGAGTTTATTGTTGATGAGGTGTTTAATGATCTAGAAATACCATTGGTGATAGCTGGGTTAAATCCTAGTGATGAGGTTAAAAAACTAATTGACCAATATCAACATGTTCGTTTGGTGGATAGTCCAACTGATGATGAGATAAATGAATTGATTGCTAATGCTCAAATTAATTTTTTATACACTCAGCAAGCAACAGGATTAAAGTTGAAATTATTAAATGTGTTGTTTCAAGGGCGTTATTGTATTGTTAATAGTCAGTTGTTATCTGGCACATCATTGAATGAGGAATGTATTGTTGTTGATGAGGTGGATGAGATGAAAAGAGCTATTACTGAGACTTTCTTAAAACCTTTCTCTTCGAATATGATTGCAGAAAGAAAGCAAGTGCTAAAGAACTACTCTAATGATCAGATTTTTCTGAAGATGATGAATGTATTGGAAAACTCGCCACAGATAAAATAATTTAAAAAATTGAAGTTTGAATTTCAGTAGTGAACAATTCCAAAAACTTTATTCCTCTACTAGAGTTCCCTTTTTTATTTAGCTTAGGACTCCATACTGCGATGCTGTATTTGTTGGGATGGATAGCTATTATGCCTCCTCCAACACCACTTTTCCCTGGTAAACCTACTTTAAAGGCAAATTCACCAGCTTCATCATAAAATCCACATAATTGCATTACTGCATTAATTCGTTTTGATTTTCCTAAACTTAAAATGGCTTTGTTGTTATGTGGGCTCACTCCATTTTTTACTAAGAAAAGAAACGTTTGAGCTAATTCTTTACAAGTCATTTCGATAGAGCACATATGAAAATAAAAATCAAGGACAACATCCGTGTCATTATCAATGTTATTAAATGACTTCATAAAATTAACAAGAGCTGCATTTCTATATCCAGCAGACTCTTCAGATTGCATAATCTTGGTAGAGTAGTTGATTTCGGAATTGTTAGCAACGTCTCTTACAAATGCAATAAAATCCTTTTTTGGATTTTCGAGTAAACTAACAAGTATGTCTGAGATAACTAATGCTCCAGCGTTAATAAAAGGGTTTCGAGGAATACCTAAATCATTTTCTAATTGGATAAGAGAATTAAAAGCTGTTCCAGAAGGTTCTACACCAACTCTTTTTCATAAGGTTTCACCTTTTAGGTTATAGGCCATTATTAGACTCAGAACTTTAGCTATACTTTGAATAGAGAATTTTTCATCGGAATCACCAAAGTGATAATCAAGTTGATCTGTTGTAGTTAAATGAACACCAAATTTGTTTTCATCAACATTTCCTAACTCAGGAATGTATGAAGCCACTTTTCCGGAGTTGGGAGATTTTTCCAACTTGTTATATATGCTAGAAAATATTTTGTTGTAATCCATGGTGTGCTAGTGTTTGTATCAAATGTAGTGAAATTCTTAAAAATCAAACTCCAATTGCCCTAAGAATACATCTTTGTCATCAGTATCAAAGTTGGAAATTTGTAATCCGATTAAGCGAATCCCTTTTTCGGGGTGAGGAATATGTTGCAGTAATTCTAATCCAACAGTTTTAATTTGTTCATAATTAAAGTTTTCCGATAACGTTCTACTTCGGGTAATTTGTTGGAAATCACTGTACTTTATTTTTAATGTTAGTGATTTTCCAGAAGTTTTTGATTTATCTAACCGTTGGTTTAAAATTTTAGCAACATCTAATAATTTAATTTCTAGTTCTTCTGGTTTTGAAACATCAAACTCATAGGTACGTTCTGCTCCTAATGATTTTCTTATGCGAGTTGGGTTAACTGGTCGGTTGTCAATTCCTCTTGCTACATTATAATAGTATTTACCCGATTTTCCGAACCAACGAGTGAGTGTAGGGAGGGAGTGTTGTTTTAGATTTTTCCCGTTAAAGATGCCTTTTTGGTGCATTTTTTTTGCGGTTACTTTTCCTACACCAAAGAATTTTTCGATGGGCAGTTGTTCTATGAATTTTTCAGCCATGCTGGGAGTAATCACATAAAAACCATCTGGTTTATTAAAATCAGAAGCAATCTTGGCTAAAAACTTGTTGTATGATATTCCAGCAGAAGCGTTGAGTTGTGTTCTTTCTTTTATTTTTCCTTTAATTTCTTTGGCGATGTCCATGGCAAACTCCATGTCCATTTTGTTTTTAGTTACATCTAAGTAAGCTTCATCTAAGGAGAGTGGTTCTACTAAATCGGTATATTCGGCAAACACTTCTCTAATTTGTTGAGAAACTTCTTTGTATTTTTCAAAATGGGGTTTCACAAAAATAAGGTCTGGACATTTGCGATATGCAAGGGCTGAAGAAAGAGCAGAATGTACTCCGTATTTTCGTGCTTCATAGCTGGCAGCAGCAACAACACCTCGTTGTCGAGAACCACCTACTGCAACTGGTTTTCCTTTAAGTTCAGGATTGTCACGTTGTTCTACAGATGCGTAAAAAGCATCCATATCAATATGAATTATTTTGCGAGTAATCCCCAATTATTCTTCAGGTAGTACAGCATCAATTTCATCAATTTTTGCATCAGAACACCTTCCTTTAGCGATATACACTATTTTTCCTGTTGGATCTAATACATAAAAATGGGGGGTGTCTTTATTCCCGAGATTTAATTCCTTTTTATACTCTTTTAATTTCCCTTTGTAAAATAATAAATAAGAAGCAGCATCTTTACCTAATCGTTTTTTAGATTTTTCCACCACACCCTTATAAGCCGTTTTATTTAATCCAGTAAACATTGCAACAAAATAGATGTTAATATCATAAGATGTTTGCATGAAATTGTTGGAATTAATAAATTTATCATAAACAGGCTGTAGCCACGTGTTCCAATCATCTTCAGATTTGGTAGACCATGATAACCCTAAAATAGTGTATTTTCCTTTACTATCTTTCGGTATGGTAAATGCTTTATGATCAACTGTTTCTCCTTCTAAAGTCGGAAATAGTTCTCCTTTTTGGGAAAAAGCAACTGAGGAAAGAATTAGAAATAGAATAAATGAGGATAGTATTTTTTTCATAATAACGGATTTTTAAAATTGATGTTTTTAATGATCTAAAGTTAATAAAATATTAGTTTGTTGACATAAGTAAGGGAATAGGCTTCCAAATTATAGAATTAGTACTTTTGAGGTATGGCAATGCACTTAAACGATACCTTGAATATTATTTCAAAAATAACCCTACCAAGGTTGTTGAATTTTGTTCAAATAAGTTGGTCGTTTTACTATGCTAAATGGACTAAAAAAATAAGGGTGAATGGCTTGCCGGCAAGTATCACCATAGAGCCAACAACTGCCTGTAATTTGGGGTGCCCGGAATGTCCAAGCGGGTTAAAACAGTTTTCTCGGCCTGAAGGAAATTTAAAAACAGATTTTTATAAAAAAGTAATCGATCAAGTTCACCAAAAATCGTTTTACCTTAACTTTTATTTCCAAGGAGAACCATTTATTAATCCCAATTTTCTGGAAATGGTGAACTATGCCAATCAGAAAAAGATGTATACAGCCACTTCTACCAATGCTCATTTTTTGGATGATACAATGGCAAAAAGAACGGTAGAGAGTGGGTTGAGTAGATTAACGATTTCTATTGATGGCACTACACAAGAAACCTATGAGAGTTACCGGAAACAAGGAAGTTTAGAGAAAGTGGTTGAGGGTACAAAGAATATTGTTAAGTGGAAGCGAGCATTAAAATCTAGAACGCCATTTGTTATTTTTCAGTTTTTGGTGGTGAAGCCTAATGAACACCAAATTGCAGAAGCGGAGCAATTGGCTAAAGAGTTGAGGGTGGATGAAATACGTTTTAAAACTGCTCAGTTGTATGATTATGAAAATGGAAATGAATTAATGCCTACCATTGATAAGTATTCTCGCTATAAAAAACAAGCTGATGGGACTTATCGCTTAAAAAACCAACTATTAAACGAGTGTTGGCGAATGTGGACTTCTTGTGTAATTACTTGGGATGGAAAAGTGGTGCCTTGTTGTTTTGACAAAGATGCCAAACATCAGTTGGGAGATATAGAACATATTGAGCTAAAAAAAATATGGAGTTCTGCTCCGTACAATAATTTTAGGAAAGCCTTATTAACGAATAGGCAGGAAATAGATATCTGTAAAAATTGTACTGAGGGCACAAAAGTTTGGGAGTAATTATTTAATCTTTATCACTCCATTTTTGTATAAATCTAATGCTTCTTTTAAAATAACTTCTATAGTGTCCTTGGGGAGATCTTGATTGGGATTTACTCTGAAAATTTTCATTCTTGAGCGATTACCTGTTTCTAATTGTGGATGGTTGAGATGCTTTCCTTCTACCATAAGGATATAAGGTTCCTTACTTTTTTTGTCAGTCCACAAATAACAAAACATTTTTCCTTTGTAGCAAAAACAGGGCATACCGTATTTGGTAGTTTCAGTAATTAATTCGTCTTGAGCTAAAATTATCTGGCGTAATGCCAATAGGCAACTTTTGTTGGGTTCTGGTTGGTTGAGGTAGAAATTGTTGTTGGCACTCATATTATTCTTTATCAGGTGGAGGTTTTGAGTGGGCTCGCTTAATGCTACTATTATGTAATATGCGTTTAGTTTGTTCAACGCTTAAAAGTAATAAATTTTGTGAGAAAACACCCCTCTCGTTCTCCCCTCAAGGGGAGAGGATTCCTCCCTTGAGGGAGGATTAAGGTGGGTGTAATAATAATGAACTTTGTTATTAAAAAGAACAAGAAAAAATTATAGCATAACTTCCGCAAGTTTCACAAAGCTAAAATGCTCGCAACAGAGCATATTATATAAATAGGATGTTAACGTACTTTCTTACATGTTGTTAAGTGAAGTTATCACTTTTTTAAGTAATTAATTTAAAAACATACCTATAACTAAATTACCTCATCACTTAAACACATTATTGCTAACTTTACGCTCTTAAAATTATTACACAATGAATTTCATCAAAGAACTACAATGGAGGGGCATGATACACGATATGATGCCTGGAACGGAAGAACAATTTGCCAAAGAAATGACTTCGGCTTATATTGGGTTTGACCCTACAGGAGATTCTTTGCACATTGGTAGTTTGGTGCCAATAATGATTTTAAAACAATTGCAAGTTGCAGGGCATAAGCCTTTTGTTTTGGTGGGTGGAGCGACAGGAATGGTAGGTGACCCTTCAGGGAAATCTGCAGAAAGAAATTTATTGGATAATGACACCTTACAGCATAACTTAGTTTGTATTCAAAAGCAATTGGAGCAGTTTTTAGATTTCGATTGTGGAGAAAATTCGGCAGAAATAGTCAATAACTATGATTGGTTTAAGGACATGAATTTCTTGGATTTTATTCGTGATGTGGGGAAACACATTTCAATTAATTATATGTTGGCGAAAGACTCAGTGAAGTCTCGTTTAGAAACAGGAATGTCTTTTACAGAGTTTAGTTATCAATTGGTACAGGGGTATGATTTTTATTGGTTACATCAAAACAAAAATTGCAAAGTGCAGTTGGGTGGTTCAGATCAGTGGGGAAACATTGTTACAGGTACAGAATTAATTAGGAGAAAAGCTGGAGGAGAAGCTTTTGCAGTTACTACGCCTCTTATTAAAAAGGCAGATGGTGGTAAGTTTGGGAAAACAGAAGGAGGAAACATTTGGTTAGATAAAACGAAAACTTCCCCCTATAAGTTTTATCAGTTTTGGATCAATGCTTCAGATGAAGATACTGCGAATTACATTAAAATTTTCACATTAAAATCGAAAGAAGAGATTGAGGCACTAGAAAAAGAACATGCTGAGGCACCTCATTTAAGAGTGTTACAAAAGGCGTTGGCAGAAGATATTACGGTGAGGGTACATTCTGAAGAAGATTATAAGGCAGCTGTAAATGCATCCGAAATTTTATTTAAAAAAGGAGAAGCAGCAGTTGAAGGCTTAAATAGTATGTCGGAGGCTATATTTAATGATGTGTTTGAAGGTGTTCCTCAGGCTGAAGTGGAAAAATCAGCTATTTCTGGAGGGTTGAGTATTATTGATGCTTTAGCCACTAAAACCAATTTTTTAAAATCGGGAGGAGAGGCAAGAAGAGCCTTAAAAGAAAACTCCATAAGTGTAAATAAAACTAAAGTAGGAGAAGATAAGGTTCTAAGAGTTGATGATTTGATTAATGATAAATATGTGTTGATACAACGAGGCAAGAAAAATTATTTTTTAGTAAAAGTAGTATAGTGAAACAATTTCTTTTTATAGGTATTCTTTTTTCTTTTTTGAATGGATTTTCGCAAACTTCCAATAAGAAAAAGGTGTTGGTTATTCCATATGGAAGGTTCGAATTTACTTCAGAATTTACAATTGAAGATATTGCTGCTAAAAATGACATAGAGGCTTCTATGGTATTTAATGCTTACCAAAAAGCAATTTTAAATCAATTTGAATTGTATAAGGACGAAAATTTTCAATTTTCACCTATTACTTCAGCAGCATACAAGCCATATAGGAAGTACATTAAATATGTTGATGGTAAATTTAAGGGGAAACACCATTATAGTGTTAATATCAAACAATTTCCAAAAACGGAATTCAGTAAACTAATGGAAGAGCATGATGCTAGTTTTGTGGTGTTTCTGAATTGGTATCAGATCAAAAAAGAATCTTTGATTACGAAGGGTAAAAAAAAGAAGCGTTATCGATATGGTGCTCATTATGTAGATTATGAGATTTACAATTTATTTCAACAAAAAGTAATAGGAGTGGGTAAGCAAAAAATGGAACCTAAAAGCCCAACAGAGGAAGAGGCTTCTTATGCGCTTCTTAGACTAACTGACATGGACAGTAGGTATCAAAATTTTGTCTCCACTCTTGTGGATATACTCAACAACCCTTTTTCAGAGGATTAAGTATTTAGAGGTTTAAAAAAGTTTAATTTTACGACCTACAAAAACAATAAAATGGTTTCAGCAATAAGAATGTTCTTTATGATTTTTTGGACGTTTTCGTTAATGATAATCGCTCCATTATTCATTCCTTTTACATTTAACCGCCAATTTCCATTATTAGTGGCACGCACACTTTTTGCTCCTGTTTTAATGCGAATAGTTGGTATAAAATTGCACACAGTAGGACAAGAAAATGTACCTAAAGATGAGCCTGTTATTTTTGTAGCGAATCATTGTTCACATCTGGATATTGCCTGTTTATGTAATGCAATTCCGGTTAATTTACATTTTATAGGGAAAAAAGAATTAATGTGGACTCCAGTAGTAGGATGGTATATGTTGGTAGCAGGACATATTTTTATTGACAGAAAGAGTAGAGTAAAAGCAGTAGCTAGTTTAAAAAAAGCATCAGAAAAAATTAGACAAGGAAAAAGTGTAGTGATGTACCCTGAAGGAACAAGAAGCACCACAGGAGAAGTCGGTTCATTTAAAAAAGGAGCATTTCATTTGGCGCATCAAGCAGGTGTTAAGATAGTTCCGGTTAGTATTAAAGGAACTTATCAGGTTTGGTCTAAAAATGCTAAAAAAATTACTCCAGGTGATGTTGTTGTTAGTATTGGAAAACCAATTGATTCTGCTCAATACGCTGAGGGCAATTTAAAAGAATTAGCTAGTGCTGCTCGTGCAGCTATAGTGGAAATGCACCGTACATCTTAAGAGGTATGCAGTCTAATTCATTTCAGTTTAAGCACTTTATGGTTCAGCAAAACTTGTCTGCCATGAAAGTGGGGACTGATGGAGTGCTGCTCGGAGCATGGATTACACCTAGAGAGGGTGATCTGTTAGATGTAGGAACGGGAACAGGTTTATTGTCATTGATGTTGGCTCAAAGAACATCTACAGCTCAAATTGATGCGATTGATATTGATGAAAAAGCTTATCAACAGACATTATATAATGTGAGCAAAAGTAAATGGAGAGAAAGAATACATGTTCAGCATGTAGCAATTCAAGACTACAAAACAACGAAAAAGTATGACCTTATTTTCTCTAACCCGCCTTATTTTATCAATTCTTCCAAGGCAAATGATGAATCAAGAAATAGAGCACGGCATGCAGATGATTTGCCTTTTAATGAGTTAATTAATTCAGCTAAACATTTACTTACTAAAGAGGGCGTGTTTGCTGTTATTTTACCCGTTAATGAAGCTTGTTTTTTTATTGATAGCGCATACCATGAAGAATTGTTTTTAAATAGGAGGTGTTATGTAAAACCAAATTATAGTAAAAAACCTAAAAGGGTTTTATTGGAATTTTCTAACCACTTGCATTCAGTTCAGGAAGAAGAAATAACAATTGAAACCGAAAAAAGACATCAATACACAAAAGAATGCATAAATTTAACCCGAGATTTTTATTTGAATTTTTAGAAAGTAGCGGAAATCATGGCTATAGATAGTTATCAAGGGAGAAAGTTTTGTGCTGAAAAGGTGATAAGTGTTGATGACAACCTAACCATAGAGCGCGCGTTACAAATCACTATTAATGGTGAACTTTTTACTGTTACCATGAGAACCCCAGGGAATGATGAAGAACTTATTAGAGGACTTTTATTTTCTGAGGATATATACAAAGAGAAAGAAAACTTAACAATTGAATTTACTGAAAATGAAGAGAAGTCAATAACAGAAGCAAATGTTATTGTCGATGAAAAATTATTAGGTAAAGGGTATTTAAATAGTAGAAGTATTCTTTCTGTTTCTTCATGTGGTATATGTGGGAAGAAAGAATTGGAAGATTATGAGAATTGCAATCAAATTGATGATGCTAATAAGTTGAAAATAGATAACCTATTTAAGATGTTTGAAGCCATGAAAAAGGGACAACCTACCTTCCATCAATCAGGGGGATCTCATGCGGCAGCAGCATTTACTGCAAATAGTGATTTAATCACAATTATGGAAGATATAGGAAGACATAATGCAGTAGATAAAGTGATAGGGTATGTAGCGAATAAAGGATTACTAAACGATGCGAAATGTATGGTGGTAAGTGGGAGAATATCTTATGAGATTGTTACTAAAGTATTTGCAGCAAAAATTCCAATTTTAGGAGCAGTTTCAGCACCTTCAACATTGGCTGTTGATTTTGCTAAAGAGCTGGGAGTGACCTTGTTGGGTTTTTGCAGGGAAGATAAGGCGACTTGTTATTCTCACCCTTATCGAATATTAGAAAAGTAAGTGAACTTTTCCTCGACTTTTAAATTCTTCTCCTTCTGCAGATATAAAGTGAATAGAATAGACATAAATTCCCGAGGGACAAAGTTTTCCTGAGTTATTGAATTGTCCATTCCACCCCTCAACAATTTCTTCAGTTCTAAACATTTTTTTACCCCAACGGTCATATATGGTCAGAGAATAGGAGGTTGGTTGTATGTAGTTAACTACAGGTTTAAAAACAAGGTTGTGTTCTCCCGTAGGAGAAAATGCATTAGGCACAAAAAGTATTGGAGTATGTTTTGCACAAGCTTCATTAGATGAGCTTGATGCTGCAGGTAAATTAACAACATGGCCAATAGGGTTTTCTTGAGCTACAACTCTATAACAAAATTCACCATTTCCTGTAAGAATGTCTGTTACATCATCTTTGTAAGAGGTTGTATCTATAAAATCTGACCTTGAAACTATTGGGTAAGGATCCCAAATACCCCCCGTAGATCGGTAAACCTTATAGTTAGTTGCTCCCCCCTTCCAGTATTCATATGCATTGTAAGATAATGTGTTGTATGCTTCAAGATTATTTGATTTTGCACTTAATAAAATGGTTCTAGATACGTTAGAGGTCATTTTTAAATCACCACAGAGATTGATAACATTTACCTTGTAATAATAAGACTGGAAATTAGCATCTACACTATAATCAGAATAGGTAATCATAGGATTCATTCCTGAGTATGCAGAAATTGTTTCTATTGTGGTGTAAGTTCCTGAAGCATTTAAAGCCCTTATGATAACATACTCTTTAGCGTCTGCTGCTGTATCAACATAAAATTGAAAGTCAATTTGTTGAGAATCTACTACTGTTGCAGTATATGCGTAAAGGAATGTAGGGTTTTTTAAGAAAAAATTGGTGTTAACGGAGATAACATTAGAAGAAGAACTATAGGGGCCTATTCCCCCATTTTCAATAGCTACTATATAAAAATGATAAATGGAGCCTTGGTTAACTCCTGTATAATTAAAACTGGTCGAAGAAGAAGAAGAGTTAGCGATAGTATATGCACCATAATTTTCACGAACATAAACATTATATAACACATTTAAGCCAGAGTTAAAATCGTCATAGGCATTCCATTCTAATAGTATAGACTCAGAGCATGGATTAGGAGTGCTTTGTAAAAAAATAGTATTATGATAATCATAAGTGGTGAACGAATTATTATCACAACTATCTTTTGCACCAATAGCATATTCCTCACTAACTGTAGTGGAATTGTTGTTGGCGGCTAATATAGTGAAACAGCTAGAAGAGGCGAGAGTAGAATCGAATAAAACACTAGCACCAGTAATGTCTAGCCGATTAATATGATAACTTGCAATACTAGGTTCAGGGCTTGGTTGCCAACAGATATCTATGTTTCCAAGAGAATCAACGGTTACGAAGTTAACAAGAACAGGGGTTAATTGACCACTTTTTGGAATGCATTGTCCTTTCAATTGAATAAATGAAAGTAAGACGAATAGTATGGATAGTATGATTTTCAAAACTTATGCTTAGACAAATGTACTACGCAAAAAGTAGCAGTTTGTTGCTTAATTTTTTTTTTCTGCGGGCAGAATTGTTAACTCTCCTTTTTGAAGTTTATTGTACCGATCAATAAGAATAGCTAATAATGTACTAAACGTAACCATGGCTTCTTTAGTTGCCTCGCTGACATCAGTTTTTTTCAATTTTAATAATAAATAACCGTATAATGCATTTAAACACATGTGAATTTCGTTTTTACCTTCACCACCAGATTTAAGAATGAAGTTGTTAATGTTGTCTTTTGTTGCTAAGTATTTTTCTTGGTATTCGGTGTCTTGAATGGTGGTTAATAGTGAGTTGTGAAGGTTGTTGAGTTCGTCAATATATGTCATTGTTTTCTTGAGGTGTCCTTTATCTGCTATACCTTCTTTCATCATTTGTTCTATCAAGTTTTGATACCAAAGTTTTATGTCGTATTGGACTTCAATAGGAGCATTAAATTTTTTAATGATAGTGTCATTAATCTGAATTAAGTCAAAGTTATTAGAGCGTATAATATCTTCAATTTGCCACATATATAAAATATATTCAGCAATATTGGTTTTCTCTTTTTCTTGAGCAATAAGCATTATTTTTTCTTTTCAGCTTGGTATTGTTCATTTAACCCATTTACCACAACGTTCGTGATGTCTATTTCGTTTTTATAATCGAGCACTAGATTACCTAACTCAGATGCTCCAATAATAATATCATAATCAGCAGTTTTGTTGTGTTCTTTGATGAAAGCTTTTACTTTACTTTGGAATTGATCATTTAGTTTTCTCTCTTCGTTTTGAAATTGAGCGGTAAAATCATCTCTCATTTTATAAAGCTTTTGCTCCTCTTCAGCTAACTCTTTTTGTTTCATTTGACCTTCAAATTGGGTCATTGTGGCCGCTTTTTGTTGAAAATCTTGTAATTTTTTCTCAAAAACGGACGATTTCGCTGTTATTTCTCTTTCGTATTTCTTTTGTTTTATTTTTAATTTGTTAATTAGTTCTTCGTAAAGCTCGTATTTTCCTTGTAAAGAGTCTATATTAATGTAGCCTACATTAGCTTCAGGGTTAATTGCATTAGTTAATTCGTTGTCAATAGATTCAACTTCTTCAACATTGTTTTCCGTTTCTTCAGTATGATTGGTGTTGGGTGAAGAAGAAAAATGTAAGTAATACAATCCAACAACAGCAATTATTAAGATACCATTTAAGACAAGAGATAAATTCTTCATTTATTTTAATTTAAAACGCTTTTTGAGCGGTTGATTATTATAATTTAATTGCACGTGTTGAAAATCAAAACACAATACACCTACAAAGGTGAACAATAATATTAAAAAAAACACTTACGGATTAAATTAATTCGGCATCTAACGATTTGCAAACAAACTCAAAAGGAAGATTAACCATACATGCAAAATCTTCGCCTACTTCTTTCATGTCATCATCTTCAGCAGAAAAATGCCATACTACGGATATATCTGCGCCTAACTTTTTCAACTCACTTAAACGATATAAAATAAAAAGGATTCTTTTTGAAGAGAAGATATTAAAGTATTCTAAATCGAAAACAAATTTTATCTTATTATGAACTCTTCCTTCTGCTTTTTCCAGCCATTCTAGTACAGGAGCATAAAAGCTATCCACTTCAGATACCACTGATTTTCCTCGAATAGAAAAGATATTTCTCTTTATATCCAAAATAATCTCAGGGGAAACATTAGTTGGTTGAATAGTTATTACTTCCATAAATAGTAGATTGGACATTCAATATCCGAATAAAAACAATAGGTGCAATCAATTTTTATACGTAACAGAGGAAACTATCTACTAATTACATCAAATTATAGATAAATTGTAAAAATTACTTACAAACTTTTCATGTTTTTCAGCTTACTTGTCTGTCTTCTAGATATTTCCACTTTTTTCCCATTTTTTAGATCTACCATTAAACCACCATTAAACCAGTTTTCAATTTTTTCTATCCAGTTCAAATTGATAATTAATTTTCGATTGGCTCTAAAAAAATGTTTTTCATCTAATTTGCTTTCAAGGTTGTTTAATGATTTTAAAATTAGAGGTTTATGATTTTCAAAATAAACTCTCACGTAATTTCCTTCAGATTCAAACATAGGGATATCCTCTAGTTTAACAAACCAACATTTATCACCATCTTTAACAAATACCAAATCATTTAGGCCCAGTTTATCACTTTCAGAGACTACAATTTCTTTATCTAATTTTTTAATAGCTTCTTCTAGACGTTCGGGTTGTATCGGTTTTAGTAGGTAATCTAGCGCATTGATTTCAAAAGCTTTAATTGCATATTCATCATAAGCAGTAACAAAGATTATTTGTGGTAAATGGTAAACCTCTTCTAAAACGCCAAAACCATCTTTACAGGGCATATGAATGTCTAGAAAAACTAAATCTGGTTTTAGTTTATCTATTTCAGTAATAGCATCATCCGCATTGTCACATTCGCCAATAATTTCTATCTCTGGGAATGAAGCTAATAAATTCCGTAATTCTTTTCTTGCTAGTCGTTCGTCATCTACAATAATTGCTTGCATAGGGTTCTTTATTTGTTAAATAATATCTTTTGGAATAATGAGTACAGTTTTTACTCTTCCATTTTCATTGTTTATATTAAATGTAGCGTTATCTCCATATAGTAGTTGTAGTTGCTGTTTGGTGTTAATTAATCCGAAACCAGTTTCTGGTTGATGGTTTTCATCATACGTACCATCATTATATATGGTAATGATTAGGTTGTTTTTTTCTATACGCGACTCTAATCTTACTGTTCCTCCTTTAGGTAGTTGTGAGGTTCCATGTTTAATACTGTTTTCAACTAAAGTTTGAACCATTAAAGGAGGAACCATAAATGATTCAGTTGATGGATCTATATCCTTTTCAATGATTAAACGTTCTTCAAAGCGTGTTTTTTCTAAGTTGAGATAGTCATTTACCAATCTTAATTCTTCGCCAAAGGGGATTACCTTTTTCTTTCCCATAAGCAGTGAATTTCTAAGTACATTGGAAAGTTGAGTGATTGCATTTTTTGCTAACGTAGGATTTTCATCCACTAATGCTCGTATGCTATTCATTGAATTAAAAATGAAGTGAGGGTTAAGTTGAGATTTAATTTTATTTAATTCTATTTCATTTTTGGTAGCCTGCCATTTTAAGTTTTTAATCTCCTCTTTTTTATAATTATTGATAAAATGGAATAGAAAATATAATAAAGACCATAATAAATAAAGTAATGTCCAATTGATAATTTTTGGAAATGCATCGGCAAAACTAAATTGATAAGAAGTATTGGTAATGAGGATGTCTAATACCAGGGTTTGAATAACGTAAACAATTGTTCCAAAGAGAACAACTCCAATCAGTACCCTAGGAATTAAATGGGCGATGCTGTGCCTCATCCAATTTAGTTTAACGATTAGAGTACGATAAATGTGGGAAACGGTTATGCCAATTAAATAAATGGATAATAGGCTAAAGATTAGCTCGGTATTTAATTCGTTATTGTTTAAAAGGTTAAAAAAACCAGCAATTAAAACATAAACCAGCCATCCTAAGATTTGAGAAAACCAGTATAGTTTCTTTTTGTTAAGCATTTACATTATAAATTTTAAGTATTTAAATATAGTAATTATTAATGTTGTCTTAACCATGCATTGCGCAATTGGAACTGTTCTTTACTTGAATTTTTATTAAATTCAAGTAAAAAGTCTTGAGTTTTTTCAATTTCAACAGCTTTTCCTTTTAGTTTTTTTGTTTTAAAAGTTCCGTCAATTTTCCTAACGACTACCACTTCAACTTTGTCTCCAGGGTTGGTGGTTTTCTTGAATTTATCAATTACTTTTTGGGTATTATCCAGTTTGATGTCAATACCATTAATAGAAATAATTTCATCGTTTTTTTTATAGCCTAATTTATATCCAAAATCATTCATTTCTTCTGTATTCATTATAATGAGTCTGTTAGTTTCAGGATTGGCGTCTAGTGCTATTCCACCTAATGTAATTTCATGGGTAACAACATGTTCTTTATATGTTATTCCAACTTTATTAAAGAGTTCAGCTAATGGTAAGGGTTGCTCTCCTTCTACATGCTTTTTGAAAAATAATCGAATTTCAGGAAAAGAAAGCTCAGCTATTTTGTCAAACAATTCATCATCTTTAAATGAAACATTCTTTCCATATTCAACAGCTAATTTATTTGTAATATCTTTTAATCCAGTTTCTCCATTAGATTGTTCTCTCAGCATTATATCTAAACACAAACCAATTAATGCTCCTTTGAGGTATACATTGTAATATTGGTTTTTATATTGATCTAGACAGCCTAAACTCATTTCTGTAAAAGGTAAATCATCTTTAAATTGCTCAGCACCATATAACTTCTCTTGAATAATTTCTAAATATTCTTCAGGTGTAACCATATTGCCATAAACTTGAACATGCCCTGCAAAATACTCTGTAACGCCTTCGTATAACCATAGGTGTTTTGATATTTTAGGGTGTATGAAATCAAAATCCCCAATCTCTTCGGAGTGAATATTTAGAGGAGTAACGATGTGAAAAAATTCATGAGCGGCTATTCTTACAATAATGTTGGATAAATCTTTGGCACTCATTTCTGGTAGGTAATAAAAAGAAGAATAAGAGTGTTCTAAAGCTCCCATCCCTCCTGATTTGCTGTTGCCAGAAAAAAGATATATGATGAAGGCATATTTTTTAACAGGTAGTTTGCCTAAATAATCTTTTTGTAATTCTAAAATGGCTTTTATGTCTTTTGCTAATTCTTTTGCTGAAACAGTTTTGTTTTCGGAATAAACGGATATTAGAACATCAGTTTCTCCAACCTTAATAATAGTAGTGTCAGGCACATTGTACATGATTGGCGAGTCAACTAGATCCATATAGTTGGCAGTGGTGTATCGATCTTTGTTCTCAATGGTTGATCCAGTAGCTAGTCCAGTTGACCCATAAAAATGGGAAGGCCTAGTAATGTTAATCTCATAGGTTAAATTTTTCATATTATCGAAATAACCAAAGAAACCATGATTGTTGAGTACAATATTGTTTTCTTCGATGTTGGTGCCTCCAGGTTCGAAAACAAAGTTTTCTACATCAGCATCCCATGTATCTTCTGACCAATAAGTGATTTTATCTAAAGTTTTAGCATTGCTAATTTCCCATCTATTTTTATCTAGCTGTTTTACCTTTAATGGTTCCCCATCTTTGTTAAATGCTTTAAATTTTGTTGTGTACTGTCCAAAATCATAGACTTGATAGGTTCCGGGAACAATTTTAGGAATGTTGTATGTGATGATGTCAGACGTTATCTGGGGAGTTGTTAAACTTATTTTTAGTTTATCTCCATTCACTTTATTTAAGTCTAGATAAAATTGGTATTTATTATTTTGTGTTTGAGCAAAACAGGGAGTTAAAATAAAAATGAATGCCAATATGCTGAATAAATTTCTCATATGTTAAGGTTTATATACCAAAACTACTTTTATTCTTAATAATTTTATATTTTTATTACATCAATGGTTTTATTGACTGGTTAATAGGGTATAAAGTCTCTACGTGAAGGGGTTAATTTGTTGAAAATGAGGTGTAACCATATGTTTATTCAGTTAAGTTCTAGTTATATCAGCTAATATATGTATATTTGCGATATGATAACACAAAGAGAAGTAAAAGAGATATTCCAAAAATTAACCTTATCAGGTCAAAATAATTTA
>Ga0114931_10004005_pt1 | contig 18492 bp, 21 predicted proteins | sample 2SBtaG_FD_89579 | JGI IMG/M metagenome (GOLD analysis project Ga0114931, IMG submission 89579) | Deep subsurface microbial communities from Kolumbo volcano to uncover new lineages of life (NeLLi) - 2SBTROV14_V59a metaG | ecosystem: Environmental > Aquatic > Marine > Volcanic | place: Kolumbo...
CCGCCCCGACCCGGGGGCGGGGCCGGTCGGCGATCCCGGATGGAAACCCCGCTCGTCGCACCACATCCACACCAGTCAGGACCGCAGGATCTCTTCTCACACCAATCTCTTTCTTCCCCGGGGTTCCGGACCCACGCCGTTGCACGAGCGAGCCACCCGTGCTGCAGGGGCCGCGCCACCCGGAGTTGTCGGCCGGTGGTGCACCGAGGCCCGCCGGCATCGAATGTAACACAACCCGTTGTCACACAACATGTTGCGCAGACACACCCGGTGTGGACCTTCCCCGATCGATCCAAGGCACGCGCCTTGCGCCCATGGGGGGCGGCTCGCGATCGACCCCCTCCGCCGGTCCGAGCCACCTCCGCGGGCGCTGGTCGGGACCACCGGTCCGACCGGTTCTCCGTCTCCCATCCTGCAACGTGCAGGGTTGCCGAGCGGACCGCCGGCCAGCGCAGCGGAGTACACGATTCGCGAGGTATGGATGACCGCGACCGCCCCTCTCCCGATCGGCACGCACGCCGCCCGATCCGTCACGATCACCGACGCCCGACCGTCACAACAGGAATTGCTGGGCCCACGGGCCCTCGATCTGCTGGCCGCGCTGAGTCGCCGGTTTGCCTGCCGGCGGCACGATCTGCTCCGGGCCCGGGTCCGCCGCCACGCCATTCCCGCCACGGCAGCGGCGCCGGATCGCCTGCCGCGCACCGTGTGGATTCGGGCGGGGGACTGGATGGCCCGCCCGCTGCCGGCCGACCTCAGAACCCGGACAGTGGAGATCATCGGGGGCACCGGACGCCGGGGGATGGTCCAGGCCATGAACTCGGGGGCCGCCGTATACGTGGCCGATTTCCGTCACGGGATGGTCCCCACGTGGGCCAACGTGTTGAGCGGTCACCTCAACCTTCGGGATGCCGTGGACCGGACCATCGGTTTCGAGGACGACGACGGCCGGTATCACGGACTGCAACCCGCGGCGGCCATCCCCGCCATCCGCCCCCGAGGCTGGGATCAGATGGAAGATCGGGTGGAGATCGACGGCCGCCCCATCTGTGCGGCCCTGTTCGACCTCGGCCTGTTTGCCGTACATAACGCGGCCCCGCTTCGCGGCGATGGACACACCCCGCACGCCTACCTTCCCGACATCGAGACGTGCTACGAGGCGCGACTCTGGTCAGACGTCTTACGCTTCATCGAATCCCACCTGGCGCTCCCGGCCGGCACCATGCGCGTCACCATCGTACTCCAGTCGGTGGAAGCGGCCCTGCAACTCGACGAAATCATCTTTGAACTCCGGGACCACGCCGCCGGCATCCATCTCGATCCCTGGGGGTATCTGGCCGACGTCGTGCACCACGGACGCCATCGCCCCGATCCGCCGGTTGGGGACCGCGACACCCTCGCCGGGCGTCACTGCCCCGGTCCCCTGCAGGCGGCCCGTCGGGTCATGGTCGCCGCGGCCCAGAGGCGGGGACTGGTGGCCATTGGGGGAGACGGGTGTACCCTTCCCGCTCCGCCGGACGCGGACGAGCGGGACGCCTGGCGGGAATACCTCGTGGGGCGGCTGACCGACGAAGTGGCGGACGGCCTCGACGGCACCCTGGTCTGTCATCCCGCGCTGGCGGAACTGGCGCGAGGCGTGTTCGATGCACGGCTCGCTCGGCTGGGCCGCCCGGCGGGATCGGGGGCATACCTCAGCGCCGCGGACCTGTACACGCCCGGTGCCGTGGACCTGTCGCTCGACGGACTGCGGCACAATGTGACGGCGCTGGTGCGGTACACCGCGGGGTGGCTTCAGGGTCGCGGCGCCACCGCCGTGGCCGGCCGGCTCGAGCGCGGTTCCACACTAGCCCTGGCCGCCGCCCAACTCTGGCACGCCCTTCATCACCGTCCCGTCCTCGCCGACGGAGATGAGTTGACGCCGGCGCTGGTCGTGCAATGGATCGGGGATGCGATGACGTCCCTGGAAGACGACGTGGGCGAACTGGGAATGGCCGCGGCCGGATTGGGCCGCGTGCCGGCCCTGGTCAGCGCCTGGATCAACCACCCCCACCAACCGGTGGAGCCGGCGCGGGCACTCGACCAGTCTCCGGGAGCTGATCGGAGCGCTTGACGTCCCGGGACCCGGCCCCCACACTGAAGGTCTCTTCCTTTGGCTGGAGGGCACGCCGTGGCCCACTTCACGCTCGCCGTCAACGGTCGGACGGTTGAAGTCGATGCCGCCCCCGACACCCCGCTGCTCTGGGTTCTGCGTGACACCCTCGATCTGACGGGCACCAAGTTCGGCTGCGGGATCGGACAATGTCGGGCGTGCACCGTCCACCTTGACGGACAGGCGACGCCGTCCTGTCAGATCCAGGTTCAGGCAGTCGGCACCCGTCGCATTACCACCATCGAGCACCTCTCACCGGATCGCAGCCACCCGATTCAGCAGGCCTGGATCGCCGAAGACGTCCCGCAGTGCGGGTACTGTCAGTCGGGGCAGATCATGGCCGCGGCCGCCCTGTTGGCGCAGAACCCCGATCCCAGCGATGCGGAGATCGACAGCGCGATGCGGGGCAACGTGTGCCGGTGCGGAACCTACGTCCGAATCCGGCGGGCCATCAGGCGGGCGGCCCGGGAGGTGCGGCATGGCTGAGACGCTGAATCTTTCGCGCCGAATGTTCCTGGCAACCGGGGCGGCCGGTGGTGCCGGGCTGGTCCTGGGCGTATCGCTGCCCGACCGGCTCGATGGCGATGCATCCAGGAGCAACGGGTTCGAACCGAACGCGTTCATCCAGATCGGCACCGACGGCTCGGTGATTATCTGGTGTGCCCGACCCGAAATGGGCCAGGGCGTGCGTACCTCGATGCCGATGATCGTAGCGGAAGAGCTCGACGTTCCCTGGGAGGGCATCGAGATCCGCCAGGCGCCCGCCCACGCCACCAAGTACGGGCGCATGTCGGTGGGAGGCAGCGGCAGCGTGCGGGGATCGTGGGACCCGTTGCGGCGGGCCGGTGCCGCCGGCCGGATGATGCTGCGCCAGGCGGCGGCCGCCACGTGGAACGTGCCCGTTGAGGAGTGCGAAACGGAACCGGGCGAGGTGGTGCATCGGCCTTCGGGACGCCGGGCCCACTACGCGTCGCTGGCAACGAGCGCCGCGGACCTGCCCGTTCCCGACAATCCTCCCCTCAAGGACCCGTCGACGTATCGCATCCTGGGAAGACCGATCCCCCGGACCGACACGCCGCTCAAGGTCAACGGCACGGCCCGGTTCGGTATCGATATCAAGCAGCCGGGTATGAAGATCGCCATGGTGAGTCGCTGCCCGGTGTTTGGCGGCCGGGCCGCGACCTGGGACGCCGGTGCCGCCCTCGGCGTTCAGGGTGTGCGCGGCGTGTACCAGATCGAGCGCGGGGTCGCGGTGGTGGCCGATGACACCTGGTCCGCCATCAAGGGACGGCGCGCTCTCACGGTCGAATGGGACGAGGGTGATACGCGAACCCTGACCAGTGGGGAGATCTCCGAGCGCCTGCGCCGGGCCGCCGAAGCCGGCGGAGCGGTGGCCCAGGATACGGGCAGTTTCGAGACGGCCCAACGGGCAGCGGCCCGAACGGTGCGGGCAACGTACGAGGTGCCGTTCCTCTCTCATGCACCCATGGAGCCTCAGAACACGCTGGCGTGGGTCCGCGAGGATCGGTGCGAGATCTGGACGCCGTGCCAGGTACCCCAGAGCGCTCTCCGGCGCGTGGCGCGGATGACGGGACTCCCGGATGACCGGATCACGATCAACATCACGTTCCTGGGCGGTGGGTTCGGACGCCGGCTGGAAACGGATTACGTGGCCGAAGCGGTGGAGTTGTCCCGGCTGACCGGCGGGCCCGTCAAGGTCGTGTGGGAGCGAGAGGATGACATCCGGCAGGACTGGTATCGACCCGCCAGCGTGCATGTGCTCGAGGCGGCCGTTGACGAGACCAACCAGCCGGTCGCGTGGCGACATTGCCTGGCCGCGCCGTCCATCGCCGAATATCACAGCCCCGGGATCGTGTCTCGACGACACGGCATGGACCGGGGCGCGGTGGCCGGTGCCCGTGACCTGGCCTACGGGTTTCCGAACATCCGGGTCGAGTACGCCTGGGTGCCGCTCCCGATCCCGGTGGGATGGTGGCGGTCCGTTTTCGATTCACAAAACGCGTTCGCCAACGAGTGTTTTGTGGATGAACTGGCCGAGATCGCCGGGTCCGATCCCGTCGCATTCCGGCGCGCGTGGTTGCGCGACCGGCCCCGTCATCTCGGGGTGCTGAACCTCGCAGCCGAGCGGGCTGGCTGGGGAACCCCCCTGCCCGCCGGGCATGCCCATGGCGTCGCCGTCCACAAGTCGTTCGGCACCTCGGTGGCACACGTGGCCGACGTTTCGATCGACAACGGGCGGCCCCGGGTCCACCGGGTGGTCGCGGCAGTGGACTGCGGGTTTGCGCTCAATCCGGAGACAGTGGAGGCGCAGATTCAGGGGGCCATCGTGTATGGGCTGACCGCCGCACTCAAGGGGCGGATTACCATCCGCGACGGACGGGTCGTGGAGAGCAACTTCCACGACTACCGAATGCTGCGGATCCACGAGATGCCCGACGTCGAGGTGCACATCGTGCGCAGCGGAGAACGCCCGACCGGGATCGGGGAGCCGGGGCTTCCACCCATTGCCCCGGCGGTGGCCAACGCGCTGTATCGACTGACCGGAACCCGGATCCGAACGCTGCCGATCACGCTGTGACCTTGCGACCGGGGCGGGTTCGGTCAGGGCCTCACCGGTACAGCCAGCGTGTCGTTGTGCCGGAGGATCAGCGAGCGCAGGTAGCTCCCGATGTATCCGGCTCCCCGGAATCCGGCGGCTTTGGCCGCGATCTCCTCCTGGTCGGCCGTGGCGGAACCGCCGGCGGCGAAGTGGGGCAGGTCGCGATACAACCCGATCGTCATCACGTCCCAGGCCCCACCCATGCGCTTGCGGAAGATCGCGTTGTGATCGCGGCCGATCATGCCCAGATAGGCGTTCTCCATGCGTCGCTGTTCGAGGAGCGCATCGAGTTTGCCGGGGAGGGCAATGAACATCTCGACGTGGAACAGTCCGGCGTCGCGAAACCGGGGGGCGAGGTCCTCGAACGGCGGGCCCTCGAAAAACGTCTCCTCCCGCCAGGCCACCAGCGACTGGCGGGCTCGGGCGAACTCCTCCGAGGACATCCCGCCCCGGCCGGCCATCCGGTCCGACGCTTCCCGGCGTCGCTCGATGCGGGCCGGAGCGAAGTACTCTTCGATCGACCCGATCGGCGCGATCACCATCAGGTCCCAGTGATCGCCCTGCGAGTGACGAATAATGGCGGGCCGTCTCTCGCCCGCGGCGTCGTAGTACGGCATCCGCGTCTCGTACAACTCAATCAGTTCCAACAGTTGCCCCGGGGCGGCTCGCACGAGCTCAACCCGGTACGTGGTCTCCGCCGGAGCCTGCACCGCCACCAGGGCGGCCAACAATAACGTCTGCATGGGCATGGCCTCATCACCGTGAGTGTGCCCGACAACGTAATCGTGGATCGCGCCGCCCGCGCGGGCGGGGGAGGAACCTCCCGGACCGGGTCGGGTAGGGAGAGGCCGGTCCGCGGGTGCCCGGGCTGCAGTCACGGGCGGTCCTGACCGAGACTGTGGGAAGGACGAGGCACCCATGACCTGCAACCTTCTTCAGCGTTCCGCACTTCCGATCCTCGGGATGATGACGTGGACGGGGTGTATCGCCAAGCCCGTCGTTGAGTCGCTTCCCGAACAAACGTTCGTGGCGGTTTCGACCGGCCGTGACCATACCTGCGCCTTGACCGATACCGGGACGGTGTTCTGCTGGTCCCGGGCCGATCCCCGTCCCGTCGAGGTCTCCAACGGCGTGGTCTTCCGCACCGTCTCGACGTTCTGGGATCACTCCTGCGGGATCGCCATCACCGGCGCCGCCTGGTGCTGGGGATTGAATACCGTTGGTCAGCTCGGCGTCGCCGACAGCCTCCTCACGGTCTGTGTGGTGGGAGGCGGCGTGGCGTCGTCCGCGTGTTCCCCGGTTCCGCTGCCCGTGAGCGGCAACCTGGCTTTCGAGGCCCTCAGCGTGGGGGCCGCTCACACCTGCGGCCTGGCCACCGACGGTACGGCCTGGTGCTGGGGCGCCCACGGATCCGGTCAGCTCGGTGTCGCGCAGGACACCGACTGCAGGAGCCGCTTCATCCCGGAGGGATTCACCTGTTCGGTGGTGCCGGTGGAAGTCGCGGGCGGGCATCGGTTTCGGACCATCTCGGCGGGTCGGGCCCACACCTGTGCGGTGGACGACAACGGAGCAGCCTACTGTTGGGGAGCCGGGGACTCAGGCCGTCTCGGCGACGGCGGCAAGGAATCACGGAGCGTTCCCGTGCCCGTCGCCGGTGGACTGACGTTCCGCTCGGTCAGCGCCGGCGGCAGTCATACCTGCGGAGTCACCATCGACGACGTCAGTTACTGCTGGGGTTCCAACTCCGACATGCAGGCGGGGACCATCGAGACCGAACTGGCCTGCGGCAATCAGGTCTTCCGGTGCTTCACCACCCCTCACCCGGTGGGGGCGTCCGTCAGTTTCCACAGCATCACGGCCAGCGACGCGGTACAGCAGGGCGCTGGAGGGCCTGCCATCGGCGGGCACTCCTGTGGTTTGACGGCGGACGGCACCGCCTGGTGCTGGGGACTCAACACCGAGGGGCAGCTCGTCAACTACGGTGACCTGCGCTCGCCCAACCCCATTCGGATTTCCGAGGAGTTCCATTTCGTGGAGATCAACGCCGGCCTCTCGAACACCTGCGGTGTGACCACCGAAGGCAACGTCTTGTGCTGGGCGTTCGGTGGACCGGCCACCCGGTTCTTCACCTTCCCCCGCGGCTGACACCGTTCGCCTTCGGCAGCCGACTCGTCGGCGCGCATGTCTGCCGTCCTATTCTTCACCAGCGCTCCCGCCCTGCGAGTGCTGATACGATGGGTGAGGAACATCACCGACGTGCCTTCGGTTTTATATAATGGGTACACCATGCCGATCCCTTGATGGGTACGGTGGGTATCCAACGGTGGACCGCTCACACTCCCCGGCAGGGCAGCACAGGAGGATGAGATGATTGCTCCCATGATCCACCGGCGTCTCCGACGCGACGACCTCGCCCGACTCGTGGCCGCCATCTCGCGCATCGATCCGGTCGCGGCTTCACCGGCTGCGCGTGCCCTCCACCGGGGGGCGGTCGATCAACTCCTGGACCTTCCCGCGGCGCTCACCGCGGTGCGAGGGAACGGAGGCCCTCCCGCCCCGCTCCCGATGTCCCTGTTGTGGTACGTCCCGATCCGGGCAGCCCTCGTGGAACGCGGGTTCGAGGATATTCAGCTTGCGGATTTCGCCGCGACGTTGCCGGTCACGTTCGTCTCCACCCGGGTCGTGCGTCGCGTGGACCGTGGTCAGCCGTCGCTGGTTCGCTGGACGCGGGCGATTGCGGCCCTCCCGCCCAATACCGTGGCCCGGGGCGAACGTTCGATCTTCTGCGGCGCGCTGGCGTTGTGGTGGGCGGGGTGTTTTCCCGAACGCGTTACCCGTCGCGGCGGTCCGGGCATGATCCGAGCCTACGTGGATTTTGCCGTGGCGGCCCTGGCCCAGGGTGGGGCGCTGCTCCGGGGTCAGCAGGTGGACGCGGAGGTATACGTCGGAGCGGCGCGTCACTCTGACACGATTCGCCACGTGCTCACCGAGGTACGACAGGACTATCTGGGACGCGATGCCCATACGGCGCGCGGCCGGATTGATCGATGGCTGGCCCGATTGCGGCCGGCGACCGGCCCGTCAGACTGAGACCGACGGGTCGACGCGCGCGGCCTCAGACCACCAGGAACCCGGTGGCGTTGGAGGCGATCTGCTCGATCTCGGTCTCGAACTGTTCGATGGTCCCCGACTCGAGACCGAGGGCCGTCAGGGCGGTCATCACCGCAGGTTCGTCCCGTTCTCCTTCGCGATCCCATCCCAGGCCGGCACATACCTGTTCGGCAGCGGCGACGACGCAGGCGGCTGCCGCGTGGGCCTCGGGGGCCTCGGCCGGTTGGTGATGATCTGCCACCGCCGCGACGATCGACTCGGGCAGCGACCACCGTCCCAGCAACAGACTGCCCACCGCTCCGTGATCCATTCCCAGCACGATACGTTCGCAGGCGGGCCGGGGTTCGCCGGACAGCTCGTGATGTTCGTTGACTTCCCGGAGACGGTCGGGGAAGAACTGGTCGAGCACGAGTAACCCGACGTCATGCAGCAGACCGGCCACATAGAGCTGGTCGGCATCGCTCGACGGGACGCCGGGCACCAGGCGCCACAGTCGCTGAGCAGCCAGGCCGACCGCCGCCGAGTGGTTCCAGAACTGTTGGTGATCGAGCCCCCCTGCCGCCCCTTCGAAGGACTTGACCACCCCGAGGACGAGGCAGGTCGCCCGTACCTGACGGATGCCCATCCGCTGGACCGCCACCGAAACGCTGGCGACGGGATCGCCGCGTCGGAACATGGCCGAGTTGGCCACGCGCAGCATTCGCGCGGTCAGGGCGGGGTCCCGTTCGATGATCGCGGCCAGTTCGACGTCACCAATCATCTCGTCGTTGAAGGCTGCCTGGAGTTCGAGCACGACATCGGGGAGCGTGGGGAGATCGTCGCCGTGCTCGAGTAGCGTCTTCAGATCCTGAATGAAGCTCACGGCCGTCCTCTTCAGCGGAAGGTGGGAGGGATACCTTCAGGTATCGGCCCGTCACCCCCCCGGCATGAGCCGTCTGGCCGGACCACTCTCAAGGCCGTCGGCGACGGGGTCGATACTCCCCTTGATGAGACACGATTCGGCCCTCGGACGGCCCATTCCGACCCGGAGAGACAGGACGTGCTAGCACTGATCGGGATCATCGTCGTCCTGGGGTCGGTCCTGGGTGGATTCACCATGGCGGGCGGCCCCATCCCCGTCCTCCTGGTCCCATCCGAGTACATCGTGATCGTAGGGACGGCGGTCGGCACGGTCCTCGTATCCACGCCGATGCCGGTCGTGAAGGACACGGTGAGCAAGTCCATCGCCGTCCTGAAAGCGAATGCCTTCACCCGGACGCTGTACCTCGATGGGCTGAAGCTCCTGTACAGCCTCTTCCAGATGGCTCGCAAGGAGGGACTCGTCGCTATCGAGAGTCATATCGAAGACCCGGACAACAGCGAGATCTTCAAACAGTATCCGTCGATCCTCAAGCAGCACCACGCCATCATGTTCCTGTGTGATTCCCTCCGACTTGTGCTGGTGGGCAGCGTTCCGCCTCATGATCTCGACATGTTGATGGACTCGGAGATCGACGTGCACCATCACGAGGCGGAGGGATCGGTGAACGCGCTCACCAAGGTGGGGGATTCCCTGCCGGGCATCGGGATCGTGGCGGCAGTTCTGGGCATCGTCATCACGATGCAGAGCATTGCGGGGCCCGTAGAGGAAATCGGGCACCATGTCGCCTCCGCGCTGGTCGGAACGTTCCTGGGCATCCTGCTGTCGTACGGATTCGTGGCTCCGATTGCCGCCAACATCGAGGCCATGAACAACGAGGAGGTCCGTTTTTACCAGTTTCACCGGGCGGCGGTGACGGCATTCGCCAAAGGGTTCGCCCCGATCGTCATCGTCGAGTTCGCCCGGCGCGCCATTCCAGCCAACGTCCGACCCAGCTTTACCGAGATGGAAGAGGCCTGCAAGAACGGCGGGTAGACCGGAGCCCGGATGAAGAACGAACTGCGCGAGAAACCGATCATCGTCATCGTCAAGAAGAGCGGCGGGCACGGCCACCACGGCGGTGCCTGGAAAGTGGCCTTCGCCGACTTCATGACCGCCATGATGGCGATGTTTCTCGTCCTCTGGATCGTCGGTCAGAGCACCGATGTGCGCAGTGCCATCGCCGGACACTTCCAGGACCCGCTGGGTCGAGCCAGCGAGTTCGGCAGTTCGATCATGCCTGGTGAAGGCGCCGCTCGCCCTCCACTCGTCAATCCCCTGACCCTCGAAGAGATCACCGACATCCGGATCGACCGTCTCGGCCGTCTGGCCCGCCGGATCCGCGAACGGCTCGTTGAGCTGCCCGACTTTTCCGACGTGAAGGACCAGATTGAAGTGCACATGACGGACGACGGGTTGCGCATCGAGTTGCTGGAAGATACAACCGGGATCTTCTTCGAGTCCGCCAGTGCCACCCCCCAGGCCGACGGTCGTACGGTCCTCCTGGCCCTGGGTGCTGAGCTGTCCCGGATGCCGAATCATGTGCTGATCGAGGGGCACACCGACGCCCGCGGATTCGCCCGCGGCGGCCGGTACAGTAACTGGGAGTTGAGCACCGAACGGGCGAACGCCGCCCGGCGTCTCCTGATCGAGGGCGGTCTCCCGGAGGAGCAGATCGACGAGGTGCGAGGATACGCCGACCGTCAGCTTCGCACGCCCGACCATCCCGACGCCGCCGAGAACCGCCGGGTGACCATCACCGTCAAGCTGGGCACCGACGCGTTCACCCAGCTCGGTGGCTCACCCACGCTGGCGGCGGGACCCGACGACTCGACCTCCACGCAACCGGGGGGGGGAGCCGGACGCGGCCGATGAAACACCGGGCGGTGGTGCTTCTGGCCGACGACGAACCGGACATGCTTCGGGCTCTTCAGGCCATCCTGGCCCGGCATCCGGGCCTCCGGGTTCTCGCCGCCTCCGACGGGACCGAGGCCTGGGCCCTGGCCCAGGAACACCATCCCGATCTGATCGTCAGCGACTACGAGATGCCGGGCATGAACGGCTTCGAGTTCTGCCGGCACGTCAAAGCCGATCCGGTCCTCGCCGACGCCCTGTTCATCGTGCTCACGGGATTCACCGATACCCAACTCAAGGTCACCGGACTCAATCTCGGGGTCGACGACTACCTGACCAAACCGGTGGAGGCGCCGGAGTTCCTCGCGAAGATCCGGGCCAGCCTTCGCATCAAGAGTCTTCAGGATCAACTGCGGGCCGACAAGCTGGAACTCGAGCGGTTACACGCCGGACTCGAAGTCAGCTTCGATCGACTGCTCGGGGTCCTGATCCACATGGTAGACATCAAGATCCCCGGCGCAGCGGAGCGGGGGCATCGGTTGCGGGACCGGGCGCTGGGCATGGCCCGGCGCATGGACGTTCCCGCCCGCTACCTGTACGACCTCGAGATGGCCGCCCGGCTCCACGAGATCGGTCGGCTCGTCGAGCCCGGACCGGCCGAGCTGGCGGTGGACAACGACTGGGCGTATCTGCTCGCGTCGCGTGCCATTCTTGAACAGATCGATTCTCTGCGGGGGGTAGCGGACATCGTCATCGCCATCGGCGAACACTGGGATGGCTCCGGAGCGCCGCGTCACCTGATGCAGGGACAGATTCCCCTGCGCTCCCGGATTCTCCGGGTGTTGATCGACTACTTCGAGGCCCTGCGCCGGTGCACCGCCGACGCGGGGTCCGCATCGGACGCCCTGGCGTCCCTGCAGCGTTACTCCGGTACCCGATACGACCCGCTGGTGCTGACCCACCTCAAGCGGATGACCGCCGCACCCGAGGGATCCTGGATACCGTCGAGGGAACGCATTCCGCTGAGTCGACTGTGTGAGGGCATGGTACTGGCCGAGGACCTCTCGACCAGCTCCGGCGTCAAGCTGTTGAGCGCCGGCGCCCGGATCACCGCCACGACGATCGACGTCATTCTCAAACGTCACGTCAACGATCCGATCCTCTACGGGGCCTGGGTTCAGCGCTGACCCGTTTGCCCCGGAGGCCGACTGGTCCTACAATCGAAGGACGGCAATCTCCCGACATTCCAACCACCCGACTCGATTGTCATGCCCGGCCTGACCTACGCGTTCCTGGCCTTACCCGAAGCCGAGCCGTTGATCGATCCCCTCGCGTTTGACTGCGCCTTCGGGGCCACCATACGCGGGGTGCTCCACGAGATTCGCAACCCCCTCCAATCCCTCGCCTATCTCCGGGAACTGGAGGGGGACATCCCGGCGCGGTTTCTTGGGGTGCTGCGCGATGCCGCTGACCGGACGGTCATCCAGTCCGAGCTGCTGGCTTCCCTGTTCGACCGCCCCGTCGTCCGGGATGAACCCGCCGCCGTCCAGGACGTTCTGCGGACGGCGCAGGCCCTTCAGGCCGCCGTCACCCATCCCGACGCCAGGATACGGGTCGAAACGTCGCCGGACCTTCCGGCCGTACAGGTACCGGCACCCACGCTCCTGCGGAGCGTGATGATGCTGATCAACAATGCGCGGGAGGCGGTCTCGACGGTCGGAGCGGGGGAGGTCCGGATCGAAACCGACACCGACGGTCCCACCAGGGTCATCGTGAGGGTTTGCGACGATGGGGGCGGCGTGGCCGACGACCAACGCGAACATCTGTTCGTTCCCGGATGGACGACAAAACCGCCTCCGCACCGGGGGCTGGGGCTGTGCCTCGCTCGCCTGCTCCTGGAATGCCACGGGGGTAGCGTCGAGTGCGTCGATTCCGCCAACGCCTGTTTCCGAGCCGTGGTGCCCGTGTCGACCCGTTAGTCCGGATCCCGGAGAGGGAGCGCCTCCGCCCAGGTGCTCCTCCGTTCTACCCGGGCACCGGCTCGGCGATTCTCCGCGGTCACATCCGACACCAGCTCCTCCCGGCGAATCTTCGTCTCCGCTGGCGCCTCGATCCCCAGTCGCACGGACCGCCGATCGCACTCGAGCACCACGATCCGGATCCCGCCATCCAGGACGATGGCTTCACCGCGCCGACGATTCAAGACGAGCACGGAGTCACCTTCAGATCATGTTCAGCAGTTCGCGGACCATCTCATCGGCCACGTTCACGATCCTGGCCGCGGCCGCGTAGGCCTGCTGGTGAGTGATGAGCGTGACCATCTCTTCGTCCACGGATACATCGTGGGCAGCCGACCGCTGGCCCTCGATGTTGGTCACCAGGACGTCCTGCGCTTCCGCGACGCGTGCCGACGTCTGGGTGGCCACGCCGACCCCCGATACCATCTGCGTCAGGAACTCGTGGATGGAGATTCCGTTCAGCGAAACGACACCCTGGTTTCGCAACTGGCCGATGGCCAGAGCAATGCTGCCGTCGCCCGCCGCTCCGGTGGCGCCGGCGACGATGGCATCGACGGAATTACTGACCGGCACCGACAGGCGAATCGTCCGCGCGGTCAAGCCGGTCCCGTCAAAGAACTCCCCTCCGGGTTGTCACAGGCCGTTGATGCCGGACTGATGGAGCGCATTGACCTCGGTCACGATGCCCCGGGCCAGGGTGTCCAGCGTCTGGGTAACACCGGGCACCCGGTCATTGACGACTTCCAGCAATCCGGACAACTCGCCGCTCGAGGGTTCGAAGTAGTTGGTGCCACCGACCAGGCCGAGGCCGGTGCGCGTCCCCGGGCCGGCCCGAAGGGTCAGTTGCTGGGCAATGCCCTGATCCACCAGCAGCACGTCCCCGACGAGGATCCGATCCGAACCGTTCGGGTTCTCCACCACCCGGGCCGGCAACAACTGCGCGATCCGATCGATGGCCAGATCGCGGCGATCGCGCATGTCACCGGCGGTGCCGCCGTTTGCTTCGACTTCGACGATCTGGGTGTTCAGGCCCGCGATCTCTGTCGCGAGCTGGTTGACGTCCCGCAACGACACATCCACCTGCTGCCGGGCCTCCTGCGCGATCTCCGCGATCCGGCCCGCCATCCGGTTCAGCGCGTCCGCGACCTGGCGTCCCTGATGCTGGACCAGCGTGCGCGCCGCCCCACCGGAGGGATCGTTGGCCAGATCGCTAAAGGCGTTCATGAATGCGTCGATCGTCGCGGCGAGTCCCGAATCGGACGGCTCCCCGACAATGCCCTCGATCTCCGAGAGCCGGCGGCTCATGGCATCGTGTCGCCCGAGCAACGCCCGTTCCTCACGAAACCGGACATCGAGGAACTGATCCCGCATCCGCCGGATGGTGTCGATCGTCACTCCCCGACCGATCGTCCCGTACGAGGTCCGTTCGGGCGTGAGGGGTTCGACGATCAACCGCTGGCGGGTGTACCCTTCCGTATTCGCATTGGCGATGTTGTGGCCCGTGACCTCCAGCGCCCGCTGGTGCGTGGTCAGGGCCGATCGGGCAATGCTCAGCAGGTTCAGGAGTGCCATGTTACGCGGTCCGATTCACCAGCACGCCGGCCGTCGGGTCCGTTTCTCCCTCTGGACAATACGAGGCGGCCGGTTCGAGACTCTCCGAGAAGAGACGTTGCAGGAATTGATCGCCCGCCTGCAGCGCCCGATCGATGATGTGGTGGTTGATGGCCAGTTCGCGCGCAATCGTGGTCGCAAGCTGCTGAACACTCCGGCGGGCATCGGCCAGGGCCACCGGCAGGGGATCACCGAAGACGCGCTCCAGCTCCCGGAGCCGCAACGGCTCTCCGCCAGCGAGGAGGGCCAACAGGGATTCCCGGCGACGGCGGGCCTCTTCCATGGTGAGGAGTGTCCGGCCCAGAGCCTGGACGCTCGCCTCGATAAGATCCTGGTCGTTCTCCGCGACCCCCCGTCGCTGCCGCTCGAGAATGGTCCCGAGTTCCTGCAGCGTACATCCCTCGTCGATCAGCGCGTTCAACAACTGGTCGCGACGTTGTCCATCCACTCCCGCGGCCGCAGGCTCCGCCCCTGACACCGCATTCATGCCGAGTTCTCCTCCCCGGTTGCCGGCCGAGCGTTCTGCCGTTCGATGGCCCGCTGCATCTGGGCAAAGAGCTGATCCCCAATGCTGCCCTTGAGCCGCTGGGCCAGCGCGTCCGCCATCTGTTCATCAAACATCGCCGTAAAGACATCCTGTCCCGGCGACGATTCCAGCAATCCACCTTCCGGAACCGTAGCCCGCATCGCCTTGTACAGCTGGCTGATGAAGACCCCTTCGAGTTGCCGCGTGGCCTGGCGCAGACGCCCGGCCTCCGTCGACGGCGCCTCCCGCCCCTGCACCGGCCCGATCTCGGTCATCATTGCACCGAGATCTCGGCGTTGAACGCACCCGCGGTGCGAAGCAGGCGGAGAATCGCCGCGATCTCGGCCGGCCGCGCCCCGGCGGCGTGCAGACCGGCCACGACATCCTGGAGGGTCGATCCGGCCGGCTGTTGCACCAGCCCCGGCGCCTCGGCACCGGTGGTGCCGATGGTCACCGTGATCCCGGCGTGTGTGACCGTGGCCGGTGCCAGCACAACATTGCCGACGGTTCCTACCGACCCGTCGGCACTGCTGACCACGATTCGTGGAGTCGTTGAAACGTTCACCGGCAACGAGTCGATCCCCGCCAAGAATTCGACCACATTATCGGCAGCCCCCCCGGGGGGGTTGAGACGAATGAGACCGGGATCTTCGATCACCGCGACACCGGCGCCAATCGCCGTGTTGATCGTACTCGCGATGCGGGCGGCCTGGCCGGCACCAGGCCGGTGGAGGGTGAGCCGGGGCGTGCTGTCCACCGGCGGACGTGGCAGGTCGACCTCGATCACGCCACCTCCCGGAACCACACCTGATGCTCCCCCGCGTCCCGTGAACCGCGATACGCCGTTGTCGGGTACCACGACGGCTCCCGAGGCCGTGCCCGCAAAGTACTCCTGGCCCGCATCACTGTACAATCCGGTGAGCAACAGCCGCCCTCCCCGCAGGGATCCGGCATCCTGGAGCGACGACACCTGCAGATCCACTCGGCTCCCGGGCCGCAGGTATGGTGAGACTTCCGCCTGGACGGCAACGGCAGCGACGTTACGGGGTCGCAGAAGCTCCGGGGGTACCGCCGTCCCGAACCGTTGCAGGAGGTTGGCGACAAACCGGGCGCTGGGGCCGGCTCCCCGGCCCGTGCCGTTCAGGTTTCGATCCCCACTGCCATCGAGACCCACCACCAGCCCCACCCCGGTCAACCGCACCGGGACAACGGCCGCCGTCGAGGTCAGAGCCCCGACCGTGGTCTGGCCCATCAACGGCGGGCCACCGGCCAGCGCCCCTAGCCACGCGCTGATCAGGAAACGCTTCGATGGTGTCATCATGGCCAGAAGATTCCCAGGATCTTGGAGATGATTCCGCGACCCGGTCCAATCGACTTGCCCTTGTAGTGAATGACTCCATCGGCAATCCGGTTGGATCGAATCGTGTTGTACGCATCGATATCCTCCGGCCGGATCAGACCGGAGAGTACCCATTCCTGTTTGCGACCATCGATCTCGACCGAACGAGTGCCGGAGATACGCAGCATCCCACTCGGCTCCACCCCTGTCACCGTCACCGCAAAGATCGACGAGAGGTCTCCCAGCCGACTCGCCTCACCGAGATTCCGGTCCGACGCCTGGTTGGTCGACGCGATGGATGCCGTCTTGAAATCGGAATTCAGACCCAGATTGCTGCGCCGATCTGCCGAAGCGATTCGACTGGTCCGTTCCCGGGCGGTCGTCCGCTCATCGACCACCACCGTGATGATGGCACCCACCGGGAACGAACGCCGGTCCGAAACCCACGCGGCCCGGATCGGCCGAGGCGGCGGCGGAGCCACCGTCGAGTCCGTCTGGCCCCGGAGCCCGGCAGGTCCCAGGATGAGCAGGGACAGCACCAGAATGGCACCGGTCCCCATCCCCCCACGACGATTGCGTGCGTGCACGTTCATTCTCCACCTTCGAGCCGGGCCCGGCCACCGCCCACCACCGTGGTCCGGACCGAGCCGCGTTGATTGTTGAGTCGTACCTGGAGACGCTCCCCCACCCGGGCATCGTGCAGGGCCATTCCCGTCATCACCACTGCCAGGGTAGACCGGGTCCAGACGACCTCGACCTCCTGGCCGGCGTGAACGTCGGGCGGGGGCACCACCGCCGGTTGCGCCAGAAGTTCCCCGGACGACACAGTGGTCCGAACAATCCACCCGGCCCTGGCAAACTCCGGTGCCGCATCGGGCGGACCCCAGACGATCGTCTCCGACGGCACCAGGTCATCGGGCTCGAGCACGGCGCCCCGCCGAAGCGTACGAACCGCAACCGGAGCCACGACCCGCAGTCCCGCCCGCACTGTCGTCACCATGCTTCCCCGCTCCTTCCCGCCGGCCCGCAGTGAGACGGCAAACCGTGACGACCGACCCGTTCCACGAACGGTCGGCACGACGTCCGGCGCCGGCGGGGTCAACAGACGACTCCACGTCAGCACCACCCGCTCCGCCTCGACCTGCCATTCCGTGGCAATCGCCGCCCGCACGCGTTGAGCGACCGTCTCCGGGATCGGTGGCGATGTCTCCACCTGTCGCGCCGAGGTTGCCCCTGTGCCGACCATCCCGACACCAATCAGCATCAGAAGCGGCCGGCCGAACGTCATCGCGTCCACAAGCGGCACAGTCCCTCGGCGAGCACCGTCCCCCGGGCCCGGCCCCGATCACCACGAAGCTGCACCTCCACCGGGTACCCGATGGCGGCATCGTGCAGCGCGCGCCCCTGCAGGGAGACCGTCACCACGCCGCGTTTCCAGATCAACCGAACCCGACTGCCTTCCCGTACCGCCGGGTCCGCGACGACCACGGGCGGGATCAGTCGTTCGCCCCGTGAGACATCACATCGTACCGGTGCCCCGACCGGTACCGGCATCTCCGCCGTCGGAGACGGCCGTCCCCACCGGACCGCATCCATCCACTGGACGTCCCGTTTCCGAACCCGCGTTCCGGTTGTCAGATCCCGCACCGCCACCGGCATGCGCACCCGAACTCCGACCCGCAGCCGTGCAGCGAATCCCGGCTCACCCGGGTTCTCGAAGACGACGGCAAACCAGCCGTCGTCACCGTTGCCGACCAGGCGTGTGGCCGTCCCGGCTTCCAGGCGGGAGCGTCGGTCCTCTGCCGGCCAGCCCCATTCGAGGACGACCGCATCGAGCGTCGTCTCCCATTGGGCCTCGATGGACGCCACAATCCGTTCCTCGAGTGGCGCGGGCAGCACGACGGGACGCAACGGCGCCGCGGCGGCGCGCGCCTCCCCCGCCGCCATCAGCTCGCCGAGCTGAAAGGGCTTATCGGTTGAGACCGTTGATGGCATTGTCGATCATCTCCTCGGACGTCTGGATCGCTTTCGAATTCACCTCGTACGCTCGCTGGGCGGCGATCATGTCCACCATCTCCTGGACGATCTCCACGTTGCTGGACTCGAGGTATCCCTGGGCGATCTCTCCAAAGCCGTTGTCCATGGGAAGGCCGACCTCCGGCTCGCCGGCCGCTTCCGTTCGCTGATAGAGATTGCCGCCCATGGCCAGCAATCCACTGGGGTTGGTGAATCGGGCCAAGCCGATCTCTCCCACCGGTACGACTTCACCATCGACGTTGACGGAGATCTGACCCGACTGCGAGATGCCGATGGCGTTCACCGCTTCCCTGGGGATCTGGATGGAGCCTTCGTTGACACCGAGCACG
>Ga0114931_10004006_pt1 | contig 18485 bp, 12 predicted proteins | sample 2SBtaG_FD_89579 | JGI IMG/M metagenome (GOLD analysis project Ga0114931, IMG submission 89579) | Deep subsurface microbial communities from Kolumbo volcano to uncover new lineages of life (NeLLi) - 2SBTROV14_V59a metaG | ecosystem: Environmental > Aquatic > Marine > Volcanic | place: Kolumbo...
ACCGCATGGGCGACTTCTATGAGCTGTTCTACGACGATGCCGCCAAGGCGGCGCGGCTGCTGGAGATCACCCTGACGCAACGCGGCCAATCGGCGGGCAAGCCGATCCCCATGGCCGGTATACCCTACCATGCCGCCGACGGCTATCTGGCTCGGCTGGTTGCGGTCGGCGAATCCGTGGCAATCTGCGAACAGATCGGCGACCCGGCGCAGAGCAAGGGCCCCGTCGAGCGCCAGGTCGTGCGCATCGTCACCCCCGGGACCGTGACCGACGAGGCGCTGTTGGACACCCGCAAGGAGACGTTGCTGGCAGCCATCCACAACGATGGCGACGAGCGTTTCGGGATCGCAGTACTCGAAATGGGCAGCGGGCGTTTCAACCTCATCGAGGTCGAACAAGCGGCGGCCCTGGCCGATGAAATCGCGCGCCTCGATCCTGCCGAGCTGCTCTACTCTGAGGACGCCACACCTGATTTGCTCCGATCCAGGAAGGGACTGCGCGCACTACCGCCCTGGCATTTCGATCGCGAGTCGGCATACCGCCTGCTTTGCGATCAGTTCGGCACGCTGGACCTGCGCGGCTTCGGCTGCGAAGAGGCCGTGAGCGCCAAGGCCGCCGCCGGAGCGCTGCTGCGCTATGTCCGCGATACCCAGCGCAGCGCCCTGCCCCATATCCAGGCGCTGACGCTCGAACAACGTGACGAGGCCATCGTTATCGACACCGCGAGTCGGCGCAACCTCGAACTTGACGTCAACCTGTCCGGAGGCCGTGACAAAACGCTCGCGGCCATCATGGATCGTACGGCCAACCCCATGGGCAGTCGCATGCTGCGACGTTGGATCGCCCGCCCATTGCGGAATCGCGCTCGCCTGAGTTCACGCCAGGAGGCGATCGGACGCCTCATCGACCGGAACCTCATGACCGACCTCCACGGACAACTCCGGGGAATCGCCGACCTCGAGCGTATACTGACCCGTATCGCGCTTGGTTCCGCGCGACCCCGCGACCTGGCCCAATTGCGGGCGTCCCTTCAAGCCTTGCCTGCGCTTCGCGACACACTGTCCGGTCTCGAGACCGATTTGGTCGACCGCATCGGATCGCAGATCGGCGATTTCTCCGAGCTTACCCTACTCCTCGAACGGTCCATTATCGCCGAGCCACCGGTACTGATCCGAGATGGCGGTGTAATCGCGCCGGGCTACGACCCGGAGCTTGATGAATTACGCGCCCTAAGCGAGGGTGCGGGACAGTTCCTGCTCGACCTCGAACAACGCGAGCGTGAGCGCACCGGCATTCCAACGCTCAAGGTCAGTTACAATCGGGTCCACGGTTACTACATCGAAATCAGCCGCAGCCAAGCGGAGCGTGCGCCGGACAATTACATCCGCAGACAAACCCTGAAGGGGGCCGAGCGCTTCATCACCCCCGAACTCAAAGCCTTCGAAGATAAGGCCCTGAGCGCCAAGGAACGCTCCCTGGCGCGCGAAAAGGCGCTTTATGAAGTCCTGCTCGATACCTTGAAGCCGGAACTCCGGGCCTTGCAGTCCTGTGCCGAAGGCATCGCGACCCTGGACACCGTGAACACGCTCGCCGAGCGAGCCGACGCACTGGGATTCACCCGTCCTACGCTGGTCGCAGAGACCGGTCTTGTCATCGAGGATGGCCGGCATCCGGTGGTCGAAGAGGTGCTCGACGCTCCGTTCATCAGCAATGATTGCCTGCTCTCCGACGATCGCCGGATGTTGATCATTACGGGTCCGAACATGGGCGGCAAGTCGACCTATATGCGACAGACGGCGCTCATCGTGATCCTGGCCCATATCGGCAGCTTCGTACCGGCCGCGCGCGCCGAGATCGGCCCCATCGACCGCATTTTCACGCGAATCGGATCGGCGGACGACCTTGCCGGCGGGCGCTCGACCTTCATGGTCGAGATGACCGAAACGGCCAACATCCTTCACAACGCCGGGCCCAACAGTCTTGTACTTATGGACGAGGTCGGCCGCGGCACGAGCACCTTCGACGGGCTGTCACTGGCCTGGGCAAGCGCAGAATACCTGGCCCGTGAACTCCGCGCCCTGACCCTGTTTGCGACCCATTATTTCGAACTCACCACGCTGCCGGAGCAGATACCGGGGGTCGCCAATGTCCATCTCGATGCCATCGAACACGGCGATGAGATTGTCTTCATGCACCAAGTCAAGGACGGACCGGCGAGCCAAAGCTACGGTCTCCAGGTCGCGGCTCTGGCCGGCATCCCGCAGAGCGTGATCAAGGCCGCGCGCCTGCGGCTACTCAAACTCGAGGATCAGGCGGTCGCCGACGCGGTTAAACAGTCCCGACAACCCCAACTCGCGCTATTCCCCTCCGGCGACACATCCTCCCAAGTCGCAGAATCACATATTCTCAAGGAGCTGGAGGAAATCGATCCGGATGGGCTGTCTCCCAGAGAAGCCCTGGTGGCGCTTTATCGTCTCAAAGAGCTCATGGAGGACTCATGATGAACCCGGTCAAACCGATATCCGGAGGACTTGGCAAGGCCATGATCTATGTGGCCTGGATCATCGTATTGGGTATTCTCGTGCTGTTCTTTCAGAACATCCTTGATCGGCGACACAACCCCAATCGCACGCTCGTAAGCCACATCGACGACTCGGGTCGTCCGACGGTCGTGTTGAAACGAAACCGCACCGGACACTATCTGACCAACGGCGCCATCAATGGACATCCAGTCGAGTTCCTCGTCGACACCGGCGCGACCGATATCGCCATCCCTATCGACATGGCCGACCGGCTGGGCCTGCGCCCCGGCATGCCGCGACAGTACCAAACGGCAAACGGATTCATCACGGCCTATGTGACCCATATCGACGAGCTGGCCATCGGCCCCATCGTCATAAGGAACGTCCGCGCCAGCCTGAATCCGGGCATGGGGAGTATGGACATCCTGCTCGGTATGAGCTTACTCAAGCAACTCGAGTTCACCCAGCGGGGCGATACCCTGACGTTGACGCCCAGCGCGGCGCGCTAAGGTTTCCCGTTCAGCTTCGGTTCAGTTTCTCTCCATTAAGGTATTAAGCATGGATGGCTAAACATCCATCGCTAAACATCTAAACGAGGAGAACTTCCTATGAAGACACAGAAAAAAACCTATCTCGGATTCGTAGCAGCCGGCATTCTGGCCGCGCCGCTGTTGGTATCGACCCCTGCCGCCGCCGACGAGCTTGCGCTCGCCAAGAAGAGCGGCTGCCTGGCCTGCCATTCGGTCGACAAGAAGATCGTCGGCCCGGCCTGGCGTGATGTCGGTAAGCATTACAAGGGTGATGCCGCCGCCCGCGACGCGCTGATCGCCAAGGTCAAGACCGGTGGCAAGGGTAACTGGACCAAGGTCACGGGCGGCGTGCCCATGCCCCCCTATTCCCCCCGCGTATCGGACGCGGACATTGCCAAGCTGGTCGATTTCGTTCTGTCGTTGCAGTAAGGCTCTCCAAGAGAGGGGGACGGCGGCGCCCCCTCTCTTTTTTTAGCCTCCGCTCCGGACCGAATCAGCGCCCGATCGTAACCTCGCCCCGCCCATCATCAAGCGACCGCACGTCTCCGAAACACCGATAACCGTCAGCCGTCAGGCTGCGCGCAGCCTGTTCCGCCAGATCGACCGTAGCGAAGACAAGCGCAACCGGGGCACCGTCCACCTCATCCGACCTCAGCACGTTACGCGCCTTGATGAAGTGAAGCGGACAGCCGTAGCTCGTCAGATCGACCGTAGCGGCGCCTAGGCCCTCAAGTTTTTTTTTTCGTCCTGACCGGCGACCTTGGGCATGGCCGCACTGAGATCGAGTTGCTGATCGATGCCCTGGCAGGCCTTGGCGGCATCCAGGGTCCACAGATCCATCGCCTCGTTGAGGGCCTTGAAACGGGCCTCATCGAAGTCGGCATTCAACTCCGACAGGATCGTGCCAATCTCCGCAAGACGTGCGCCCAGGGTATTACCCTGCTTGAAAGAGGTCTCCAACGTCGCTGCGATATCCGATATCCCATCCTGACTGGGATGCCCAGCCAGGAACAACAGCGACTGACCGACGAGCTTCACAACCTCGCGGGCGCACTCGATGGACTCCTCATGCTTGCGTTGCAGCAGGAAGGCATTGCGGTAATTACGCTCGTTGGCGGCCTCGGCGAAGTTTGCCGCCACGGTCTCCTGAGCGGCGCCGGCGCACTCTCCGCCACCGAACTGCTCGACCTTGAAGGCCGCTGCGTCGCCGTGATCGGACTGAACGCTGGCGATATCAGCGGCTTCGACGTTGACGATATCCTCGAGCAAGGTGTTGAAATACCCCTTCTCCTGGCGCCTCGCCCAGGCGAAGAAGGACTCGCCGTCGACACGCTGGCCACCATAGGTCTGCTGAATACGGCCGACAGCTGCCTCGACCCGGGCGGCTGGAACACTGGGGCCCTTTACCGCGACATGACCACAACTGCGACCATCGCCACCGATGTACATCTGATAATGCGGGATCAGCTTGCCATGCTTGCGCTTTCCCTCGCCATAGATGCCGATATCACCGGTCTCGGGTTGGGCGCAGCCGTTGTGACATCCGCTGGCGCGGATACGCAGGTCAAATTCGCCGCCCGAAAGCTTGGCGCCTATCACCTTGGACGAAGTAATGCCCAAACGGCAGGTCGATGTGCCCGGACAGGCCACGACATCGTCACCCTGCTTGGGCGAAGCCAAGCCAAGCGCGGCCAAGCCCTGACGCAGCGACTCGATCTTGGCATCCGGGACGTCGAAGATCATGAGGTTCTGGTCTTGGGTCACGGACAGATCGTCTAGGCCGTTGGCCTCCATGAGATCGGCAATCCCGAACATCTGGGGTGCCGTCAGGTCACCGATGGGCACACTGACCGGAAAGACATTGAGCCCGGCCTGTTTCTGGGCCAGGATATCCCGAGGCGCGCCGGGATTGTCGTAACCCACGGCATCCGTCTGACCGGCCTGCCACTGGCCTTTGGGGACCTCGACATCGGCCAGCGCGGTCCGGGTGCGTTCGAGCTCCTCGCGATAACGCACCACGAAGTCCTCGGGACCAAAGCGATCGACCAGGAACTTGATACGCGATTTGGCTCGCTTCTTACGATCGGAATAGCGGTTATGCAACGCGATCACAGCCTCCATGCAGGCCAACAGGTCGCCGGGCTCGATAAATTCCTCGACGACGATGGCCTCATGGGGCTTGTGGCCCAGACCGCCGCCGGCCACCAGCCGGAAACCGAAACGGCCGTCCCGATGCACGGCGATGACCCCGAGGTCGTGGATCATGCCCTGGGCGCAGTCCGACTCGCAGCCCGAAAATGAGATCTTGAACTTGCGCGGCAGATGCTGCGTCAGGGGATGGCGCAGGAAGTGCCGCATGGCCAGCGCATAATAGGGCCGAATGTCGACATGCTCGCGGACACAGACGCCTGCCAGCGGGCAGGCCGACACGTTGCGCACGGTATTGTTACAGGCCTCGCGGGTCGTCAGCTCCGCATCGGCCAGGATATCCAGCGACCGGGGCGACTTCTCCAGCGGAACGTAATGGATCTGGATGTCCTGGCGCGTCGTGATGTGGGCCACATCGTGATCTGAACATTCGTCAAGGACGCGGGCACAGTGCCGCAGCTGGGTCGGATTCAGACGTCCCCCAGGCAGCTTGACACGCACCATGTTAACGCCCTCCTGGCGCTGACCGTAGACGCCCTGCTGCAGGCGCATGGACTGGAAGCGCTCAGCATCGATCGTACCATCCTGGAAACCCTTGACCGCCTCGGCGAAACGCTGCAGTTCCTCGCGATCGACCAAACTCTTAATTTCATTCATTCTTGAAGACTCCTGCGGACACAAGGCCATGTCCGACCTACTCTCAATGGGTGCATTCTAACCGGCATCATCGGATTTCGCACCCGATCACACCTCAAAATAAAAAATTCCCTACAAAAAAAGCCGGATCGGCCGATCCGGCGAAACCATGAAGTAATCGCCGGTCGTTATACGGTGATAAATTTGACGCCGATCAACATCAGCATCCCGGCCAGCGTCGGCCGCATAAAGCGCTCCGGTACCCGGCTGCCCAAATGGGTACCCAGCCAAATCCCCGGCAACGACCCCATCAGCAACTGGCTCAACAGCGCCGGATCCACCGAACCCATCTGCCAATGGCCAATACCCGCGATTGCGGTCAGCGGCACGGCGTGGGCCAGATCGGTTCCGACGATCCTGCGCGTCGGCATCCCCGGATAAAGCAGCATGAGCGCCGCCGCGCCGAGCGCACCGGCGCCGATCGACGACACCGGGACCAGGATACCGAGCACACATCCCAGCAGGACGGTCAGCAGTGGACGCAGTCGAAACACGCCCGGCCAGTTACGCTTGACGGCATACCCCAGGGCCTGGACCCGGCCCCGCCAAACCAGCGATACAGCCGTCATGATCAAGGCCACCCCGAGCATGACATGGATCAGACCTTCGACACGCACTATGTCGTCTTGCATATGATCGAGCAGCGTCAAGGACAATATCGCGCTCGGCGCGCTACCCAGCAGCAACAGCGCCACCAGGGACCCCCGGATATGCTTGAGACGCCAGTGACTCACGACACCGCTCGCCTTGGTCAGGGCCGCGAACACGAGATCCGTACCCACGGCGGTCAGCGGCGGGACGCCGAACCCGAAGATCAACAACGGTGTCATAAGCGAACCGCCGCCGACTCCGGTCAATCCAACCAATCCGCCGACGAAGAAGCCGGCTGCTATATAGGCTATATCCAAGATTTGAGCCTCATGATATCTCTAGGCTGGCAAGTCCGCCGTTACCGCCACGGACCATCCGAAACACGCAGAGGGCCTTGTGGCGCCTCATGGTCAGAGCTTCCTTACCCAGGCTGCGTATTATAACGATTGCCTTATATCGATAAAAATAATAATATCTTATCTTCATATAACCGAAAATTATATTAGACGTGAATCTCCAGCAATTACGCTACGTCAGAGAGGTCGTGCGCCGGGACTTCAACATCTCGGCGGCCTCGGGAACCCTTTATACCGCCCAGCCCGGCATCAGCCATCAGATCAAGCGGCTTGAGGAGGAGCTCGGGATCCCGATCTTCGAACGCCACGGCAAACGGTTGACTGGGTTGACGCAACCCGGCCAAGCTATCGTGGCCATGGCCGAACGCATTCTTCGAGAGATCGAGCAGATGCACGAACTCAGCGCCGAATTCGCGCACGAGGAGACCGGACAGCTATCGATCGCGACCACGCACACCCAGGCCCGCTATGCACTGCCCAGAGTTATCCGTCAGTTCATCGAACGCTATCCGCATATTAGTCTGCAGATCCATCAGGGCCGCCCCGACCAGATCGCGCAATGGGTCGCACGCGGCGTCGCCGATATCGGCATCGCAACGGAGGGCCTCATGAACAGCTCAGATCTGATCGCGCTGCCCTGCTACGAATGGAATCACTGCCTGATCGCCCCACCCGGGCTACCCCTGCTGCGCAAACATCCGCTCACGCTGGACGACATCGCGGAATATCCGATCGTGACCTATGACAAGGCCATCGCCGGGCGTGAGCGTATCGACGAGGCTTTCGCGAAATACGCGCTCCGACCAAAGATCGCGCTGTCCGCGATCGACTCGGACGTCATCAAAACCTACGTGGAGATCGGGCTGGGGGTGGGTATCGTGGCCAGGATGGCCTTCGATCCGGAACGGGACACGAACCTACGCATGCTGGATGCCAGTCATTTGTTCGCATCCAGCACGTCCTATATTGCGCTCCGTCGCGGCCTCCCGCCGCGCGACTTCCTTTACACCTTCATGGACATGCTGTCACCGCGGCTCAACCGGGCGACAATCGACGAGGCTACGATGCGTTGACGTCTTCGCCCTCAACCGCCTCGCTGTAACCGCACCCTTCCTGCGGACAGACCTTCTCGGTACCGCGACGCTTGGTCGTCTTGACGGTCAGGATGGGCCAGTTGCATGACGGACAAGGTTCAGCGACAGGTTCGTTCCAGATCGCGTAGTCGCACTTGGGGTAATCACCGCAGGAATAGAACACCTTACCGCGCCGAGAACGCCGCTGCAGGATCGTGCCCTTGCCGCACTTGGGACAAGTGACGCCGGTATCGCTCGGCTTTTCGATCGGTTCGATGTAACGGCATTCCGGATACTGACTGCAACCGATAAACTTGCCGTACTTACCCTGCCGCATGACGAGGTCGCCACCGCACTTGGGACAGGAACGGCCTTCCACCGTCTCGACCTCCTCGGGGCCGTCACCGTCCAGGTTACGGGTGTAGTCGCATTCAGGATAGCCCGTGCAACCGACGAAACGTCCCCGCCGACCGAGCCGTATCGAAAGCTGCTGGCCACACTTCGGGCACTCTTCCTCAATGAGTTCCTGGGTCACGTCCTTGCGTTGGACAGACACCTCCTTATCGTCGATCAAGGCCTTGAAGGGCTTCCAGAACGCCTTGAGCAACGGCACCCATTCATGCTCTCCACGGGACACTGCATCGAGTTCGTCCTCGAGACGAGCCGTGAAATCGTAGTCCACATATTGAGAGAAGTGCTCGGTCAAAAACTTGTTGACGATCCGACCGACGTCGGTCGGAAAAAAACGCTTCTTGTCGAGCACAACGTATTCGCGCTGCTGCAAGGTCGCGATAATCGAGGCATAGGTCGACGGCCGCCCGATACCATGCTCTTCGAGCGCTCGAATCAGGCTGGCCTCGGTATAACGCGGGGGCGGCTCGGTGAAATGCTGCTCGGGCGTGATCGCGGTCATCCGGATCTTGTCGCCAACCTCCATGGGCGGCAGGATGCGGTCATCTCCACCGCCCTTTTGATCGTCCTGCCCTTCCTGATAGACGGCCATGAAACCCGGCACGACCACGACCGAGCCGTTGGCGCGGAAGACGCCCTTGCCACCGGCATCCAGATCAATGGCCACGGTGTTGATACGGGCCTCGATCATCTGACAGGAGATCGCGCGCTTCCAGATCAATTCGTAGAGTTTGAACTGGTCGCTCGTAAGGCGACTCTTGATAGAATCGGGCAGGCAATTCGCCACCGTCGGACGAATGGCCTCATGGGCCTCCTGGGCATTCTTGGAACGCGATTTAAAGGCGCGTGGCTTAGCCGGCAGTTGGTCGGCGCCATAACGATCCTGAATCAGTTGACGGATATCCTGCAGCGCCTCCTGGGACAGATTGACCGAGTCGGTACGCATATAGGTGATCAGACCGACCGCGCCGTCTCCGGTATCGATACCTTCGTAGAGCTGCTGGGCGGTACGCATGGTCCGCTGAGCCGTAAAACCGAGTTTGCGCGCGGCCTCCTGCTGCAGGGTCGATGTGATGAACGGCGCCGCGGGGTTGCGTTTGCGCTGTTTGGGCTCGACATGACTGACCACCAGCGTGCCGCCGGTTGCGGCCGTCAGGGTGTCGGTCACTGCCTGCGCGCGCTGCTCATCAACGATACTGAATTGCTCAAGCTTTTCGCCCTCAAAGTGCGTCAGACGAGCGGGGAAGACATCCTTCCCTTGACTCAGTTCGGCGCCGATCGTCCAGAATTCACGCTGCTGAAAGGCTTCGATCTCGTTCTCCCGCTCTGCAATCATGCGGAGCGCGGTACTCTGTACCCGTCCGGCCGACAGCCCTCGGCGAATCTTCTTCCACAGTAGCGGCGACAGTTTGAAGCCGACGAGGTAGTCCAACGCCCTGCGAGCCTGCTGGGCATTGACGAGATCCATGGCGATGTCGCGCGGATGGCTGACGGCATCGGTCACGGCCTGTCGCGTGATCTCGTGAAAGGCGATCCGGTGTACCGGTTTATCCTTGAGCAGACCGCGCCCCTTGAGATACTCGTACAGGTGCCAGGAGATCGCCTCTCCTTCGCGATCCGGGTCAGTCGCGAGGAACAGGTCGTCCGCTTGCTTCAAGGCCTTGCAGATCGCATCGACGTGGCGCTGATTCTTGTCGATGACCTGGTAGGTCATGGCAAAGCCGTGATCCGGATCGACGGCGCCCTCCTTCGGGAACAGGTCGCGCACGTGACCGTAAGAGGCAAGAATCTGGTAATCCTTGCCTAGATATTTTTGGAGGGTCTTGGATTTGGCCGGCGATTCGACGATGACGAGATGCTTGCTCATAATTCGATTGAGTAAAAGGCGCTCTTGGTCAGAGGAAATGGATCGGTAACGGTAACTTACCCAAACCTTCCTCGGTCCGGGCGGGATCGCACGAGAGATCAGTGCGGATGCTGTGATCCCTCGCCCATCAGATTTTCATCTGTCAGGATAAATGTCGGAACATCCTTGTCCTGGTTGAGCAAGACCATCATGAGGACCCACTTGAAGTCGTCCAAGTCCATGTCTTCCATCTCGAGGGCCAAGGCACGCTCGATGATCTGCTCACGGGCATCGGCATCGACGACACCGAATTGCTCCAACTGCACCAGCAGTCCCCGGCACTCCGCCGGCAGCCTAAGGATTTCATCCTGGGAAAAGACCCTGAAACTACCCGGATCCGGCAGGTCTCCGGGATCCATGCCTTGCTCGGACAGGTCGTTGAGCCAGGAGAATGCCTTGAAAATCTCTTTATTTCCGAAGCCGGCGCGCACCAGTTTACCGTGCAGGGCTTCCTCGCCCTGATCCAGCCTCAGTTCCTCCTCGTCGCAGAACTCAAACATATAGAGGAGGACATCCAACATATTTTCTTTCATGTATTGCCTTGACGTTTACAGCGGAGATAAAGGCCACCGGGCACCGATATTACCCGATTTTCCATTTCCAGCAACAGCAAGATGGCCGACAACCGGCTCGCGGACACACCAGAACGCATATAAAGGTCGTCCAAAGAGATCGGCGCGAAGCCCATTTCGTTGAGTATCCGAGCGTGTTCCGGGTCGCTACATGGCGCCTCAGGAACCTGCTCGGCGTCCTGTTTCAATATGACACCGGCCAGCGGCGACAATTCCTCCAATATATCCTCGACCGTCTCCGTCAGCTTGGCGCCGTCCCGAATCAGGCGATGACAACCCTTGGCAAGTGGGTTCCGAATCGAGCCGGGGATCGCGAACAATTCCCTTCCCTGCTCGGCGCAACAGCGGGCCGTGATCAACGAGCCGCTGCGTTGAGTCGCCTCGACGACCAGCGTACCCATGGCAAGCCCGCTGATGATACGGTTGCGACGCGGGAAGTACTCGGCCCGCGGCGGCGTCCCGACCGGGAATTCGCTGACCAGGTCGCCGCGCTCGCGTATCGAGGCCGCCAGACGGCGATGCCGCTCCGGATAGATACGGTCGATGCCCGTACCAAGCACGGCGACCGTGCCGCCGCCCGCGTCGAGCGCGGCCTGATGGGCGGCGCCATCGATCCCGGCGGCAAGCCCGCTCGTCACGACGATGCCGTATTCCGAAAGGTCCCGAGCGAATGTCCGCGCCTGGGCCAGCCCGTCCGGACTTGGGTTGCGGCTGCCGACCACGGCCACCTGCGGCTCGGACAGACAGTCCGGATCGCCGTCGATAAATAAAATGGGCGGAGCCCCGGTGGTCTCGGCAAGCAGACGGGGGTAGGCGGGATCATGCAGGGTCAGGCAGCTGCGGCCCGCCGCCTCAAGCCAGTCCAGATCAGGCCGGATCAGCGCCCAATCCAACCCTCGGATACCGGCACGAGCGCCCTTGCGCAACCCACAGGCTGCCAGCGCATCATCGCTGGCTGCAAATACCGCCTCCGGAGAACCCAGTCGTTCAAGCAGCGTCCCGATACCAATCGCGCCCAACCCAGGCACCCTGACCAGGGCCAGCCAAGCCGCCAATCCCGTTTTCGCAACCATCCCTGTCGCTCCAATGAAATGTACCTATTCGCTCTAGTCCCCTACGAGCACCCGTATCTTTACCTCTTGTATCTTGTATCTTGTATCTTGTATCTTTTCTCTTTTCTCTTGTATCTCGCGCCTTGCTCGTAGAACTTCGCTCCCCTCACCCATACCTACAACTTTATCCGAGAACGGCCCCGCTTAACCGAGAAGCGGCGCGATAACCAAACTGACAATCGCGAGCACATTGATCAGGATATTCATCGAAGGACCCGATGTGTCCTTGAAGGGGTCGCCTACGGTATCTCCGACCACACAAGCCTTATGCACGTCCGAACCCTTGCCGCCGAGATTGCCTTTCTCTACATACTTCTTGGCGTTATCCCAGGCGCCGCCGGCGTTGGCCATGGTGAGGGCCAACAGGACGCCGCCCAATAGCGCGCCGCCCAGCATGCCGCCAAGCGCCTCCGGCCCCAGACCGAAACCGATCACGACGGGCGCCGAAACCGCCAGTACGCCGGGCAGGACCATGCGCTTCAACGCGGCCTGGGTCGCGATATCGATGCACCGCTCCGTATCCGGCTTGGCCGTACCCTCGAGCAGGCCGGGAATCTCACTGAACTGCCGACGGATCTCCCGGATCATGTCGAAGGCCGCGTCGCCAACGGCCGTCATGGTCAGGGACGCGACCAGGAAGGGGAAGATGCCACCCAGGAAGAGCCCCATGAGGACGTCGGGATCGCCGATATCGAGATGGAAATAGGGCACGTGGAGACTGACGTCCTGAATAAATGCCGAGATGATTGCGAGCGCCGCCAGGGCCGCGGCTCCGATCGCGAAGCCCTTGCCGATCGCCGCCGTCGTGTTGCCGAGTTCGTCGAGCGAGTCCGTGATCTTCCGGGTGTCCTCGCCCAGCCCCGCCATCTCGGCGATGCCGCCGGCGTTGTCGGCCACCGGCCCGTAGGCATCGATGGCCATCGTGATCCCGACCGTCGCCAACATACCGACCGCCGCGATACCGACGCCGTAGAGTCCGCAGAGGTGACTGGCGACAAAGATGATGGCACAGATCGTGAGAACCGGGATTACGACCGAATTCATGCCAATCGCAAGACCGGTGATCATGACCGTGGCAGGACCGGTCTCACCGGACTCGGCAATGTGCTTGACCGGCTTGCCAGCCGTGAAATATTCGGTGACGAGTCCGATAACGATACCGCCAACCGTCCCGACCAGCACCGCGCCCCAAACGGTTGCCGAAAGACCCACCGACAAGACCGTAAGGAGGGCTACGAAGATGAACAGCACGGAGGCGCCGATCGTCCCGACACGCAAGGCCTTTTCCGGCGCTCTGTCCGAAAACCGTCTTACGAGCCGGATTCCGATCAAGGAGCAAATCAGTCCGACCGCGGCCAAGGCCAGCGGCAGAAACATCAGATCGGCACGTTCGCCGAGCTTGGTCACGGCCTCGGCCGTCATGGTCGAGGCCATTGCGATGGTCGCGATCATGGCGCCACAGTAGGACTCGAAGATGTCGGAGCCCATGCCGGCAACGTCGCCGACATTGTCACCGACGTTGTCTGCGATAACGCCGGGGTTACGCGGGTCGTCCTCGGGAATTCCGGCCTCGATCTTGCCGACCAGGTCGGCGCCGACGTCGGCGCTCTTAGTAAAGATGCCGCCGCCCACACGCGAGAACAGCGCCACGCTCGACGCACCCATGCCGAAACCATGAATCACATAGGCCGTGGACGGATCGTTGCCGAAGATCAAATAGAGCCCGCCAAGGCCGAGGAGACCGAGCGAGGCCACCGTCAGCCCCATGATCGATCCGCCGTAAAAGGCCACGGTCAAGGCCTCTGCCTGCCCTTTTTCGTGAGCCGCGACAGTGGTGCGGACATTGGCCCGGGTCGCCGTCGACATGCCGATATAACCCGCCGTCGACGAACATAGGGCGCCAACGACAAAGGCGAAGGCCGTCCCTGCCCCCAAGGCCAGGGCCAACAACACGGTAACGACCACGACGAAGCCCGCAAGTATACGGTATTCCCTGCGGATAAAGACGAGCGCGCCATGATGGATGGCTTCGGCGATCTCTTCGAGTTTCCCGGTCCCGGGAGGGTGAGTCATAACGACTCGATAGACCTTGTAAGCGGCAAACATGCCGATGACACCAAACAACGGGGGCAGAATATGGGACCAGGACATGAGCGACCGCCTTCTGATTATGTATTGGTGACTCGGAAGGATAGGCAAATATGCCTGCCGCTGCAACCAAGATGGAAAATCGGGTATCCGACGAGCTGCGCTACCGGAGACCTAGAGGCCGCTTGGGAATCACGGAGGGATGTTCTATTTAGTGTTGGCGTAACGAGAGGGGGGGAGAGACAAGGAAGGTCAATACCGTATGGGGAGGTAACGGGCAAATGGCGAATCGCCATTTGCCCGGGGGTTCCTCTTAGTGCCCGCCAAGATACGCGACAAGCATCAAAGCGACAAAACCTCCAGGAATCAAGCTAACACCAACGATCGGATTCATAACACCCTCCTTCATTACCCAGTTATAGTCGACTAGATTGGTATATTACCAATCTAGTCGGGATTTTACCCGAACGAAAATTATTTTCAAGCCTGTTTCGACGTGCTCACAGCGAGAAATAAGCCTACAAAACCAAAGGAATAGTGGGTCGAGTGCGTGCGCTTTCGGCAAGCCGATTCAGGTATTTCTCTCCACGATGTGGGTCGGTTTGCCATCGATACTGACCTGGTTTTTCTCCTCCCAGTATTCGCGGATCCCCGAATCGCCCTTATTCACCGCCCATTCGTTGAGCAATTCGCGGTCGCCGACGCCGCCGAATTCCAGCGCGATATCGCAAAAATCCTGGGTGTCGCCGCTGAAATGGCATTTGACCCGACCGATGACGTCCCGGATCGCGGCGGGAATTTCCTCGGCCCGTGCAGCCTTCCATTTTCGCTCGATTCGGGCCGCCGCAAGATGGTCCGATGCCTCGGAAAGCTGAAACCCGACGACCACCGAATCGCCGCGTTCACGCTGTTTCCAGACGATTCCGCAGCGGCCCAGGTCGGTGTCGAAGCGCGTGTAGACGGCACGTTTCATTGCCGATCAGTCTGCGCTCTCGCTAATGCTTATTCAATCTTCCAGGTCAGCTCGGTCGCGCCTTTTTCCATGAACTCGATGTCGATGGGATAGCTGGCGCCGCAGCCGCTGACTGTCCACCTTTCCCGCCACGTTCTTTCGCCGACCTCTCCATGCGGCATTTCGACGACGTAGCGCGACAAGGAGTCCGTTTTTCGGCAACCCATTTCGGCCACTTTGGCCAGGACATCGGGCTCTGCTTCCTGCATGAATTTTTCGTTGATCAGGCTGCCTTCTTTCAAGATTTTTTCAGGCGACTGCACGTCCGGCGCGGCCTTGGCCACGACTGCGGGTGGCGTTTCAAGTTTTACGGGTTCTTCAGATTTGACCGCTTCCGTCGGCTTCACCTCGGTCTTCGCGACGGCAGGCTTTTCCGCTTCCGTCGGGTCTATTACTTCCTGGGGCGGGACCTCCTCGACGGGCTCGGGCTGGGTATGCTCGGCCACGTTGATTTCCGTCTTGGGTTTGAACTCCGCGGATTGCAGGTCTTCGAGACGAAACTGGAATGTCTGCTCCTGATTCTCCTTGGCGACGCGACTCATGCCCACTGGCGATGACTCCCTCGTCAGCGAGGACCAGAAACCCTGATGCTTGTAAGCCTCGAGAATATCGTCCCCGGCCTGGTAGAGCTTCTCGTTCTTGTCGCGACAGGTCGCGATCCAGTCCTCGCGTTCCTTGACGGCCTTGACCAGCAGGCGGTTGTCGAGCTGGGAGACGCGCAGGTCGTGAACGGTGTCGCGATACTTTTGGATTTGTTCGCGCAGACGGCCTACGTACTCACGGATGCGGTCGTTGTCGCGTCCGATGCGACCGACGAGACGCTCTCCGTTTTCTCGGCTACGCTCCAGATTCTTTTTCGTATGCGCGAGTTTCTTTTCAAGCCGATCATACTTTTTCTGCAGGGCCTTTATATCCTGTTCCAGCTTGGCCTTGTCGGCCGCCAGGGCGGCCTTTTCGGTGGCCATCTGGCGCAACATGAACTGGGCCTTGCGCATCGGGTCCGGTCCGGCGCGCTGATCCGCCTGGACGGCGCCGGCCCAAGCCGCTAGCAGGATGCAAAGCAACCAGGTAATCGTCAGATAGGGCTTGTTTCGATTGCTCATACCAAATCCCCCCATCAGAACCGGCTGTTCAGATCAAGGAAAAGGATATCGATCCCGAGCGGCGGACCGTCTATCTCATCCGCCGAGATCCAACGCGCCGTCAACCAAGTGTTATCGGCGATGCCCACACTGCCCGCCAACCACCATCCCTCGGCATCCGTTCCGCCGAGATGGAAATCGGAATCGGTGAAGGCGTCGAGCACGGCGTCGCGCTCGACATGCCGCCAGTTGATGTCGGTCTGCCACTCGCCGCGACGGCGAATATTTTTGCTCCCGATCTTGACGTCGAAGCTGTAGGCCTTGTTGCGCTTCCTATAAGTGTTCGAGGCATTCGCGTCCTCGAAGTTCTGCAGTCGCGCGGCGCCGAAGATGGCAAGCGCGTCGTCGGTGCTGAGCCCCCGGTTGACGGCGTAGTCCGCAGTGAACTCGACCGGCGCATAGCCCGACAGGTCGATCTTGATCACGGCGTCCACGACCTTGAAGTTGGACGCGAGACCGTAGATCCTGCCTGCCGTCTCATCCGGCCCGGACAAGTCGGCCAGGGTATTGCCTTTCTGAATGAAGTCCGGCGCCGTGTAGTCGTTTATCCCGCCGCCGCCCAGCGGATTCACCTCGCCGCGGATGTTGCGAAAATCGTAATAGGCGACGGCGAAATCGACACCCGTGTTCGACGGGGTCCGCCAGGACGTCCCCAACTGACCGGCATAGAGCCACTTGTCCGCGTAACGCTCGAACTCCTGGAGCGGGAACGCGCCCAGGGTCATGAAGACGCCTTCGCGATGCGCGTTCTCGGCGCCGCCCCACCGCCCCAGCCGCACGCGTCCGGCCAGACCTTCGAAATTGACGTCGCCGTCCCAAACCAGATCGGTGGCAACCCAAGGGTTCGGCATGCGACCGCCCCACAAGGCGACTTGCGGCCTGAGCCAGGACTGGCTGTGACTCTGCCAGTCATAACGGAGGAAGGCCTGGTCGATCAGGATCGAATAACGGTTGGCGGTATTGCCTAGGGTCTGATTGGTCGAGACCGGAACTTGGGTGTTGCCGGAACTCAAACGGACGCGACCCGTGAGACCGTCGCCGATCCGCGCATCGAGACCGAGGCGCAGGCGCAGGCGCAGGCGCTTTCTGTCCTTACTGACGTTCAGGAACTGCTCAATGCCAGCGTTGCCACCGCTCGTGTTTATCTTTTGATAATTGAAGTAAGCGTTGGGTAAATTGGCGCTGGCAAACCTATCAGACTCCCAGCGCAGACGCATATCTCCGCTCAAAGATAACCGCCGGGTCCAGGCCGGCAACGCTTCCGGGAGCCCCCATCCTTCCAAACTGGCACGCTTCATGACGTCGGTCACTACCTCATCGCGAAGGTCCTTGCGGACCTGCTGACGAATCTCTTCACGCACGAAGTCCGGGACATAAGGAACCCGGATGACCTTGGGCATCTCATCGGGACCTGCCACTGGCGTTTCCTCTTTCGCGGTTACCGCCCCCTGACCAGCCGAATCCTGCGCGACTGTCGTGTCCGCCTCAGGATTCTCGACGTCGGCCTCTGAACGCTCAGGTGCGACAGCGGGCTCGGCGGTATCGGTTTTCAAGACGGTCCGCCTCAAAATGACCGCGTCCTCGGGACTGATCGCCCCCTTATTGGCCAATGCGTCGATAAGCTGGCGCGTCGTCTCTTTGAGCGCCCTGAGATCGCTTGCTGCATCCGCAAACACCGGCTGACAAACTACGGTCGATATCACCAAGGCCAGCCCGGCAGACGCGAGCCTCCTTCTTTCATTACTCCGCTTCATGTGAACTTCCCAACATTAGGTATAAATTTCAAGTGTGTTCCGCTATCCCAAAAACGTCCGTCGCACATCGAACCCTTCCGTTCCTTGTATCTTGTATCTTGTATCTTGTATCTTTTCTCCTTAACTCTGATTTCATCGTCGAGATGAAATCCTGTATCGAATCGGCATCCTGAGTGAAGCCGGCGGCCTCTCGAACGAGATCTTGCCGATGATCTCCTCCATGCGCTTATCGATGTCGGGATCGCCGGTCGACTTGACGAGCTTGACGTGCTGGATGTGGCCGTCAAAACGAATCCATAGCTTGACCACGATCGAATAAGTGATTCGCGCGATCACATCGTCGCTCGAAAGCGCGTCGGAAATATCGCTCTGGATCTGCAACCCGTACTGCTGTTCGGGATCGCCCGCCCCGGACAACAGGCCGCGACCGCCCTTGTTACCGATCAGGCCAAAACTGTCCGCCCCGGCGCCGCCCTCGGCGTCCAAACCGAGCTGTTCTCCCGGCGGCGGTTCATCCGCCATGTCGGGCGCAGGCTCCTCCGGCTCGGGTTCATCGATCTTCTCCTGGACGT
>Ga0114931_10004007_pt1 | contig 18479 bp, 15 predicted proteins | sample 2SBtaG_FD_89579 | JGI IMG/M metagenome (GOLD analysis project Ga0114931, IMG submission 89579) | Deep subsurface microbial communities from Kolumbo volcano to uncover new lineages of life (NeLLi) - 2SBTROV14_V59a metaG | ecosystem: Environmental > Aquatic > Marine > Volcanic | place: Kolumbo...
GGCGATGCCTTTAGACTTCTTATTGCCGCCCCAGTAATCAATCCGTCAATTACCTTGAAATTATTCGGCGACAGGTCACATCTCTCTTTGCAGACTTCTCGGAGTGACCTCATCAAACGATTCGTTGAAACATCGATAAGCTTATTACCCGTGCTCTCCTTGGAGGTGTCTCGCGGACATGCAGGTCGAGCCGACAGGAGCCAATCCCCCAATTCGACTTCACAATTTCCTCGATTTGTTACGAGTAGCGTTGCACCCGGATCATCGATACTCTCATCGGCATAGCTTGAAAGAACCGCTGGAATTGGATCGTCGCCCATACGTTTCCTTGCAATCCGACATTTAAGCTCTTCACCCCAACTTTCTTGTTTGTGAAAAATTACTACTCGAAGATCTGATAGAGAATCTCGGTATTTCTTCACGTCCGATCGTGTGAATATGTCTGCCACCGTATTGCTGGAATACTTCTTAGCGATTTGATTCCATAGGTCAATTTTTACATCCTTGGTGAAGTCTCGAAATGTGAAACTAACGGATTTTCCCCCTATCCCTCCTTCAATACCGAGTTCTAAAAGTTGAAATATTTTCGATGGCTCGCTTCCATTGCCACCGGATCCATGAATACCCGAAATGGAATTCTTGCAAGCCATCAAATTTTCCTTGGCTAAGCCAGTTGCTTTGGCATCTAGGCCAGGGGCTGTGGAGCTGGGTTCTGCAGGATTAATCATCACCAAATACCTTTCGAATATCTTCTCTTTGCTTGTTGGGCTGTAAATGCTGGTAACGACGTTCCATTTCAATGGTTTGATGCCCAACCCAGGCATTGATGGTCCGTTGATCCACTCCTGCGGCTGCACAATTCGAACAGAAGGAATGACGAAAAACGTGCCATCCCTGAAGAATCTCCCAACTACTCCCTGCAACTACCCCTTTGAATGCCTTCTAAGCAACATTAGGAGTAAGGGGAATTGTTTTACTAGCCGAGATCCGTCGGTATGGTTCTTTGCAAAACGTGTAGTCGCCGCTAGGTTCTTGCGCAAACCAAGCTTCAAGAACGGCGCGCAGTCGGGGTGAGATAGGGACTCGGCGAGTGGTAATGGTGCCGGGGACTCGCTTTTTTTCATGGATGGTAATAAATCCACTCTCGAAATCTATGTCCTCAACCTTGGATCTAAGCAGCTCACTCCTCCTTGCACCGGTGTACGCTGCGAAGGCGAACATAGGATAGACAAATGGTTGTCGAGCTACTCGATTAACATGTAAGAGTAGTTGTTCCACTTCGTCTTGAGTTAAGAATATCGATCCAGACAATTCAAGAATTTCTACTTTCGATAACCCACCACGCCTCACTCTATTTTTTATTTCACCGAAAGTCTGAAATGGTGGTTTAGCTCTCACCTTGGAATATTGAAGTTCACTGACGGCTACCGGCTGGGTAGGCGTCAAGTCGTGTCTACGAGCCCATTTCCACATGATCCTGAGGGTGACCAGCTCTTTCTTGATTGTTGCGGGCCTGATCTTATTGCCATATCTTCCTCGCTGCCGAGAGCGTCGATCCACGTACTCTTGTAGCAGATCCAGATTGATATGACTCAGCAGCGTTGACTTCCCTAAATCTCTCAAGAGATGCTTAATGTGGATCTTGATGCCTTTAATCGTGGAAGCTTCCAGCGAGCCATTTCGCAAGCCAGCAAGGTATCCGTTGCACAGTTGACGCAAGGTCCGAATTTCGGAAGACTTGTCAGGCTTTGAACGACTGCGTCCGTCAGAGAGAAGAAACTCCGTATCATCAACGCCATTGGGAATAGCAAGGGATCCGTTTTCAACCCGCTGCAAATTATCTTCCAGGCGAGCCAACAGAGCCTTTGCTGCTTTAGGATCGGATGTTTTCAGTGATTGACGGATTCTTTTCCCGCCGTACCGATAGTCGATCCAGTAGATGTCGTTGCGTAAAAAATGCTTAGCCATTCTGCAATTCTCTGAAAAAGAGCAGAAAAGATAAGCGTCACGAGAGTGACATCAATGAGCCATGAAAGTGACATTGGTCACAATTTGGACACATTCAGAATTTGGGAGAAGAAAGTGAGGCTGGCAGTGCCTCACCATTCCCCCTGAAAACAAGGTAGTAGGGATGACAGGAGTCGAACCTGCACTCCCGAAGGAACTGGAACCTAAATCCAGCGCGTCTGCCAATTCCGCCACATCCCCGTACTTGATTTTAGCCTTTTTTTGAACTCTCCGCGTTGCTCTATACCCCTTGAAAAGTAACCCGGGGCGGCGCTGCGTTCTACCCCAGGCTGACTCAAGCCAACCTTTCGGGCTGATTTGTGATTAAACCACAGCCCTACATCTTACTGGTTTCGCACAGATGGACAACTGACGATGGCAGCCTAAGCGCGCCTTTTGTCTTCTACCAGCTTTCTCCGGGATGGCAAAGGACCGATTTTTGGTTGTTCAGTGATTTTTTTGTGGTCAGTGCAAGCCGTCTTGCCCATGTTTTTCCCAAACTGAGCCACTATCTATTCCAGGGCTTACGCCCTGGGATCTCCTGTCTCGTTCTTTTAGGACGAAAGTTCCGGAGACGTAGGCCCCATGTTTGACAGAAGCAACTTTGGAAAAAAAGTATGCTGGGTGCCATTTCCGCTTTAGTCTTCCCGTTACCGTACCGGCGGTAGCAACGTCGGAGAGTGTCCCACCGGCACTTGAGCCGTCTCGGGTGGAATCGTTTGCAGCGCGGGTCCTGCAGCCATCGCTCCTGTGGTTGGGTACGGTTGCCCTGCTGCCGTGGAACGCGGTGTGAGAGGTGTTGGCAAGATCCCGTCGTTCGGGGCAGAGACGCCTGTGCCGACAACCCGGGTTGTTTGGTTATCGATCTGCGATAGCAGCGTACTTGCCGCTTGCAGTTGCGGGTCGATATGAGTTGCAGCAGTTAAGAAGCGTATCGCTTCGCCGGTGCGGCCACGTTGGTGTAGTAGCAAGCCCACGTTGTATTGAGCGACAGCCGGTGGATGGACAGCGGCTTGGTGACTCACGGCTTCGTCGACGCGGTTCATCTCGATGAGCACTTTGGCAATATTATTGCGATACAAGGCCTTTTGAGGTTGGTACTGCGTCGCTTGATTTAGCAAATGCAATGCAACCGGCAGTTGACCGATACGTGCGTGACACAACGCAAGGTCGTTGAGAACCTGGGCATTTTGAGGATAGGCACCGGCCGCGAGTTGGTAATAGCGCAGTGCGTCGTCCATGCGACCTTCGCGATCTTCCAGACGAGCTAAGCCCAAGAGTGCCTGGAGATTGGTCGGCTCAAGCGTGAGCGTTTTTTGATACATGTCACGAGCCTCGTCCGCCTTGCCGCTCCGATCGTTCAGCTGGGCCATCGAGAGATAGAGCTCGGCACTTGGAGGCTGCGATTCGTAGCCAAGCGAAACCGGATCTAACCGCTGCTGAGCCGGCTGCATGACATTAGATTGTGGCTTGGGAGCGCTCTGTGGAGGGCTCGGCACGATTGCATCGACCACACGCTGGGTAAATCCAGGTTGTTGGTGCGAGGCCATCTGGGTCTGCTGCGGCCCATTGGCAGTCCACATGGGGCCAGGAGAACCTGTCCCAGCACACCCGGTCAGGCCAGCAAGGAAGGCAAAAGTTAAGAACCAATGTTTTCGCACGTTATCACCCTCCTTGGTGATTGTGGTTCGATCCGGCTTTGCGGCCGAACCTGCAGTGTCTCCAACAGAAGACGCTGACTAGTTGTTTGTTGTATTGTCTTTTTTATTGAGACGAGGAAGAAGATGAGTCTTCCACAGGCAGTACCGGCGGCAGCTGATTGGTTTGGAAGCCAACAAAGACATGGTCGACTGTAGCGGCAGGATGTCCTTCGGAAACAATATGTGTGTCGTTGATATCCACGGTTCCGACCGAAGGGCTCAACGTCGAGGCCCATTGATTGATCGATGCCACTCGGGCAGAAGTGTTAGATTGGTCAGGTCCACGCTCGACAAAGATGCTGCGTCGATGTAGAGGAGCTTGTGATAGAATCCACTTCACCTTCAGCTTACCAGCTTCGGTCAACTCGTTTGTATCGGGGTCGAAATGATACGCGCCGACCAAGTTCTGCCGGCGCCAGCCATTGTTGACCATCACTTCGTAGGCGCTCAGCACCGAGCGCCGGGCAGCGGGAACATATTGGCATGGCCACATTTGGTTCGACCGGCAACTCATACAAGTTGCCTCTAATGCCGACGAGCTACCATAAAGACCATATTGGGTGTACTGCGCGTTGGCCGCGGGAGTGCTGCAAACGAAAAAAAGCAGAACACTAGTTGAAATGCGGAGATACTTCATTGATCTGGGTCCTACCGTAAAGCGGATGGGAGGAGACGATTTAGCCGAACACTCGAACTGGGCGCAGGGCGCGCTCGTGGCAGCAAGCTACGGGAAGCTCTCGCACCCACCGAAGACCCCAAGTCCCCGGGAGGCATAGCAGCGACGAACTGATCGCGTCCACCGTCAGTATCGTCAGAGGTTTACGGCAGACTGCGTTACTTCTGGTTAAACCCGTTTCTCCCGCGCCGTTTACCTATTTTCCACCCATGGTGGGAAGCAGTTCGTTAACCATCGTGATAGCAGCGGGGCCAACCAGGACGATGAAGATCGCCGGGAAAATGAAGATCACCAGTGGAAAGATCAGTTTGACAGCGGTTTTCGCGGCTTTTTCCTCTGCTAGCTGGCTACGGCGAGTACGCATCGAGTCGCTCTGCACCCGTAAGGCCTGAGCAATGCTGGAACCGAACTTGTCGGCCTGGATCAAGATGGCTGCTAGCGCTTTAAGGTCGTCAACGCCTGTGCGAGCCCCTAGGTCGTGTAGCACATCGTTGCGTGCCCTACCCATTTGGAGCTGCAGATTACACAGGCTGAATTCATCGGCAATGATACGGTAAGACTTTTTCATCTCCTCGGCGACCTTCCGCATCGCTTGATCAAGGCCAAGGCCCGACTCCACGCAGACGACCATCAGATCCAAAGCATCGGGCAAGCTATAGAAGATCGCATCCTGTCGGCGTTTGGTCATCAACCACAGAATAACTTCTGGAAGAAAGAACGCCACGCCGGCAATGATGCCGATGTAGGTCATCGAATCCATGTCGGCGCCGCGAGTAAGCAACACGGCACCGCCGCCAATTAAAAACCCAAGCACAAGGCCGATAATTTTCAGTGCCCAGTACATTTCGGGCGCATTCTCGGTTCGAAAACCTGCTTGATTGAGTTTATCTCTTGTTTTGCTGACCTCTTCGCTCGACTTGGGCTGCAAGGGCTTCGACAGCGCAGGAGTCGCCTTGGAGAGCATTTTGCTCATGGCTCCCATCGAGCCTTTGTCTCGTGCGAGCAAGTCAGATTTTCGTGAATTGGGTTCTCGGATATCGTCGAGGCGTTGCTCAGCTCGTGGCGTTTTGTTCGACATAAAGTCGAGCAACCACCAAGCAGCAGCGGCCGCGCAGCCGAAAACGGCTAAGCGCGTCATCATCGTCGAAGTCATAATTTCAGCAAGGAGGATAGACATGTCAGACCCGGATGTTCACGATTTTACGAATAACTAATGCGCCTAAAAGTTGCGAGATTATCCCGAAAAGTAGCATCTTCTTGCCCAACTCATCGGTAAACAGCAACATCATATAGTCAGGGTTCATGCGATAGACGGTTACAAATAGCACCGGCGGCAGAGCCAACAGCACGACGCCCGAGAGACGACCTTCGCCGGTAAGTGCTTGGACTTGCCCCAAAATTTTGTATCGTTCTCGAATCAGGCGTCCGATTTTGTCGAGAATCTCGGCCAAGTCGCCGCCCGTTTGACGTTGAAGTACGATCGCTGTGACGAAAAACTTCAGGTCGAGGTTGGGCACTCGCTCGGTAATATTCTCCAAGGCCTCTTCAAACGGGATGCCAAGGTTTTGTTCCTCAAAGACTCGTCCAAATTCGCTGGCGATCGGATCGGACCCCTCCTGAGCAACCAATTGAAAACCGGCAGCCAAACTATGGCCTGCTCGCAACGCCCGAGCGATGAGCTCCAGGGCATCAGACAACTGTCCAGCAAATTTCGCCAAGCGCCGTTTTCGTCGGAATAACAACCAAAGAAACGGCAAGCCACTAAAGCTAATGCCAACGACAGGGGCAAGACCCCAGTGAACGCCAGCAAAACCGCATAGTGCCGACGCACCAACACCAATTCCCACGCACATTCCCAGGAACGTGGCGATTGACATGGTGACGTCTGCCTGCTCGAACAACCGAGGCAGGTTGAACCAATTGGCCATCAAGACTTCAAGAATGCCCTTGCCTTCGGCTTGCTTGGCAATGACTTGGGCGATTTGCGAGAGATTGGCAGGATCGGTGAGATCGCCTTTACCCGTCAAGCTGCTCAGACGGTCTTCTACTTGTATCTCCGACTTATCGCGCATGACCATGGCTGCGCCAACAATCAGCGTGAAAACTCCGATAAATACTGCTGCGATGATCAAAATGCTAGGAAGCATGACCGACTCGTCCTAGGTAAGTGGAAAATTTGTGGCTGGGATTGTTGAATAAATCTGTTGTTGCAACTCTCGAAAAAAACACTTGCCGGGGCCCCCCCTCGATAACCCCGTCAAGCGTCTGTTCTAATCTCGAAGCATCACTCGCTCGCGAAATGCGCTTGCGGGCAGGCGAACTCCGTTGGATTCCAAACGAGAAATAAACGTTGGCCGTATGCCGGTCGACTGGAAGAAGCCAACTGCTCGGCCATTCTCATCGACGCCTTCCTGGTTGTAGGTGAAAATATCCTGCATCACGATCGTGTCTTGCTCCATGCCGAGGATCTCGGTGATCGCGGTCACTTTGCGTGGTCCGCCTGAGAGCCGGTTTACTTGCACGATTAGATTGACAGCGCTGGCGATTTGAGTTCGCATCGCTCGTATCGGCATTTCGAATCCGCCCATCATAATCATCGTTTCCAGACGAGCAATCGCATCGCGCGGTGTATTGGCGTGGCAGGTCGTTAACGAGCCATCGTGGCCGGTGTTCATCGCTTGCAACATATCGAGCGTCTCAGCACCACGGCATTCCCCGATGATGATTCGATCGGGTCGCATACGCAGACAGTTGCGTACAAGATCGGTCGCCGAGATGCGTCCCTTGCCTTCGATATTAGCCGGGCGGGTTTCTAGCCGCACCACGTGACTTTGTTGCAGTTGCAATTCAGCAGCATCTTCGATCGTCACAATACGATCTTCATTCGAGATGAAGCTTGAAAGCGTGTTCAGCAAGGTCGTCTTACCAGAACCGGTACCACCTGAGATAATAATGTTGAGATGAGCTTTCATAGCTCCTTCGAGTAGCATGACCATCTCAGGCGTCATGCTCTTGTAATTTAGCAAGTCTTCGAGTTTCAGAGGATTCGAGCCAAAACGGCGAATCGTAACGCTGGGCCCGTCGAGAGCGAGTGGTGGAATAATTGCATTCACACGAGAGCCATCTGCCAAGCGTGCATCGACCATCGGGCAAACTTCATCCACCCGGCGACCAACTTTCGAGACGATACGGTCAATAATCTGCATCAGATGCTTGTCGTCTCGAAACGTTACCGAACTTTTTTGCAGCGTACCGCTATTTTCGACATAAACGTCCTTGCAGCCATTGATCATGATTTCGCTGATTTTGGGATCTTTGAGCAGCATCTCCAACGGACCAAGCCCAAAGGTTTCGTCCAAGACCTCATCGATCAGCCGTTCTCGCTCGGTGCGATTGAGAAACGTGTCTTCGGTGTCGCACAAGTGCTCGACAACGAGCCGAATCTCACGGCGCAGGACATCTCCTTCGAGTTCACCCACATGCGAGAGGTCGAGTTTGTCGACAAGCTTAGAGTGAATACTCTGTTTGAGCTTTTCGAACTCAGCTTCTTTATCGGAAGAAGCCTTGTTCGGTAGCGTGGTGTTTATTCTAGTCATCGAAGAAATATCCTTAGTCCGCGGGCCCATCAAAACGGCATAACGTCATGCAAACATAGCTCACGCCCTGCTCATTCGACGGGGGATAGGCCGATACATTGCGGCAAAAAGGCAACGTGCGGACGCTATGCGGACTGTAGCGATTATGCAGAGTCCGGCGGGAGAGATTACCCGAATGGAGATGGGAACCGAGTAGCACCGACACCTGTCCAAACAAAACTTGCTCAGTGGCAGTGTCTACTCCGAACGACTGTCGGTGCTAACCTACTGGAGATCAGCGAGAAAGACGCTCACTTCGCAGGCCAGAGATTCAACCAGCGGCGGCTCTTTGTGTCCCGCTCGTCTTTTTCGTCGGGATTTTTACCCGACACGGCCGCAGCAAGCTGGTTGATAGAATTAGTGATTCCTGCCTTGGGTGCATGTTGCAACAGCGGCACTCCGTTGTTGCGGACCTGGACCATCACTCGATAGTCGTTCGGGATTTGCCAGAAGATGTCGCGACCGATCGTCTCCTGGGCCTTCTTAAAGCTGATTTGGCCATTGTCTTGCCCGACGCGATTGACCACGATTTTGACTTTTTCTCGGAGCGACGGGTCGTCATCGAAAGTCACCATCAGCCGCACGACATTTCTGAGGCATGGCAAATCGAGTTGCGTAACCATCAGTATCTCGTCCGCCAAGTGAATCGCTTCCATGTCCAGACTGCTATAGCTCTTCGACGTGTCGAGAATCACAAAAGAGAACGAAGTTTTGAGCAATCCGATGATACGCTGCAGGCTGTCGGGCGTGATGAGCTGAGCATCCTCCAGCTGGACAGGCCGCGGTAGCAAGTGCAATCCCGTCGAGTGCTTGGTCAGCGATTTCTTGAGCAAAGTTAAATCGAGACGCGATACATTTTGTGCAACATCTGCCAAGGTATATTCGGGTATCGTATCCAGAAAAACATCGGCATCGCCTAAAGCAACATCCAGATCGATCAGCACAACCGAGTTGGTAGGATCGGTAGCCAGTGCACAAGCAAGATTTACTGCAACGCTCGAAGATCCCACTCCGCCGGTAGCACCAGTCACGGCGACGATTTTGCACTCTTTACTGCCGGAGTCCGTGTCGCTCGTTTTTTAGCGTTTCACTCTTCGCAAAGCGGCTGAGAGATCTTCCGATTTGAGCGGTTCGGTGAGAAATTCTTTCGCGCCAGCACGCATCGACTCCAAGATGAGACGGCCATCCGTCGAACTGCTAGAGACCAACAGCGTACAATCTGAAGCCAGAGAAGAAAGCTCAGCTACTAGCTTGATCGCCTGGCTAGGATCGCTATCCATCGCGATGAGCCCAATATCGGGCTTCGTTTGTTCGACGACGTCAGCAAAGAATTCGTAGCGAGAACACTCTGCCTCGAGCCAGATCGTGTCCAGGCCCAAGAGAACCGTCTTGAGGCTCTCACGAGTAGCATCGTTGGGGTCGACCACCGCTATGCGAAGTACACTAGCCATTATTGTAAGGACCGTTCAAGGAAATAGTCTCGACCAAGGAATTGAAGCAACGTATTTGTCATTAGTTAATAGTCATTTGTCATTGGCCATATTTTTTACTCCCACAGCTTGCTTTTCTTTTTTCAATGACCAATGACGATTGAAAAATAACTATTGACTAATTCCTTCCTTGCTCAGTTTGTTCCGGAAATAGGCCCCTTATTTTTAGAACGGTGCTAGGCTATTAGCCGGAAAAACAGGAGAGAACGTCGAACCCCTCCTCTGGCCAATAGCTATTCGCAAACTAGTTCTCGACGTCGTAACCTAGCGGCCCAATCAAGCCTGGGGTGGTTGTCGTGTTCGCTCTCGGCAGATTCGCACTGCGATCGGAGCTGTTGTCACGACTGAATTGAGCTGGCATCCGCTGTCGCAGCCATGTCTGTCCTCTCGGGGTGCTTGGGCTTGATGCGGTCGGGTCGCCAACAGGCACATTCGTCGGAACAGGATTTACATTCTGTGGAACTGGTTGCAAGACTGGTGCTTGTTGTACCGGTTCGACGAGCGTTGGCGGCAAGGCTTCCCTAGGCAAGGGCTCGCCATACGATTGTCCGTCGTCTGATTGCCCAAAATCTGATTGCCCTGTATTTGATTGCCCATTATTTGGATTATAGACGCCATCGGAAATCATCGTTTCCCCACCGCCCGTTGCACAGGAATTGCAAGAGGCAGATTGGCAACCACTCTGTCCGTAGCAAGTACCTGGAGCACAGATGCCACAGGTAGGTACTTCGAGGTGACCGCCGAAGTAAAGCTGTCGATTAGTCGGCGAGACGCTTTCCATGCCAGGACCACATGGTGGTACTTCATGGGGCTCTATGCCATCGACAAATTCAGGGGTCACCATAATCAAGAGCTCAATCTCATTTACTTCTTCTCTCACACTTCTAAACGCAGCCCCAACGTAGGGAATGTCGCCAACAAAGGGTAAGCTGCGCTCCTGAGCTTCGACCCGAGTTTGTACCAAACCTGCTAACGCAAGCGTCTGCCCAGATTTTAGTTCAACGCCGGTGTCTACTTCACGAACTTTCAGTGCGGGTACTGTAAAACCACTGATTGTGACACTACGCGTATCGTCAATTTCGCTTACACGTGGCCGCACTTCCAAGCGGATATTTCCATTGCCCAAAACGATGGGGAGAAAATCGACTTGAGTTCCGAATTTTTTGTACTTAACGGTTGTTTGCCCAAGACCTGACGGAACGATGATGGGAAGCTCTCCGCCAACGTTGAAGTGGGCAGGACGACCAGAAACAGTGGTAATGGTCGGGTCGGCAAGAATCTTGGAGAGGTTATTCTGTTGAAGCGCCTCGAGAACAGCAAAGAAAGAGTCTCCCCCGTCGACTACTCCAAAACGAAATGTCTCTGCTGCGCTGGAAACACTGGCAACGCTAGAAGAAACAAGGCTAGCACCACTCATCTGATCCCAGTCGACTCCCAAAGCGCGTAGCTTCGTGCGAGAGACTTCCATGACCTTCACTTTTAGCATTATCTGCTGCACACCGCCGACGGTGATATTGTTGATAATCTTGGGAGCGTAGTCTTCGGCAAGACGAATGATCGGGCTCACCACTTCAGGACGCTCGACAAAACCTTCGAGCACTAGGCTATTGGTCAGCCGAACTACCTTCACCGAAGAGGCGGGAAACAGTCGCTTGAGCGCAAGCTGCAACTCCCGTACATCGCCGTAGATAGTCACGTCGACCGAGTAGACCTTGCCTTCTTCGTCCCACAGATTCACCTGCGTTACGCCAGGTTTACGGGCAGCCAGCTGGATCTGGTTCGCGCTAAGCGCGGTAACGGTCACCAACTCAGGGTTGTTGACAACCATCTTGGGAATGCGTTTTTCGAGCGTCAGTATCCGGCTCGAATTGACCGTCAGCTCCAGGCGTTCGGTGCCGTTGGTAATGTTTTGGAACACGCTCTGCTGTGCAGCAGCATCGTTGCCCTGAGCGGACAACAGCCCTGCTAGCCCGAGTGTGAAACAAGCCAGCGCCGATCGAACATTGATGGGCGTGCGCGGAGTAGTTTTTGCGTACATCCTTGTACTTCCTTCGCGTTAAAAACCAGCCTGCCTGGGGACCCAAGACTTGAGCAACCCTTGGCTAGCCGTATTGAAATCGAGACGTCCCTGCCTCGTTCAAATAACTATTTCTGGTTAGTCGTTTAGCAAAATACTAACTACTAATCTCTAACTACTTATTCCTACTGTTCCAATTCAATCGGAAAATCATCTTCAGGCGAATCTGCGTCGACGTTTCCGTCGGCCGACAAAGCGGCGTCGTCTTGAGTCTCCCCGGCACTTGGAACGCCGAAAGTACCCTGCTGCTCTTCATCTACAGGCTCGCCCGTCTCGGCATCGAATTTCAACTCTTGAACTTCGTCAGGAAAGATGACTTTCATCTTAAATGGCTGGGTCGTCTCGATAGTCGGCCCCTGGGCGAGCACGCCTTGCAGGGCACTCGTCAAGCCCGCGGCAAGTCCGCTCTCAGATTCGCTGCTACTCTTGCCCTGTTCGTCTTCCCGGCTGCTTGAATCGCTGCGAGACAAAAGATCGTCTACCGACTGCTCCCCATCGTCGACAATTTCCTCGTCATCGGGGTGCCGTGGGATCAGACTTATTTCGCCTAGGTTTTCTCCAAGCGTAATGCGATTGGCTTGCTGTGGAGTTACAATCAACGAAACCGTCTTCGCCACGGTGCGAGACTCGGTCCCATCTGCAGATCGTTGGACCGCTTGGTCGACTGCATAAACTCGAATGTTTTGTAAAAATATTTTCGTGAAAGGGTGAGTAATACTCTCCCGTTCGTTTCTCTCGACGAGCAGTTGCAAATCGACGCGATCTCCTGGACTAAGCAACCCTGCCACACTCTTTTGGGCATCGACCGATATGGTTTTCAGCCGCATGCCAGCCGGAATGCCAGCAATCGGATTGCTAGATTGGCCTTTGGGTAAGAACTTCCCGTCTAGCAGTGGCTCCCCTTCGAAGATCACAGTCCGCGGACGGCGGTCGTCGATTTCTTCCCACTTGGTAATGGCTCCGACGGGCACTTTGCCCTTGGGCCATTCCTGCAGAGAGACCATGCCCTCGTCGAGTGGATCGCCCAGATTGATATTCTGAAGCGCTACGTAGATAGGCACGGTTTCGATGGCCTTTTGATTCTTGCCATCAAGAACTTGGCTAATGCCAATAGAGGCAACTAGGCCACAGCCTAGCGCAAGTGCTAACAGTACTAGAGACTTAGGACGCATCATACCCCCCCGGCATGAAGTCTATCTGTAGCTAGGTAATAGAACAGTACCGAACTGTTCCGCCCTGCGAGCTACGTAAGCTTGTCAGTTTCTTCGGCACGACTGTTGCGATCAGTCCAGGCAAATCGGTCAGTTTGGGTTGCTAGCTGTTAGCTGCCAGCTATCACTTTATAGTTGCATCCCGTTCCAAGCGAAGAAAGCAATCGTTCCAATCGCGATCGGAATTCCGTACGGCAATAAAAACATACTTGGTTTACGCTCGGCTGCTATCTGTGCCAGCTTCTCTGGGTCTTTGACCGAGGCAATTTCGTCGAGGATGTAGAAAAACTGTGCCTGATGCTTGCCCCAAGATCGCTTCCAGAGCACCATCCCGACTGCAATCACACCACCCACGATCGCCGAGACGGCAAACGCATAGCATGTCGTCGTGCCCCACATCCAGGCACCAACTCCTGCTAGCAGCTTCACGTCGCCAGCTCCCATGCCACCAATCGCATAGAGAGGTAGTAGCAGCGCCAAACCGACTGCGGTACCAACCAAGGTGTAAAGCAAACCTTCCCAGCCTGCATACGGCGAAAAGGCCACACTGTAGATCCAGCCCGTGATCATCATCGGAAACGTGATCCAATTAGGAACCTTGAGTTTCAATCCGTCGATCACTGCCGCGACGACAAGCGTGATCGTCACAACCCAAACGTGCCAAGTATCGGCGAGCCAACTTATGATTTCATTGTATTCAGACATGGGTGATATCTCGTAGTACGGGCTTGTTACTCAGGGAAATAATGATCGGTTGTTTTCGCTACCTAGTCGTTATCCTCGGAACGTAAACAGGCAGGAGATGATGGCTGTAAAAGCAGTGAAGCCGCAACATGCCAACTGGTATGCTGTAACAAACATTTCCTCAGGTATTAGGCTTATCATCTCAATGCCCATCCTTCTGTGGCTGCTCTAAAACCAATTCACTCCCATTCGAACACTCCGCAAATGCTGCGGGGCTAACGAACCATAGCTTACTTTCTGCAGGTGTAGCGAGCTTCTGGACATTCCAGCATGGATCCCACCTGGTTCGACAATCCCTACAATTGGCATAAACGACGCCCTCAATTCCAGGAGGATTGCCAAGTCGCTTTTTTTGAACCGCCAAGTTCGCCAAGAGCGCCAAGGAGCACAAGAGATGGGTACTGAAATAGCCTTATTCTCGATTTTTCTTGCTTTCCATTTCTTGGCGCTCTTGGCGTCCTTGGCGGTTTTTATAACTTTGCAGTTCTCTTTGCTCTCAATTCGTGATAAATGGTTGACCGTCTGGACTTACCGGACGAAAAACGAGCAACTTACGCGACAGCAAATCCAGAGGCTTCCCTAGGCTCGCGTCGCGATCTGCCCGATCGATGACTACTTCTTGCCCATAACGCTCGATCGTCAGCGAAAGCGACGGCTGGGCCATGATCCGCCGACGAAGCTCGAACTCCGTGGCCAAAAGACCTGGCTCGACATATTTTTTGTTCAGCACCGTATCGCTGCTCGCCACGACCCGAACCAAGCGGTCTTGGTATTGATCTGAAAACCTCACCCCTTCAGGCATGAGCAGGTGATTCCACTCGCCGGCTTCCGTCTGCAAATTGCTGAACATCGTAAAGGAACCCTGCGTTTTCAAACCGAGATACGGGCAGAGACCGTTAATAATCGCAAGCAAGATAAGACCGTAAGACAGCCGCCAACTTGGGATCCAATCCACCGACGAGTCTCGACCTGAGCCCGAAAAGATTCCAATGCACGCCAGCCCACCGAGACAGCAGACGACGCTCATCGCGATCATCCAGCGCAGCCAAACGATTTGCGGCGACACTTCTAGTAGCGGAGTCTGTAGAGATATTGCAATCAAACCAATCGTGGGGACCAACAGCAAGAACCCTCTCGATCGGCTTAACATGCCGTATAGATGAGGCGATTGTTGCTTGATTCGACAAAACCACTGTTGTAGGTTTCGATCAAACTCTGCAGGCGTAAACAGATACAACATCGTGTAAACAACGATCGTAAAGTCATAGACTTTCACTGCCGGCGAAATGACCAAGGCCGCATGGAAAAATATCCCGACCAGAATTCCGAAATGACGCGTCCTCTTAGATAACAGCAGCAGCGGGACCGACGTTTCGCACACCAGCGCAACCCAGGCAACCGCCGCAGGCCAAACCAGCCAAGCCAACAGCGGCATGGCCCCAACTTGATATTCCAGCATCTCTCGAGCAACACTCGTCTCGCTGAACAAGAAGTCGAAATTGTATTTTGCGAAAGCCGCATAGCCGTAGCAGACCAAAAAAAGCAGTCGGGCGACGGGCACCAGGGCCTCCATGAGTCTCTCTGGTGTACAGTGCTGGCCCTTCAACCACACACTGCTTGCCGCACCAAGTACCGCCAGATTAACAAAAAAGACGAGCAACCAATGGTCAGGGTTGTACGGTGCGTCGACAGCCACGTGGAGTGACTGGAGCAGAGCAAGCACGAGTAGTATTTTTACTGAGGGACGGTAGATCAGCCACACCGCGCAAAGCAGAACGGCCACTCCCAACAACCAAATTGCTGATAAAGAAGCCGCCGGCAGATGCACCGACATGTGAGCCGCCACGCATAGTGCCATGAGCACCGCAAAAATTTGAAACGATTTTTGATTCGTCTTTACGTCAGACACAACACTCACCATTTTCCTCCTGCACACCGCAAATACGCTTAAAAAGCTCAGGGGTTGCAAACCCAGGGCTTCGCCGTGAGATCATAATTCCGAAAGTTGCTCTCAATAAGCAAAAATCCTCTCGGGACAATCTGTCCCGAGAGGATACGAGTTGCGAATAAGGCTTTCTTAAGGAAGAACCAACACGCGGCCGGTCCATTTCCCTAGAACCGAATAGGGTGTCCAGACACGGCTTACGTTAATGCATTAGCCGCTTCTTGGAACTTGACGTTCGCGTTAGTACCGATGGCACGAACTGCCGTCAAGCACACGATGATGATCAGAGCCAACATAACGGCATACTCAACCGCGGTCGGACCATCTTCAGAGACGAGGAAACGTTGTACCTTCTTAGCAAGACCCTTCATAGCATTCCTCCAATTCTCGATGTCGCCCAAAGGCCGACACCCTACAAGGTTGTCAGGAGCTCTTAACGGCTCCCGTTTTTCGATTCTGCCATCACGATCCAGACTGCCATGTCTAGAAGAACCTGCATTCCTGTGATGTCAGAGTCTAATGAAAAAAACGATAAGTGCGTATCACCTCGCCTGGTGTCGTTTCGCTTCACAACGTAACGAACCGTTGTATCCATTCGGCACTCAAACCAATATCCAAAAACTTAGGCTTGATCGAGGATGATAACGCAGCAGGCTCTCTTGCGCTGAACTGCTCCCCACCAAAGACGTCCATGAGAACCAAAAACTGGTCAAGGAAAAGAGAAGCTTAGCTGGCGACCGCCTGCAGCGCTCACCTTGAAGCCGTCAGACACCCTGTCAGTCCGACTCCACATGAAACCTATGTCAGTTCTGACTGATGTCAAACAAATGGGGACAAGTCTCCCAAAGTTTTTAATTGGCGACAAAACCGGTAAAGAAAATGCGCCAAAACCGATGGTTTTTTGCACCATCCCGCCGCTGGATGCTGCCGATATACAACGTCGTCTCGCATGATCACTTTGAGAGGTGAGTTAATTCAACTCGCTCAACAAATCACTCGCGAAAAACGTTCCTTGTTGAAATAATTCCACTTGAGCAGGCGATCACATCGGTACGCATTCGACCCACAAAAGTTTATGTCGTATCTGCCTCTGAAATCCCTTCTGTCCTAGGACAAATCCTGCAGAAACAATAAGGAGAAAAGCACTTGGCTCTGGGACAGTGGCCCTTTGTGCACCAAGCAGTGCTCCTGGTCCAGAATACTGTCTTTGCCAGGTTAGAAAGTCCAACCCGTCCGTATCGTTATCCTGGTCCGTATCACCAAGGCGGTTAACGCCAAACGAAGTTTCCCAAGTCAAAAGGTCATTGGCATCAACATCGAAATCGCCGTCAAAGTCAGCTGATTGGTTTAACTGGAGCTGGAAGAGGAGAAATTCGTCGGCATCAAGATCGCCATCCGAATCGTTCGAACCAGGGAGCTGTGCCTGATATACCAGCGCGCCTCCGTCGGCTGAGACATAGACGCCCAAGGCGAGATATATCTCGGAGGGCAGCGATCCGAATTCTTCGGCCAGATTGATAATCCCTTCGAGTACGCCTCCGTTAGGCCCGGTCGCTGCTTCTGCCGAACCGGTGGCGTCAAACCAACTTGAAAATCCATTGTCGTTCTCATCAGCCAGAAAGGCGTCCCATTGCGCTACCTGCCCAGCTTTGGCCCAGTTGGCGGCAACCATAGGTCCAAGTGTCTCTGCGAGATAGATAAATATATCGTTCCCTTCGCCAGCGTCATCGGTGGCCAAATAGAGTGTATCCTGATCTAATGCGACAAAGAGGCTACGACCGCCCCCAATGGCGACCTCAACCGCCGTCGCGTCAAGCACACCGTCCATAACAAACGGGGGCGACGACGTGCCAGTCACTGCGAAGCTCCAATCTTGCCCGCCGTTGTTGTCCCAAACCCCGTTGCCGTCGTTGAAAACTAGATCTAGCTGCGAAGCTGTTGCGCTAATGGGCACCGTCAGATCCCATAACCCCTCCGTGGCATTCCAGTTCATAACGGGGTCAGGCGAAATGGTCGTGTTCCAATTGTCGTAACCATAGTGCAGAAACACTTCTGAAGCACCGGCAAGAGGACTACCCGAGGGATCGTAGGTGATCGTGACAGGCTGGCCTGCCTGCGCAGGATCAGGTCCAATGGTTACACTTTCACCACCAGGCGGCAGGCCCCCTCCGACGTAGACGTGCTGGATGTCAGATCGCGTAAGATTTCCATTGCCATCTACGGCCTCAACGTAATAGTCGATCAATACGTCCTCTTGCCCATCGATTATTGCTCCATAGCGAAGAGCGCGATAGGTCGGGTCTAGGATATTCGAGGGTGGAGAGATGTCGCTAGAAGCCATCGGGGAGCTATTCCACGCCCCCACCTCGGTGCCGCCAATATACGTCTCGTTGTCCGTCGAAGAGAGTGGGTTAACTCCATCGTTGTCGGTGCGCCATTTGAGGGTAACGTTCGATAACCCGCTCACGTCGTACGCAAAAGTCCAGACCTCGAAATCGCTAGGCTCGGGGTTTGGTCCCCATTCAATTCCACCCGGGTTATACGATTCTCGCTGAGGTAGAAAGATCGTCGGGCCTGTAGTTTCAGTTCCGCTGAAAGACGCAATCACTTGGTCGGCTTCGGCCACAGCCAAATTACTTCCACGTGTGACGTTACTGTCCCATACTTCCGTGCCGTCCCAATACCAATAGTCCGACGACTCGGCTGCAAGCAAATGTTTCCAAGCCTTTTCAGTGGGGCTGCCTGTTCCATTGAGTACGTTTTGCAAGCTTGCAACTGGCGAGATATCGTCTGCCGTGAAAACGCGATTCTTTGCAGCGGTCAAAACGGCCCAGGAATTTCGGTCAGGGCTCCAACCGCTGGTGTCTGGATCGCCCAGCCATTTCTTGAACTCCGCATCCCCGTTGTCGGCTCCTGCCCAGGAACCAGATTCCACATGGATCAATTCGTTTTGAGGGACCGGATACTTGTCCAGATAGTCTTGGACCGTGGTCA
>Ga0114931_10004008_pt1 | contig 18477 bp, 19 predicted proteins | sample 2SBtaG_FD_89579 | JGI IMG/M metagenome (GOLD analysis project Ga0114931, IMG submission 89579) | Deep subsurface microbial communities from Kolumbo volcano to uncover new lineages of life (NeLLi) - 2SBTROV14_V59a metaG | ecosystem: Environmental > Aquatic > Marine > Volcanic | place: Kolumbo...
CTGCCCGAATTCGACCGGCGGGTACTGGAGGTATTGCGCGAACCCCTGGAGTCGGGACGCATCATCATTTCCCGCGCCGCCCGCCAGGCGGAATTCCCGGCGCGCTTTCAACTGATCGCCGCCATGAATCCCTGAAGTTGTGTTGCCTTTGTGTCACGGTTTGATGAGGAGGGTAAGGATGGGGTGTAGAAGAGATTTATCTCTACCTCCTCGTCATGGATGATGATTCGGTCGGTAATGGCTTCAACGATCCGGCGTCTCTCCTCTTGGGGGAGGTCTGACCAGCGGGAATAGAGATCACGGGCACCGGTGATGATCTCTTCATGGGAGAGACTGGAGATTTTAAGAACGTCGAGCCCTGCCTGAACTTGGGGGATCTCATCTTCGAGCTGGCGCTGCCGCTCGGCCAAGGGGTGGTACTTGGCGCCAAATCCCTGCTTATCTATATCCCCTGACTGGTAGAGGTCATAGAGTTTGTCGACTTTGACGGTCAGCTTCTTCTGTTCCTCGTGGAGCGCCCCAAGGAGTTCCTCCTTCTGGTGGATCAGCTCATGGGCCTTGCTAAGCTCAGTGCGATCTCCTGGGGCGAGAAGAAGAAGTTTTTAATCTGCTCCTGGAAGACCCCCTCCAGGTCGGCAACTGGGATCTTATTCCGGCACTCGTAACAGACATATTTTGGGGTATTTGAGGGAACGTACATCTTCTTGCCGCAGCCACACTGTACGATCCCCGCGAAGAGATGGACCACCTGCCGGGCTGGTTTCTTTCTCGTGGCCCTCTGTTTGCTAAGGAACACATTACACTCGTCCCAGAGCTCCTCGCTAACGATAGCCTCGACCTCATGGAGCACCCATTCGGACTCGGGTTTGAGCTCCCATGTCTTTTTGCCATCCTTCGTCTTCGTATAGTTTGCCCGGCGGATACCCTTGGCGAGGGGGTCACTCAGGAGGCGATCTACCGTCGTATCGGAGAAAAGCGAGCCATTGCGGGTACGATAGCCCCGCTCATTGAGGAGCCGCGCCACTGTCTTCTTGCGCCGATGCTCCCGGAAGAGCTCGTACATGAGCTTGCGAACAGGGGCCTCTGTGGGATGGGGTACGAGCTTCCCGTCAGTCCACTGATACCCAAAGGAGGTTTGGCCGCCAAGCTTCTTCCCCATCTTCGCCCGAATTGGGATCGAGGCAGCAACGCGCTCGGCGATCTCTTCCCGCTCCCATTGGGCCATGGCCGCGATCATGGTATAGAAAAGACGGCCGGCAGGGGTCGAGGTATCAATGGACTCCGCGAGGGAAATGAGGTCTGCGTTGTGATTCTGGAAGAACTCGGAAAATTCGAGAAGCTCTTTGGTATTGCGGGCAAGCCGGGCGAGCTTCGAGAAGATGAGGCCAGTAATATGGCCATCCTCGATATCTTTCATCAGGCGCTTGGCTTCAGGCGTTTCTTTGACGGTCTTTCCCGACACCGCATCGAGGCGGTATATCTCGACGACCGCCCAACCCTTTGCCTCGGCGTATAGGCGAGCGCGGCGCTCATGACGCTCCGGGCTCTCCCCCCTGACCTGGTCTTCGGTGGAAACGCGAATCCAGATGCCAACGCGCTTACCCTCTTGAGTTGGTTTCATATCCCTCTCCTCTGGTCCTCCGTTTCATCCTTGGGATGATGCGTTTTAGATGATGACACCGTTCAAAGCGCACCCAGCCATATGAGACGGCGGGCGAACCTATATATCTTCACTCTACGGGTGGGGATGCGCAAGGCAGTAATGAACGATGCCCAATGCAATTGCATCAAAGAGGCTCTGGCGAGGATCTTCGCTCATCCATATTTTGCGTAGCTTCGGCACACGATGGGAAAAAGCGGGAATTTGCCGTGCAATAGCCTGGGCAATTTCATACCGTGTCCGCGCGCCTACACTGGTAAAACATTTGCGTACCGCATCCCTTGAATATCTAAATACTTCAATATGTTCTGTCATGGCAAGATGCTCTATCATCCTATAGAGCCAACGCACGCGTTCGGAGCGCTTTGATTCTTTGGCTTCGTAATCTTCGATAACGATACCATCCGGCCTATATCGCTCAATAAGCTTCCGGATATGGGTCAAAGTGATATCGTTCTTGCGTCTTTTCCTGATCTCTTTTATTCCCCAATCATAGGGGCTCTCTGGGCCTTCAAAAAGTACAAAGGCAAACCCTCGGCTTGAAAGATGGATAGAGAACACAAAGTGTTGGCGATATTCATGATTCATGATCCTTTGATGTATTTATTCTTGTAACAGCGCGCTTAAGTACGTTATCGAGAAACTCCTTTTTCTTCTCTACGACCGGCCCCTCGTTGCCTTCAAGCGTCTCATAGAGCTTTGCTGCCCGCGCGAGCAGTTCCTCCTCCACATCCGCATAGAGTTTCGGGAAGAGTTCGCGCGGCGTTATACCAAAAAGCACTTCGCAGGTGAGGAGCAGGGCCGCACAAGGAGGGCGTTTTCCTTGTTCTAGCCGAGAAATAGAGGAGGCGCATTCGCGCCCCAGGAGATATATGAGCTCTTTTTGGGTGAGTGCCCATTTGCGCCGATGAGTGCGCAGATATGAATGAATACGTGGTGGTGACGACATGGTGGCTGGTTCCGCCGCCTTAATGTGGCCACAAGAACCTCGGCCTATTGTCGCGTTAAATCATATTCATATGTAGTGGTGATAACTTGCCATCAAGTCAAATTCCGCTGCTCTCTGTTAAATACGCGCAACTTTCTTCTTTCGCATCTGCTGTTTTGTCTCACCAAGTTTTTTTATTGAGGAAAGCGCCTGCTTCTTTTGTTTCTTTGAGAGATCAAAGTAAAGAAGAATCATCTCCGCAGTATCATCATCTCGGGCATAAAAGAATTCCGTTGGCACATCAAGCGCTTTGGCGAATTTCTCCAGCAGCAAGAAGTCCGGGGTATGCCTCCCCCGTTCATAATGGTTGACCCGCGCACTAGAGGTAAATTCGTCTATTCCCACGAGTATGCCTAGGGATTTTTGGGAAATACCGGCCCGAAGCCGTGCCTCCTTAAGACGCCGAGCAATTACCGGCAACATATTGATTCCACTCTTATCCTGTGAACAGGACTTAGAGAATCTTAGTTTTTGACCCTCGGCGATACTTAGGATTACTAAGTTTTAGCTTGACTCGATACTTAGGATTCCTTAGCATCTCCTGCCCATATGGTTGCTCTTGGTTCATCCATCTGCTGGGGGGGAGGGGAAAATGCTAAAAAGATTAGCGTCAGGCGCTATAGCGATTTCGGTATTTCTCGGATGGGCACAGGTCAGCCAAGCGGCCACCGCATCCTTTCAAGCAAGCGCCAGTTTCGACGCCGGGGTAGATACGCCTGCTGCAGTCGTCACTGACGACGTTAATGGCGACGGAAGTCCGGACATTGTCACCGTAGACAGCGCCAGCAATACGGGTAGCGTACTTCTTGGCAATGGCGATGGTACGCTGCAGGCTCCCCTTAGTTTCACCGTCGATGGCTCCAGCCACTTGGCCCACTCGCTTGCAGTGGGGGACTTTAACGACGACGGCAAATCCGACATCGTCGTTGCCAATGCTGATATAACCGGCATCAGTGTCTTATTAGGCAAAGGCGATGGTACGTTCCAGACAACAGTGCGATATAGCACCGGAGACTATACCTGCCCTCCACCTTCCCTTGGCTCCCCATACCAGCCAAAAATAGATACCGTGACCGTTGCCGATCTAAATGGAGATGGCAAACTTGATATTTTAATGATTCCTTCCCCAATACTTGATATCAACTGCCCAAGCGATTACTTCGGCATATTCCTGGGCAACGGAGATGGCACCTTTCAAACTCCCACATATTTTGACTATGGATATATTGGAACTCCGTTCGTTTTTGCCACAGGTGATCTTAATGGTGACAACATCTTGGATATTGTTTCTGCATTTCTCGGGACCAGCCCTGTCCTGGGAGCCACCGGTCAAGCAATGATCGGAACAGGCAGTGCCGTCTATCAATCAAAAAATATCAGCTCATTCGGCTTTTCTATCCAAGTACCCACGGATATGGCAATCTCTGATTTTAACGGAGATGGGAATTCAGACATCGTATCTACCGATGCAAATATGGGGAGCGTGGGTGTATTGCTCGGAAATGGCGACGGTACTTTCGGAAGCCCAGTAGTTTTTGATCTAGGGGCATTACCAATGTCTCTTAGCGTTGCCGACATCGATGGAGATGGCAATCTCGATATCTTGACTGCGAATCAGCAACTAGTATCGAGTGATAACATCGGTCTTGTAGTGAATATGCTGGCGGGCAATGGTGATGGGACTTTTCAGCCTCGACAAGCCATAACAGTAACTGGGCCCACAGACAATGTGACCATACTTGTTGAGGCGACAACCATGGATTTGAATACAGATGGTATTCCCGATATCGCTGTAGCCGGCTACGGCGCAGATTCATCCTTAGGAAAGATAGTAGGTAGTATTAATATTGTCTTGGGCATCGGCAATGGGAGTAGCTCGAGCCCATCTTCGCCTTCTGATTCAACACAAGATACAAATACAGATTCTAGCAATTCGAATACGGATTCTGCTAGCACAGACAGTGGCGGTGGAGGCGGCGGAGCTTTAGGGCTTAATATATTTGCCTTTCTCGCCCTATACATTTTACTCTTCTGTAAAAGAGTACAGAATTTTGGGCGAAATAGATAAGTATTATCTTAATCATTATTGGGAGTCTTGATCTTTTAACTCCCCTCTCATAACCCGCAATCCATCTGGTGCTGAGATCGCCAATTCGACCTTTTGTCTGCCTGTATATTTAACTTTTTTTAGCGTAATGCTGATTTGATAGGTCTTAGCCCCATTATCTTTTGCGGTATTGTTAGGGAAAATAACGAACGATTCGCCCGGTTGACGAGTAATAACTAGCATTTTTAGCACCTCCTTGTGCTGATATTAAGTTCACATTCTTTCAATTAAGCTGACCGTCAAAATAACTAGCAATCTTGACAGCTCCCTGCCGTCATATTCGTTATTTAACCATATTCCATAATTCTTCGGGTTAATAATTACTGGCATACAGCCATGGATGCCATATATAGTCGATATGGGTAATTTTCGCTGGCGCCGGCACGGCCACTCAGCCGTAGACTATGCCTAATACCATCTCGCCAGCATAGAAGCCGCGCGCGCAGACAGACATTTTAGCTTAAACACCTCACTAATGGCATTTAGGGGACGTGGGGACGTCAGTAGAGAAAACAAGGAAACTGTATGCACGAGTAATACAGTTATATTTCTACGTATTATGTGCGTCCCAGGTAATCTTCCAACGTCCCCATGTCCCCACGTCTACCCTTCTGCTTCGGTAGCCTTGTAACCCACATCCCCGGATATTTTTTGTATCCCATATCGAGTGCATAACGTCTCAACCTTAGACCTTTCAGATATGGGTATGACATAGACACCATGGCTTTTGTATGAATTAACCCGCAAACGGGTGCGTATGAGATGGCCTATATAGCGGTTGGTTATGGGGCGCTCAAAGTCTTTGCCGAAACGGTTTACAAATTGATCGGCGATATCGCTTAGCAGGATTGTAGGCCGGGAGCACTCCTCCATGAGGTCGACAAGCACTTCAAGAAGCAGCCCCTCAGGAGATGAGGACTGTTCGGCTCGCAAATCATCTTCCAGCGCCAGCGCTGCCTCACGCACCTCTTTTTTTATCGAATCGTCTTCAATGATGGAAAGAAGTGGTACGAGGATTTGATTAAGACGTGGAGATAGTCCTGGATCAATGAGATTTGCGTTTATCGATACACGATCCAGTGTCTTGAAGCGATACATAAGAAGCTTGTTCCGTAAATCTTGGGCCTCTTCCTGCTGTATGTCCGGCAGATTGATAGGGATATCTTTCCGGAGTGTCCTTTGTCCCATGTCTTCGGTGATAAAGCGGCTTTCGAGTGCCCGATCATCGAAACTCCTGCGCATGGCTACTATTTTTGGACCGTATACCACGAACGCTCGTGGATCGAATTCCCTTTTCTGGGTAATAGCTGTACGCAGCACAGGAAACCCTCGCACATTGCCATTATTGAATATCTTGATGATTTCTGCCTTTTCGTCGCTAAAGCGGAAATCTGCCTCATCAAATATGAGGGTACCTTGGAAGGTGTTTAGAGTATGAAAGATGGGTGATACCGTTGAGGCTCCGCTTGCGAAGAATGCCTTATAGCAGACAGAGCCGATAACAAGAAGTGCACGAGTTTTTCCGGACCCATAATCACCGCGCAATCTAAGATACGGTAATTCATTAAAGGCATCATAAACCCATGTGAGAAGGATATAGCAACTCGCGATTCGAAGGAATGCATGAGAAAGATCAATATAGCGATATAGATATTCTTGAATTTCTTTCAGGAGAATTTCTGTTGAAATATACGTTTCTGGCTGACCTGGGAGAAGAATAGCCTTATGCTTGAGGAGGTTGTTTGTGGGGGATATGGGAACAAGGCGAATTCCGTCTTTCTCTTCAATATGCGATTTTAATTCAAACGAGCCCTCACGGTAGTGCACTAAATGTGTCTTCCCTTCATTTCCCCAAAACACCAACTCGACAAGGCTTCCATCAGGCAACATCTTCGATACTGTAGGCATACCTGATCTCTGTGTATTTTTTGAGCTCTCCATTTTTCAAGCCTAATGCAGTGGCGGGCACAATGAGAGATGTGAAAGTATTCACTGCCGGCACATTATCTTCCCTATGTTTTCCTTTTGCTCCAAGAGACAATATGGGCACTATGCAAAATGATAATGAAGAGGAGTTTTCACCATTAATAGAGCACCTTATGCCCAAGGCATCAGTAGAGGAAAAAATAGAAGCACAGGGAAATCTCAATGCATTTTTAGAGGTAATGGATAGAATCTGCACCCGCCTTGTAGAAGAGGGGAAAACGCCCTTTGAAGACTAGAATTTGACTAATCTAAGGAATATGCAATGAATATAGCTATACATAACTATGAGGGAATATTACGGCTATGTGCGAGTTTCTACTGTAAAACAAGGTGAGCGTGGCTCTTCTCTTCATGAACAACGCACTGCTATTGAGCAATACGCCCAGCGATACGGCCTCGTTATTTCGGCATGGCACGAGGAAAAGGAAACAGCTGCTAAGCGAGGGAGAACCGTATTTAACAGGATGCTCGCAGCCCTAGAAAATGGGAAAGCATCGGGTGTCATCATCCATAAAATAGACCGCAGCGCGCGGAATCTCCGGGACTGGTCCGATCTGGGAGAGCTCATTGATAGGGGCATTGAAGTACATTTCGCACATGAAAGCCTCGACCTCAATTCGCGAGGCGGCCGACTTTCAGCCGATATTCAGGCGGTTGTGGCCTCTGATTACATACGCAACCTGCGTGATGAGGTTCGCAAGGGCTTCTATGGTCGACTAAAACAGGGTTTCTATCCGATAGGCGCACCATTGGGCTATCTAGATAATGGTTCTGCAAAAGCAAAAACACCCGATCCATTAATGGCACCCCTCGTGCGGAAGGCTTTCGAGCTCTATGCAACCGGTCAACACAATTTTAAAACTCTTCGAGCCGAGCTGACCCGATTAGGACTTAGAAATCGAAGAGGTGGTCATATAAGCATGAACGGCATATCCACTATGCTAAATAATCCGTTTTATATCGGCATAATCCGCATCAAGAAAACTGACGAGTATTTTCAGGGAAACCATGCGCCTCTTGTACAGAAAAGCCTTTTTATTCGCGTGCAACAAACCATCAAAGCTAGACAAAAAGTTACCGGCCTCAAGCATTTTTACACTTATCAAAAGATGTTTCGCTGCCAAATGTGCGGATATTGCCTCATTGCCGAACAGCAGAAGGGGTATATATATTACAGGTGCCACACATCAACTTGTCCCACCATCTCATTTCGAGAGGAATCTCTCGAAGACGAAATATTCAAAGCATTCCGTGCGCTCAAATTCTCCGCCGAAGATCTAGATATTTTCCGTGAGGAATTCAACAGATTGCTCGCCAACCACATAGATAAGAAAGAAGCCATAATGCAATCACTACATTTGCAGATCGCACAAATTGATGACCGCATGGAGGCTATGACGGACGCTTTAGTTGATCGGGTAATTGACAAGGCGGCGTATGAGAAAAGAAAGGAGAAGCTTCTGATAAATAGGGCATCGCTCTTAGAAAGAGTTCATGAAATATCCTCTGGAAATGATCCCATTTCTCTCAAGATCAAATATTTCCTCGAACTCTTAAATCGCTTTGCAGATATAGATAATTCTGCAAGTTCGGCTGAAAAGCGTGATTTAATAAAAAGCGTAACCTCGAACCTGCGTGTATCGACAAAAGGCCCAGTAATTACTTGGTCTTCTCCGTTTAATGCTCTATATTTTTCCAACTTTGTCACTTGGGGTGAACCACATCGGGGCAGATGTCGAACAAAATGCCGACGTGGCACATGTACACATACTAACAAGGTTAAGAAGATTGCGAAAACGGTGTATCAGGAGATTCTGAAGGATCAGTCTCCCCCTCAAAAGGGCGTTTTCCTTCCTCCACCAGACGAGAAGAAATCCTCCACATCACCTCCATAAAGGCATCGAGGTTAACCTGGCCCTCCCGCTTTTCCTCAATAGAGGCATCCGGCATGAGGTGCTCGATTAGCGGCGAGAACTCTTCCTTATTGTTTTCGTCATCCATACACATGAAAGGCCCATTAGCAGGAGCTCTTCAAGATGTATAGCAAAATTGACTGTATGGCACGCCCTTGACAGCATGGAGGTCCTAGAGCATTGTGAGGCCAATGGAACGTCCCTGGTACAAGAAGAAGCGTTATATGGTCCCGATGGTGTTACTCGGGCTTCTTCTGCTTGGGTAAAGCGAGAGCTCTACGCCGCCTACCCCCTCCCCTGCGGTACAGCATGCTACCCAATCGGCCAGTGTCCTAGGATCACTTCCTACCACTACTCCGGTCAGCACGCAGCCTGCGGTTAATCTCCTCCAGACGGCCGATAGCGGCGCGGTAAAGCCAAGCACACAGTTTGTACCGCCATCTATCCCAACGATACACCTAACACCACCACAGCCGATCACTGCCCCAGGGAATAATCTCTCTAACGATAATCACTACACCAATAGTTCGGGAAACACCGTGCATTCGCCGGCATTCTCAACTGACAACTCGGTACCTGCAGGAGCGACGGCGCAATGTCGAGACGGAACCTATAGCTTTAGCCAGCACCGGAGCGGTACATGTTCGCACCATGGAGGGGTGGCACGGTGGTTGTAATTGGATTTATACTAATCGTTGGGGCTTAATTCATCACTCCCGATTTTTCCCGTGCCTCCAAATTTGAACGTAATTGCATGATCCCTATCTTTATACCAATGTTCTACAATCTTATTATCATCGCTCTTGGGTTTTGGATTTGCTTCTCTTACCTTAAACATCATAGGCATGTTCACAGAGCTTCCAAATATTAATGCTTGCTGGCGTGGAATATACGGGAGTTCATTTAGTATCTCTTCTGATATATATGGAGTCATTCTTTTTACGTACATTAAATCTTCTGGATTCATGATCCTGTGCACAATATAATTACTGCATTGAGAAAGAACTGTCTTTGATAACTCACTCGGACGTTGTGATGAAACGACTAGCGACATACCATATTTTCGGCCTTCTTTTGCGATGCGTTCAAATATCTTTTTAGCTTGAAATACATTCTCAGAGTCTTTTTCCGAAATATAGCGATGCGCCTCTTCGATAATAATATGAATCGGATAATGATTTCTTGGATCTATCTTTTGCAACCCCTCAAACAGCATTCTACTTATCACTGAAGAAATAACTTCAATTACCTCATCCGGGTAATAGCTCAAATCAATGACTACTATTTGCTTAGTTTTTATAATCGACTCCTTCTTTTCGCTTAACCCCATCAGCATTAGGAGGTAATCCTGGTAAGATGCATTATCAGCCTTTAGGAATGTGAAGTCTTCTCGCGTAAGTAGGTTTTGAACTCGGAGTTGTAAGGTCGAACAGAAGTTTCTAACATTGGTTCGTCCGTAGCTTTCTTCATATAAGATAGCAAGATCTATAATTTCCTCGAGCGAATTTAAATCAAATAATGAAATTTTTTGCGGATTGGGAATCCTTGGATCCTCTAGGGTACAGGCCTTTAAAACCCTGTTGAATCCAGCTTCGTCTACAAGTTTTCCATAGCCATCATATTTAAACTCCTTCATATTATATTTAAGGCCCGGAACTCCGTATTTACTCAATAGCTGTCCAACTCTTTGTGATTTGGCTATCGGACCTAATTCAGAACCCATTATCTGTCTTATGCATTGAGCTAATATGTGCTTTGTATAACTTTCTTTATCCGCACCTTTTGACTTAAATATTTGCCCCAAACTGATGGCATTCCTCAGCACTGGCAGTTGAACCTTTTCGCTTGCCTGCAGAAGCAGGGCCCATTCGTCAAAATTCAGAAACCAATGCGGCAAATAGAACTTCTTTTTTTGAATGGTCCCTTTTCTAGCAGACGAGTCATTCTCTGGTGATAGATGTAAAATTTCAATTTCATCATTCCCTAACCTCTCTAATGCCTGAATGTATTCACCATTCGTATCAAGAACTACGAATGTTGAACCCGTGGCAGAATAGGAACGCTTTTCATAAAGTGATTGTAAGATCGAGGATATGGTGCAGGATTTCCCGCTACCAGTATTACTGAGGACTGCTATGTGTTTACTAAAAAAACTTTCAATATCTACTTTTATCTCATAGTCTGGGAATATACTTGATGTTCCTATCTTTAGAGTTTTTGGTCTTGTTTTCTGAGGATCAGCTAGATCGGCTATTTCCTTCTCGTCAACCTTAAAAATAATATCTAGCTCGTTATCTTTGATGTACAGTACATCGCTGTACAGTGGAGGTAGGTACTTATGCCAAATTGAAACTTAAAAACACCTTCTGTATGTTTCTTAAGCTCCCCAATAAAATTGATTTCTAGAATATTATCAGGAACAAAGACCGCGTTTTCATTACCCTTCTCTTTATAGCTATTGGTTTCTCGAATACCAAGAACTTCTCCGATGATATAATCATTTTGGTAAGGAATGACGACATAACTGTTTATTTGGGCAAATTGATGTACGTCATCAAAGCCACTTACAATGAAGTTGCCAACATTTTGGGTGAGCTCTACTAGACCCTTATCCGTATGGACAGATACTAGTTTACCTACTACTCGCTGTTGTCGTTCTTTAATCACTTAATTCTGATTTTAACTTTCCAATATTCAGAATACCTTCTTCAGTTTTTCTTATCTGCTTTTCCATTTGCTCTTGCTCAATGTCCGGTAAGACATTGGTGACGAAGCCTTTAAAGTAGTGAAGGCTCTCACCTGAATATTCACCTCCAATTATCCATATTCTCGAGTCGTCTAGGTCTCGTAGTTTTTTCATAGTATCCTTGTCCGAATCACCAAGGATCACTAGCCGAAAGGTGGGTAATGTTAAGGCTCTGAATATAATATTATTCACGTGATCATCGTTAAAACCATAACCGATAGATATTAAAACACTATTGCTTTGACTAATTTTATTTTGAAATTCTCTAAACATATCGGAATACGGCACACCAAAACTATCTTCTTGTTTTTGTGGAGTTGGATATATCATTACATTCATTGAATCATCGTTCTTCACCACCTGTATTTCTCGAATATCAAAAACTCTTTTTTGCTCCTCCCCTTGCACCCAATTAACAGATCCGTGAAGTTTGTATAAGAATATAAAGTTCTCTATTTGCGTTAACTGCCTTCCTTTAATATCCATCTCTGTAAATAGACCGTATTGAAATACAGCGGGATTGAACCTTCGATCAACGAACCCAGAGAATCCATTACAGTACACAACATCGAGGTCGTCTAACGCGGTTTCGTTATACAGATCGTAATTAGTCGTAACGACATTAACTTTTGGCAGATTCCCAGAGCGAAGGAGCAGTTTCCTGTAAAATATTTTGTATATATTACTAACATCCGCCACATTAGAGTTACACTTTTTCAGTATGAACTTCTTTGTATCTAGAATGGCCTCTTTATATTTCTTTGCAACCTGATCATTACCCTCATCATTTGCTGTCTGATGTTTCCTGTACAAATATCCTAGAAACGATTCCAGATTTTGGATTTCTCCTTTGCGATACGTCTTGGCTATTTCTTTTGTAGGCTCCTGTGCCTCTGAAAGAAAATTGCTAGCAAGACCAGACATAACAGGAATCCCAAGTTCTTCTCCTTTAACATTTTTAAAGGACGAACAACCAGCCCCTAGAAGGAATGAAAGGTTCTTAACACCTAGCAGCTCGGAAAATTTGCTTTTAATAAAATCGAGCCGCTTACTCTCTTCTGGCAAGCTTTCGATTTTATTGCTATTTCCTATGTAAAAATATATCGGCATTTAATGGCTTATTTTATGGGTGTTAATCACTGCCATAAGTATATGCCTTAGCGATATCTCGTCAACAATCTCTTCGTTTTACTCATAATAGTTCGAGTCCGGTAGGGGTTCAGTGCCTTTGGCGTGAAAATGTGCCAGATCGGCAAACAAAAAAACGCCGTGTTTGCGGCGTATTGTTGTTCTCAACGTGAAATTCTCACGTCTTGACAAGGTGTGAACCACATCGGGGCAGATGTCGAGCAAGATGCCGACGTGGCACATGTACACATACCAATAAGGTTAAGAAGATTGCGAAGACGGTGTATCAGGAGATACTGAAGGATCAGTCTCCTCCTCAATAGAATAATTCCCTTCCTTCACCAGACGAGAAGAAATCCTCCACATCACTTCAATAAAGTCATTAAGATTACGCTGCTCTTTTTTTGTAGAGCTATGCGAGCCGCTCTGCTATCTCTTCATACTCTGCTTCGATGGTTTATTTATGTACGCAACAACCATTTCAGGCTCCATGGGAGCCATATTTAGCTCGACACAATTATCATTAATGTGCTACGCCATTAATCATAATATTTTTCTGTCACTTAATAATTTCCGGAGATGAGATGGAGTTAACACAGAATAAAATACCGCCAAATTTCGGCAGATTTTTTTCACAAGCTAGAGAAATGGTATTAATAATGAAAAATTGGAATTTCAAGAAATCCCATCGCTAATCTCTTGCATAGTGTTTCGGCACTTGTTATGATCAATAATCATAAATTAGGGAAAATGGCGGCGACACAAGAAGGAACTTGCAGGAAATTATAAGAAGCAAGGAAGCCCAAGAAGCGCTGAATCGTCATTTGGAAAACGATCATGCGCTTTTTTTATGTCTAAATTAGGCCCTAATAAAGGTACCCCCAAGCAAAAAATTGCTCGGGGGTAGTAAGGTGGAATCAGGGGCAACTGATTCCTAAGTTCAACAAACCCTAAAAGGAGAAAAGACAAGACTGGCAACCTAACCTGTGAGATGTTAAGGAGACGCAAGCTTGTCATTTGCTGAACTGCCAAGTTTGAGGCCACTTTTTCAGCGGCCTGTTAGGCATTCGCAGTGTATCAAACTGGTTGAGCAAGTCAAGCTAGCACCCCAAAGTAGTTGATTTCACTTGCTGAACGTGATTTCGCATCTCGCCAGAAGGGCCGATACAGCCTTTTATTAACAACATGTCATTCTGAGATTAGCTCAACTCACTTTCGATGGGGGGATTTAATATGTCCCAACATATTGTGAAGGTTAGAGAACTCGGATCGATAAAAATATACATGGACGAATGCAGCGGGAATTTACTCATCGTAGATATGGAGACCTGTAAACAACAGTCATTTAAGTGCATTGAAGAGGCTAATAAATACGCACTTTATTTGCACTTAAGTAAAATTGATGACGCAAATCGACTATTCTGCGGGGGGTAAAATTTTAGTATGACATTTTCCCCAGGCTCATAGCCAGGAATGGGCCTGGGGATCTTTATCTTGGCACCCTTTAAGAATACTCAAGCTGCTGAGAATTCAACTTATAATAAATCCTACTATTCATTCTATCTATACTTAGTAAAATGCAATACCCGCCTTTACGGAGGGTAACAACTTGCTCTAAATCATCCCCCTCTCTGCCATACTTATTGAGCTTGCAGTTGTCACTACAAAGTGATCAAGTACTCTTATATCTACCATCCCTAGTGCGGCTTTTAAACGATCCGTTAGTGAGATATCCGCCATACTAGGCTCTGCTACACCTGATGGATGATTATGAGCAAATATCACGGCAGCCGCATTGAGGGTAAGAGCCCTCTTCACCACTTCGCGCGGATGCACAGAAGTACCGTTGATGGTTCCTCGGAATAGCTCTTCAGCGGCAATAAGATGATGACGATTGTTAAGGAACAGGCAGGCAAATACTTCATGTTCATATCCGGCAAGGAGAACCTTGAGATACTTGGAGACGTTGGCGGGAGAGGAAAAGCTCTCTTTCCCTCCTATTTTTCCTTCCAGTGAGCGCTTAACGAGCTCTCTTGCCGCAGCCAACTCCCGCACATAGTATGTGCTTCCCTCTTCTGCAAAAAATAGGGATGAGAGTACATTCTCACACAGCTTATCCGCCTTTCGTGACCCCAAGAGCATCTTCATCAATTCAAAATTTGAGAGTGCGCGTAATGACATGTCGAGCTCCTTTTTTTAAAGAACAAACCCAACACATATAGTTAACCGGATTGGGAGGAATCTCACGACGCGGGAATGTGCCAGTGTGGCATGCTGCCATTCCGTGCATAATACATGGACTCACGCGGTAAACTCACTCTATGAGGAAGAGAGACTCCATCAGCTACTTCTCCATCACCATCACCAACGGACGCAAGAAATTACGATTCGGCATCAAGGAAAGTGACCGTCTCTTTCACCTGTACGTCATCGGTAAAACTGTCACCGGCTAATCAACGCTCTTAGAAACCTCGGCGATGCGAGACATTCAGAAAGGGCGCGGGCTCTGCATCATTGACCCCCACGGTGACCTAGCCGAGCGGCTGGTGGCGCATATCCCCGAGGACAGAATGAAAGACCTCGGGTACGTCGATGCGGCTGATATCACCCAGCCCTATGGCTACAATCCTCTGCGGAGGGTGCGGGGGGGGGAGGGACAGCTTACAGCAGAAACCAGTCCAGCAATTTTTCGCGCACATTATTATCTACTGTATCTATGAATAACATCATTTCACGATGCATTCTTTTTGTCGTATTGAAAATTCTGGGAAATGGATTAGCGCCACCGTTAGGTAACTCTTCAGAAAAACGATGTTCAAACTCTACCAGATTTAACCCCGATCTCACGCTAGCATTACTCATTTCACGAAGATAGGTACTGAACTCACCTAAGAGTCGCCCAACTACAGCTTTGGAATCCGTCCCAGTCGCAGCACAAAAGACACGAAGAATAGGTGGAATGTTTAAGATCTCAATCAAACGATTGACTACCGTTTCATTATCTTTAACAGGAACCTGCGCTACTATCGATGCAATCGAGATTGCGGTTGAGAAATACCAGAATTTACGTGCCCCCCGCAATTTACTGTGCCTTACACACCAATTCTCAGGCTTTGCCTCAGCTCTCGATTTGTAATCCACGCAAACGGTTCTAAAATATCGCGCAATATCGTTGCAAACTGCAAGCGGATGACGGCTTGCTGTCCTTTGTGTGTTTTGATTACCAACATAGGCCTCTAATATTCTTCGTCTCACGTCAATTAGGCTAAGCCCTCCCCCCGCGTGACTACCCTCTGTTAGAATAAGTATTCGCTGAGTTAATGAACGTCGATTATCCTTATCACCACCTATTGTTATGGCGTTTGATAGTTTGGAGAGTTGCGTACAACGCATGAGGTCACGTGAACTAGATACTTCAATAGATAGCTCTTGCCTTATCCGTTCGCGAAGTATCTCCATGGCGTCTTTGAATGGTTTAAAACCTGAAGGAGGCCCTCCCCAAATTGGGAGCATATCGATATCGGAAGCCTCTAACGCTTCTCGGCGGCCTACAGAGCCAACAACAGATATGCATGCAAATCGACTATCGACTCCGTACTCGCGAAATATAGCATTAGCGCACGATTGGTGCTCCTGATTAGACTTTCAGAATACTGCCAAGCACGCTGAAATGTTCTAGAAGATTCTAGCGAAAGAATACGAGATAAATCTTCGGGAAGCATTGTCACGAAAAAATACTTTCATCCATGGGCTCTTCAATAAGAATTGAGGGCAAATCCTCGATTTCTATATTTGGTAATATTTTTGTATTATCTGACCGCAAAGCGTAGCGCTGCGGATGCTTCCAACGATGAAGATCTGAAGTTATTGGGATACCTAGTTCAGAAACGCGTTCTATGATCGATCTTTCAGACAGCTGAAATGACTCCTCAAGGGAAATATTCTTAAAGGCATGTAAAATAGAAACTGACCAGGACGATTCCCATCGTGCAACGGTACGCGAATTAAAAAAGCGTCGGTAAATCTCACTTTTCGCGCGCCAGAATCTAATTACGGCGGGAGAAGCTGAACTCGGCGTAAACGGTCGATCGAACAAATTTTTCCATAGCACTTCCCTCAACTGGCTAGGACTGGGTACATCCACACCAAACGCAAGACCAGCCCGCCACATTCCTTCAAGCATGTCTGGTGTCAGTGGTGAGCGAAGAATATTGGATAGAGTTTCCAAATCTCGATCAGGCTGGTGAAGAAATAAACTTCCAAGCCGAGCTGGGTTGATGCCACATTCTAATAGTGCGTCGCGAACCCAGTATTGTGAAGAAATCCTTCGATCTGCATTAATTAGCCAAAGGCGTATTTCTTTAGTGCTCGCTCCTGAAACGCGCGAGAATGCGTATTCACCTGTGTGAGATAGTGGCCAATTTCCTACATCGTGCAATAACCCCCATGCGATTGCATACTTTTGAACCTCAGGCGAATAACCAAGATATCTACAAAGATCAAGCGCAATCAAGGCGACGCCCAAACTGTGACTCTGCCTTGAGCCATCCGCACTAATATTTTTAGCACATCTGATTGATTTTCGTCTATATATGGGCGATCTGGATACTTGAGCATAGCTGGGTGACAAAATTCCGAGAAAGCTAATAGCTGCAAGTCGTTTGAATGCGAGCGTTTCTAGGATAGGCTGGGCTACCGAACCTAATTCGTCTACTCGATCTGCCCAAACATTAAACACGGCTTGATCAGTAGTTTCGAAGTCTTTTAGCGAGGCATCAATCACCATATTATTATTTATAGCAGTTCCCCCTTGAAAAGTACATTTACGATGCTCCGCCACTATTGTGCGCAAAGATGACGGCCGCCACGTTGAGCGCTAACGCCCTCTTCACCACTTCCCGCAGATGAACCAAAGAGCCATAGACCTCTTAACGGGCTCTCTTGCCGCCGCCAACTCCCGCACATAGTACATGCTTCCCTCTTCACTGCTGTCCCGTTAACCGAAACAAAAAAGGCTTAAATCTCAATGAACTGTTACAATGTAAGTGCGAGCAAACACTGTAATAGAAGGAGATTTAAGCCTTGGCCCATCATAACACCGTATTTTCGCAATTACTCAAATTTATCCCCCGACATGAATTCGAGACCCTGGCCAACCGCCACCATTCGGGGCGTTCTTTCCGCACCGCGTCGCGGTGGTCGCAATTTGTGACCATGGCCATGGCGCAACTGGCTGGGCGGAACAGCTTGCGGGATATTGTTGAAAATATCTCAGCCCAGGCGCATCGCCTTTATCATCTCGGCAGTGCAAAACTGTCTCGTTCCAATTTATCTCGCATCAATTATGGTAAGCCGTATGCACTGTACGAAGCCTTGTTCGGAAAGCTGTTGAGCCGCTGCCAGGGCGTCGTTCCCGGACATGATTTCCGGTTCAGTCATCCGCTGTATTCGCTGGACGCTTCGACGATTGACTTATGTCTGTCGGTTTTCCCCTGGGCAGATTTTCGAACCACGAAAGGTGCGATAAAACTTCATGTTGGACTGAACCATGCCGGTTACTTGCCCGAATTTGTGACCGTAACCGAAGGCAAGAACCATGACGTGACCGTGGGCCGCACGCTGGAATTTCCCAAGGGCAGCATTGTCGCCGTTGATAAGGGGTATAACGACTACGCCTGGTATAAGCAGCTGACAGACAAGGAGATATATTTTGTCACCCGACTCAAAACCAATGCAACTTACCGCATAGCCAGTCGTCGACCGGTAGTAAAAAGCAAGGGCTTGAGCTGCGATCAGACCATCGAGTTCACCGGCATTCAAACGGCAAAGAAGTGCCCCATTCAATTACGTCGCATCGCTTATCGGGATGCAGAAACTGAGAAGCGTTATGTGTTCCTGACCAACAATTTCACGCTATCGGCCAAAACCATTGCCGATATCTACAAGGCA
>Ga0114931_10004009_pt1 | contig 18476 bp, 19 predicted proteins | sample 2SBtaG_FD_89579 | JGI IMG/M metagenome (GOLD analysis project Ga0114931, IMG submission 89579) | Deep subsurface microbial communities from Kolumbo volcano to uncover new lineages of life (NeLLi) - 2SBTROV14_V59a metaG | ecosystem: Environmental > Aquatic > Marine > Volcanic | place: Kolumbo...
GCCCAGACGACGGCGATCGAGCATCTGCCGAGTCGCGGGCACGGAGGGCGCGTGCAGGCTCACGACGTCCGACTGCGCGAGCAGAGCGTCGAGCCCGCAGGGCTCCGCACCGAGCGCGCGGGCCTCCTCGGTGTCGAGATACGGGTCGTGGACCCGCACCTCGAAGTCGAAGGGCGCGAGGCGCTCGATCACCATGCGTCCGATGTGGGAAGCCCCGACGATGCCGACGGCCTTGTCGTGGTTGCCGATCGCGGGGTACTCCTGGCTCCAGAGACGGAACCCACGGATCCGACGGTAGAGGCGCTGGGCCCGAAAGACCCGCTTGTTGGCCATCACGATGGCGGCCACGGTAAACTCGGCCACGGGGATCCCGTTGGCGGCGGCCGCCGACGTGATGCGGATCCCCCGATCGAAGCAGGCCGGCGTCACATGGTTCTTGACGGTGCCGGCGGCGTGGAACACGCCGCGTAGCCTCGGCATGCGCTCGAGAACGGCCGCGTCGAGCGGCGGGCAGCCCCAGCCAGTGATCAGGATCTCGACCGATGCCAGGTGCGGCTGCGCGCGCGGATCGTCGAAGCCCGAGAGCGGCTCGGGATCGAGCACGCGGCACAGGCCGGTCAGCCGCTCACGGTGAGCGTCGGTCGCGAGCTGCCGGTTCAGGGCGGCGGCGTACACGAGCAGGACGGGGGGCTTGTCGCTCATGTCGTCAGGGAAGTAGCACGAAGCCGGCGATCGCGGCCGCACCGGCCCCGATCACCGCGGCGAGGGCCAGACGCCCGTGGAGCGTGGCGACGTCGAGTCGTCCCTGCTCGACCCGCCGGCCCCACACGGCCGTCAGCACGAACAACGTGGCCACGATCCCGCCGAGCAGCGAGTGCAGTGTCCCGAAGGGCTCGCGATCCCGCAGCAGCCACATCGAGAGCGGGCCCCCGGTGAATCCCAGCAGCAGGACCGGCACCGCCAGCTTCGCCAGCTGCAGGTGACGGCGCCGGAGCTCGGAGATACGTCCGCGCCCTCGGGCTCGGGCGCGCCGGACCTCGACGCCGGCGCGCAGGGCCAGCAGCGCCAGGACGATGCCGCCGACCATCCAGAGCGGATGGAGGTACGCGAGGACCCGGCGCAGCTCCGGGTTCGTACCGTCCAGCTACTCGACCTTGTGGACGGCGTCCTCGGGAAGCCGGCCGAGGAGCGAGTCGAGCGCGCGATGCAGGTAGCCCGCGTCCCGCGACTCGAGGGTGAGGAGCACGTGGAAGCGCTCCTCGCCGATCTTCGGGTACGAGCCGAGCATCAGCTCGGGGAACTCGCCCAGCAGCTCGTGGAGATCCTGGGCGATGTCGCTCTCGCGCTGCCTCACGTAGACCCGTTTCAGCAGGAATGGCACGCCGCGGAACCGCTGACGGATCGACTCGAACTTCTTGCGCAGGAGCTCCGGGATGCCCGGAAAGATGTGCACGTTCTCGACGATCACCACCGGGAACCAGAGATCGCCCGCATCCACCAGCACCGAGTCCACCGGGATGCGCGCCATCTTCAGCTGGCTCTCGTTGGGCGGGCTGCCCTGAGCGCGCTCGATGCGCGACACGATCGACTCGTTCAGCTCGAGCGGCCGGCCGAAGGCCTGGGCGATGCCGTCGAGAGTCATGTCGTCGTGGGTGGGGCCGACGCCGCCCGAGGTGAAGACGTAGTCGTAGGCCTGGTGCATGGCCTTCGTCTCCTGGGCAATCAGGCCGACCTCGTCGGGAATCACCAGGACGCGCCGCACGTCGACGCCCAGGGCACGGAGCTCGCGGCACAGATAGGGAGAGTTGGTGTCCTCGACCTTGCCCGACAGGATCTCGTTGCCGATGACCAGGATGCCCGCCGTCTGCATGCCGCGAGGCTACCCGAGGGTCCGGAGCCCGGCCAATCCGTCCGAGCCGGACGTGCTTGCCGGGGGCTCGGGCTCGCGTATGATGCCGTGGTGACGGTCGAGATCCGCTTCGAGCCCTCCGGACGAACGGTCCGCGTTCCGCGCGGGACGACGCTGTTGGAGGCAGCACGTGCGGCAGGCCTGCCGGCGGCGCGAGCCTGCGGCGGCGACCTGCTCTGCGGACGCTGCGCCTGCACGATCGAGTCGGCGGGCGGCCCCGCCGAGGGCGAGACCGAACGCCGCACCAAGGCGCGCAACCGGGTGGATCCGGAGAAACGACTGGCCTGCGCGGTCCGGCTCGAGGCAGACCTCGAAGCCAGCGCGCCGGGCTGGTAGAGCGCTGCGGCGACATACGAAACCTCCAGCCTGGGGATCCCATGAACGACATCCGCATCGGAATCGGCTGCGGCGACAATGGCAGCGAGAGCGTGGACGAGCTGGTCGGCAAGGTGAGGAACGCCGAGGCCGCGGGCTTCCAGTCCGCCTGGATCCCGAGCTTCTTCCAGTTCGACTGCCTCACCTGGGCCGCGCTGGCGGGGCGCGAGACCGAGCGCATCGAGATCGGGACCGCGGTGGCCGTGACGCACTCGCGCCACCCCTACTACATGGCCCAGCAGGCGGCCTCGACGAACGCTGCCTGCGGCGGACGCTTCGTGCTGGGGATCGGTCCGAGCCACCAGGTGGTGATCGAGGGCATGCTGGGCCTCTCCTACGAAAAGCCGGGCCGGCACGTCCGCGAGTATCTCGAGGTGATGGGCCCCCTCGGCCAAGCAGGCAAGGTCGACTTCGACGGAGACGTCTACAAGGTCCACGCCACGTTGAAGGTCGAGGGCGGAACGCCCTTCCCCACCGTGATCGGCGGCCTGGGCCCCATGATGCGCAAGCTCGCGGGCCGGCTCGCCCAGGGAAGCATCACCTGGATGACCGGGCCGAAGACGCTGGGCGAACGGATCGCGCCCGACGTGGCCGCGGCCGCCCGGGCGGCCGGCCGACCGGCGCCGCGCATCGTCTCGGGCTTCCCGGTCGTGCTCACGAACGAGGTCGAGTCGGCGCGCAAGCTTGCCAGCAAGATCTTCGCCATGTACGGCACACTGCCCTCCTATCGGGCCATGCTCGACCACGAGGGTGTCGACGGCCCGGGCGAGATCGCCTTGATCGGCGACGAAAAGACGCTCGAGGCTGCGATCGCGCGGCTCGCCAGCGCCGGGGTCACGGACTTCAACGCCAATGTCATGCCCGACGGCAAGGATCGCGAGGGCTCCATGCAGCGCAGCTTCGACTTCCTGGCCGAGCTCGCGAGGCGCTAGCCGTGGCCGACGACCGCGACCTCGACTTCGAGACCCGGGCGATCCACGCGGGCCAGGAGCCCGACCCCTCCACCGGCGCCACCATCACGCCGGTCTTCCAGACCGTGACCTACACCCAGGACGGGATCGGGCGGAACAAGGGCTACGAGTACTCGCGCGGCGGGAACCCGACCAAGGAGGCCCTCGAGGCGTGCCTCGCCTCGCTCGAGGGCGGCCGCCATGGGCTCAGCTACGGCTCGGGGATGGCCGCCATCGCCGGCGCCATGCAGCTCGCGCGGGCGGGCGACCACGTGGTGGTGGCCGACGATCTATACGGGGGCAGCTATCGCCTCTTCACCCAGGTCCTGCCCGACTACGGCGTGGAGTTCAGCTGGGTGGACGCCACGCGCCCCGAGGAGGTCGCCAAGGCCTGCCGCGCCGAGACGAAGCTCGTCTGGATCGAGAGCCCGACGAACCCGATGCTGCGCATCGTGGACGTGGCCGCCTGCGCGGAGATCGCCCACGCCCACGACGCGCGGCTCGTGATCGACAACACCTTCGCCACGCCCTACCTCCAGCAGCCCCTGGCGCTCGGCGCCGACGTGGTGGTCCACTCCACCACCAAGTATGTGAGCGGCCACTCGGACGTGATCGGTGGCGCCGTGGTGGTGGACGACCCGGCCGTGTACGAGACGCTCTTCTTCACCCGCAACGCCACCGGGGGCATCGCCGGCCCCTGGGACGCCTGGCTCACCCTGCGCGGCGCCAAGACCCTAGCCCTGCGCATGGAGCGCCACTGCCGGAATGCCGGCCAGGTGGCCGCGTTCCTGGCCAGGCGCAGCGAGGTGGCGCGCGTCTGGTACCCGGGCCTGCCCGACCACCCCGGCCACGACGTGGCCGCGCGCCAGATGAAGGACTTCGGCGGGATCGTGACGGTCGACCTCGCCGGTGGCGCGGCCGCGGCGCGCCGCTTCGCCGAGGCCACGCGTCTGTTCTCCCTGGGCGAGAGCCTGGGCGGCGTCGAGTCGCTGGTGGGCTACCCGTGGACCATGAGCCACGGCGCCTTCCCGCCCGAAGAGAAGCGGCGCAAGGGGATCGGCGAGGCGACCGTTCGGCTCTCGGTCGGGATCGAGAGCGCCGACGACCTGTGCGACGACCTCGCCCGGGCACTCGAGGCATGACCCGGTCGGTCCGCCGCGGGCCATGAAGCGCGCCGTCCTGCTCGTGGACCACGGCAGCCGGCGCGCCGAGGCCAACGCACTGCTCGAGACGCTGGCGCGCGCGCTTGGCTCGCACGTCGACCGCGTCGTGAAGACGGCCCACCTCGAAGCGGCCGAGCCTGACATCGCGCAGGGGATCGACGCCTGCGTTGCGGAGGGCGCCCAGGCGATCACCGTCCTGCCGTGCTTCCTGGCCCCCGGCCGCCACACCGTCGCCGACGTCCCGGCCCAGGCCACGGCGGCCGCCGCCCGCCACCCCGGTGTGACGGTCCGGGTGGCGGAGCCCCTCGGCAGCCATCCCCTGGTGATCGAGATCCTGCGTGCGCGGCTCGCCGAGGCCGAGGGGCCGTAGGCTAGACTCGTTTGATTCCCGTCCGTCCGAGAGCCCCCTTGCAACGAGACCTCCCCACCCAGACGCGTCTCGCCATGGTCTGGTTCCTCTACATGGCGGGCTTCGGTCTCTACTTCCCGTACTGGAGCCGCTACCTGACCGAGAACGCGGGGCTCGCTCCCGGCGAGGCCGGCATCGTGATCGGTTCGCTTTCGTTGATGGGCATGCTGGCGCAGCCCCTCTGGGGCCAGCTCGCCGACCGCACGGGCTCGCGCACCCGCGTGCTCGCCGCGCTCGCCGTCGGCGCCGGTGTGGGCTTCGTGGCGCTCTTCTTCGCGCACGGCTTCGCCGCGCTATTGCTGGCCAACGCGCTGTTCGCGGGCTTCCACACCGCTGTCGTACCCATGACCGTCGCGGTCTGCCTCGCGACCTTGCGCGACGCGGGGCCCCATGCCTTCGGAATCGTCCGCAGCGCCGGCACGGTCGGCTTCGTCGCCTTGACCTTCGCCTTCCCGCGCCTGCTCGATGCGGCCCAGGCGCGCTTTGGCTGGGTTGTCGTGCCGGGCGGGCCGAGCGAGCCGGGCCTCGAGTGGATGTTTCCCGTGTCGGCCGCGTTGGCGATGGGCGCCGCCCTGGTCGTGCGGACACTGCCGCGCACGGGGGCCGTCTCGCTCCGGGCCGCGCGCGGCGACTGGCGCGCCCTCACGCGGCACGCGCCCTACCGGCGCCTCGCCGTCCTGGGCATCGTCAGCTACGTGGGAATCCACGGCCCGATGCTCTTCTTCCCGAACCTCGTGGGCGCCCAGGGTGGGAGCCTCGCCACGGTGAGCAACATGTGGCTGCCGATGGTGGCGCTCGAGGTTCCCATGCTGATGGGCTCGGGCTGGCTGGTCGGTCGCGTGGGGATCCGTGGACTGCTCGCCATCGGTCTCGGCGCGGCCGCCTTGCGCTGGACGCTCTGCGGCTTCGCGCCGTCGATCCCGATGATCTACGCGACCTGCCTGCTCCACGGCGTGACCGTGGGCGGGCTGATGATGGGCTCGCCCCTCTACGTGGAGGCCACGGTGCCCGAGCGGCTGCGCGCCACGGGCCAGGGGCTCATGGCCACCTGCGTCCACTTCGGCGCCATGTGCTCGGCCCTGGCGACGGGCTGGCTGATCCAGGCCTTCTCGATCGAGGCGCCCTATCGCGCCGGCGGCCTGCTCGCCTTCGCGCTCCTGTGCGGGCTCCCGTGGCTGCTTCCCGAGCCCCGCTCGCCCGAGGAGCGGGTTGCGGCCGCTTAGCTCTCTGCCTGGGCCTTCCGCGCGCTCGCGCGGATGTAACGCTGGCTCACGGGCGAGAGGTCGTCGGGCGGCACCACGCACTCGATCAGCGCGAAGCGCCGCTGGGCGTCGGCCGCGCGCAGGGCGTCGCGCAGCTCCCGCGGCGTCGTGGCGCGGAAACCGACGCCGCCCCACTCCTGGGCCAGCTCGGCGTAGGGCCAGCTCGGGATCTCGAGCAGGTCCTGGCGCGGCGAGACCGGCCGGAAGATCCCCCAGCCCGCGTTGTTCACCAGCACCACGACCGGCGAGAGCCCGTGCTTGGGCGCGTGCGAAACCTCCATGCCGGTCATCTGGAAGGCACCATCGCCGGTCAGCACGATCGGCCGTCGGCCGGTTCCAATCTGGGCGCCGAGGGCGGCGGGCACGCCGAAGCCCATGCTCGCGTAGTAGCCCTGGGCGAAGTAGAGCCCCCCCTCGGGAAGCCGCAGGTCGAGCCCGCCGAAGAGCATGTCGCCCGACTCGGCGAACACGTCGTAGGGCCGCCGCGACTCGGCCAGGAAGCCGTTCAGCTCGACCAGCAGATCGTTGATCGAGAGCTGCTTGGGCTCGCGTGCGTTCGCGGGCCGGCGCTTCAGGTTGTCGTGGTAGGCGATGCGCTCGCGGAAGCTCGGCAGTCGCTCGCGAGCCAGGGCTGACACGAAGTTCCCGAGCGTCACGTCCGTGTACTGGTGGAAGGACACGTTCACACGTTGGCCCACCGCCCAGACCGAGCGCTCGCGCCGAACCTGGGGGCGCGAGGCGCCGAGATTCATGTCGGTGAGCTGATTCCCGAGCGCCAGCACCAGGTCGGCCTCGCGCACGCGCCGCTCGATGGCCTTCGGGCTGAAGGGCCCGATGTGGATGCCCATGTGCAGCGGGTGGTCCATGGGAAAGACGCCCTTGGCGAGCACCGTCGTCACCACCGGCGCGCCGAGCTTCTCGGCCAGCTTGCGGAAGCCCTTCTCGGCGTGCTCGCGAAACAGCTCGACGCCGCCGATCAGGATTGGACGCTTGGCCTGGTCGAGCCGCGCCACCGTGTCGGCCACGGCCTCGCGCAGCTTGCGCTTGTCCGAGACGGGCCGCGCGAAGCGCCCGTCCAAGTCGCGGATCTCCTTCGGCACCGGGATCTCGAGCTCCACGAGGTCGCGGTGGATCTCGAGGTAGCCGGGCCGGAGCTCGCTCTGGATGCAGCCCACCACCTCGTGGATCTCGCGGGCGACCCGCTCCGGGTGGCGCAGGATGCGGGCGTCGCAGGTGATCTCCTCGAAGATCCGGCACTGGCCTTCGATGTGCTTCGCCTGGTGGTGGATCCCGGCGATCTGGGCCTCGGCCTCGCCGGGCCCGCCCGACACCACCAGCAGCGGCACTTGCTCGGCATAGGCCCCGGCCACGGGATTCACCACGTTGTGTCCGCCGGCGCCGTAGGTGACGCACACGACGCCGAGCCGCCGCGTGCTGCGCGCATAACCATCGGCGGCGAAGCCCACGGCCGGCTCGTGGGAGAAGGTGACGATCTCGAGCCCGCGGTCGCGGCCGAAGCGGTGGAAGAGCCCGAGCACGAGATCGCCGGGCAGGCCGAAGATGTGGGTCACACCGGCGCGGTTCAGGTAGGCGACCAGGAAGTCGCCGAGCGGCATGTGGGGCCGCATGGTCGAGAGGCCGCGACGGCCGGCCGCCGCCCCGCGTCGGGCGCTGGTACGCGCCGACGAGCTTCGGCGGGGGCTAGCCACGGGCCCGCTCGGCGTGGATCCGCCAGCGGAAGAGCGCGGCGATCACCAGGGCATGGTGGATGCGGCCATCGGCGATCATGCGTTCGATCTCCGTCACGGGCACGAGCTCGACGGAGGTTTCCTCGGTCCCCGCGTCGTTGCGGATCTCGGCGACGGGCGCTGCACCGGGAGCGAGGAAGAGGTGGAGCCGGTTGTCGAACAGCGCCGGATTGGGATTCAGCCAGCCCAGGGACTCGAGCCGATCGGCCCGGTAGCCGGTCTCCTCGACCAGCTCCCGGGCCGCGGCCGAATCGGGCGTCTCGCCCGGGTCGATCATTCCGCCGGGGATCTCGAGCGTCAGCCGCCGGCAACCGTGCCGGTACTGCCGCACCAGGACGAGCTCGCCCTCCCCGGTCACGGGGACCACGTTGACCCAGTCGCCGGCTCGGATCTGGTGGAACGAGTGGACGTCGCCGGTCCGCGGAGAACGCGCCAGGGTCCGGCTGACGCGAAAGATCACGCAGTCCTGGAGCGGCTCGGACCGGACCACGGTCCACGGTCGCGGAGAGGGCATCGCGGTGGAAGCTAGCACTCCCGCGCGTCGCCAAAGCCTGGGCGGGCCTGGCGTCGTCCGGAGGTCGGCCCCGGGCGCGGGCTCAGAGCTTTTGATCGATGCGGATCGTGACCCCGGTCGCGCCGGGATCCACCGGTTCCGGGGCGGCTCCGGATAGATCGCCGGGCTGCCTCGAAGTGGCGTTGCCGTCCCCATCGACGAGAGCGGTCAGGAGCAGCGGGCCGGCGAACGGGATCGCCTGGATCATGCGGTCGTTGGGGCCGAGCTCGAAGTCCATCGGGAACGACGGCGACGCGACCCGCTTGACGGCGACCGGAGGGCCACCGCCCGGGTGGCGCGCCACCAGGAACAGCACGCCGCCACGCGGCACGCTGCCTTCGAGGCCGGCCGCCAGCTCGAGGGTTCCGCGGATGGGAGCGCCGGCGGCCGCGGCAGCCGGGGGTACACCGCGGTCCGCGGGCGCGGCGGGCGCGGCCGCCTCGGAGCGATCGCGCTCGGCCGCGACACGGGCGCCCTCGGGGAAGATGCGCGAGAGGTCGGGCGCCTCGACGGGCTCGCTCGGATCGTAGGGCTCGGTGCGCCGGTCGCAGGCGGTGTAGACGGCGGCGCCGAGCAGCATCACGAGGATCAGACAGAGCCGCGGCGCGGTGGCGAGGAAGCGTCTCATGGGGCGACGAACGTAGCTCATGGCGGCGCGCCAGAGCGCGGGCCGGGGCAGGTATTCTTGCAGCTCTCAAGAAAGGATGTGGTGGTACGATCGCCCGGTGAGGGGCCTGCTCCTATTGCTGGCGCTGGCGGTCGCGGCGCCGGCCTTGGCGCGGGATCCGGCATCCGAGGCGGTGCTGGCCGACCTCCCGTTCCTCGACTACCCGGAGCCCCATCGTATCGTGGTGGACCTGGCTCCCGAGGGTGCATCCCGTGCCCTGCGCTTCATCGTGGACACCGGAGCCAGCCACAGCGTGGCCACGCCGCGGGCTGCGGCGGCCCTGGGCATCCGCGTCCGCCGCCAGAAGCGCGACCCCTATCGACGCAAGACGCTCCTGGGACGCGACGTCCAGATCGCCGTGGACACCCGCTACAGCGACACCGCCTCGAGGACGGGCTGGGAGTACGCGCTGCTGGGAGGCCAGTTCCTGGCGGAATACGTGGTGGAGCTCGACTTTCGTGCCCGACGCCTGCGGCTGCTCGACCCGGACCGCTTCGAGGTCCCCGAGAGCGTCGACGCGGCCGACGAGGCCGTGATGCCGCTCGTTCTGCGGATGAACCGGCCCGCGGTCGAGCTGCTCGTGAACGGCCGGCCGACCCTGGCCATGATCGACACCGGAGCGCAGCCAGCCTTGATCCTGTCCGGAAAGTCTGCAGACACCGCCGGCGTGCCGGCGGGGTCCGACCCGCGCTTCCAGTCGGGCAGCGCCGTCGGACCCATGCTGTCCGAGCTTCGTCGCGTCGACGAGCTGAAGCTCGGCTCCTTCACCTTCACCGACCTCCGGGCGGTGGTGAACCCGCACGGCTGGTACAACCAGGTGACGCCGGGCGGCTCGGTGGTCGGCTACGAGCTGCTGGAGCGCTTCCTGGTGCGGATCGATTACGAGCGCAGGCGCGTCTGGTTGAAGCGAAACCCCGATGCGCCGTCTCCCACCGCAGGCAAGCCCCGGGCGGATCTCGATGGGGCGCCGCCCCCGGCGGAGCCCGCGGCAAGCCCCTGACCGGGCGGGGCGCCGCGCGCGTCCACGGGTTCGACCCGGTGCGGACGGCGTGGTAGCTTCGCGGGCAGCCAAGAGCCTAGGGGTGGCTCGGCGCGCGAGGGCGCGGCGGGCCTGAGATCAGACCCTCGAACCTGAAATCGCGTGCGTGGGAGCGTGGGCGAGATGAGGAAAGGCCACTGACGATGCCCGGTGCCGGCGAGGCTCCGGGCGCCCCCCGGCTCTCCAACTTCGGAGAGCGCCATGACCACCGAGAAGAGCTTCGAACTTCCGCCGCTGGGTGGGAATCCCTCGACGGGCACCCAGGGCACGAATCCCGGCAGCTTCGCGCGCCCGGCCGCGGTCGGCCGACCGCTGGCCTTCGCCTCGCCGGACACCCCGGGCATGCCGGCGCCCTCGGAGCGGACGGCCTGGGACTTCATGCCGCCCGACTGGACCCGCACGGCCGACGGGAGCTGGCGCCCGCCCGAAGGCTTCCGCCCGACGACCCAGCTCGAGCACGCGCGGCTCGGCAACGTGACGCCCGAGATGGTCCGCGTCGCCGAGCGCGAGCCGCACCTCACCGCCGAGCAGATCCGCGACGAGGTGGCGGCAGGCCGGATGGTGATCCCCGCGAATCGGGCTCACCTCGCCCACGCCCTCGACCCCATGTGCATCGGACGCGCCAGCAAGACCAAGGTGAATGCCAACATGGGCGCGTCGCCCGTCTCGAGCTCGAGCGAAGAGGAGGTCGAGAAGCTACGCTGGGCCGAGCGCTGGGGCGCCGACACGGTGATGGACCTCTCGACGGGCGGCGACCTCGACGCCACACGCAACGCCATCCTCGAGAACGCCACGGTTCCGATCGGCACCGTCCCGATCTACTCGATGATCCTCGGGCGACCCATCGAGGAGCTGACGCCCTAGATCATCCTGGAGCAGATCGAGCACCAGGCGCGCCAGGGCGTGGACTACATGACCGTCCACGCGGGCGTACTGCGCGAGCACCTCCCCTTCGTGGAGAAGCGCCTGATCGGGATCGTCTCGCGCGGCGGGTCCCTGCTCGCCAAGTGGATGATCCATCACGGGCAGCAGAACCCGCTGTACAGCCACTGGGAGGAGCTCTGTTCCGTGCTGCGCCGCTGGGACGTGACCTTCTCGATCGGCGACGGGCTGCGGCCGGGCGGCCTGGCCGACGCCAGCGACGAGGCCCAGTTGCGCGAGCTCGCGACCCTGGGCGAGCTGTGCGAGCGCGCCTGGCGCTGCGGAGTGCAGGTTATGATCGAGGGCCCGGGCCACGTGCCCTTCGACCAGGTGGAATACAACATGAAGCTCGAGCGGCGGCTCTACAACGGCGCGCCCTTCTATGTGCTGGGCCCGCTCGTGACGGACATCTTCCCGGGGTACGACCACATCACGAGCTCCATTGGGGCCACGGCGGCCGCGTACCATGGAGCCAGCATGCTCTGCTATGTGACGCCGAAGGAGCACCTGGGCCTGCCCAAGCGCGAGGACGTCAAGCAGGGCTGCATCGCCTACAAGATCGCGGCCCACGCCGCTGACGTGGCGCTCGGCATCCCCGGCGCTCGCGACCGGGACGACGAGCTCACCAAGGCCCGGGCGGCGCTCAACTGGGAGAAGCACTTCGAGCTGTCCTTCGATCCGGACACGGCGCGGGCCTTCCACGACGAGGATCTCGACGTGGACACGGACTTCTGCGCCATGTGCGGGCACGATTGGTGCTCGGTGCGCATCAGCAAGGAGATCACGACGTTCCTGTCGGGCAAGGACGAGGCATACGAGTGGGAAAAGCCCCAGGTCTCGGCGGCCCTGAGCGAGGACCAGCGAGAGATCCTCGAGAAGCGAGGCGTTCTCTCGACGGAGGAGATCCACCGCCTGGCCAGCAAGACACGAGCCCAGGTGGGCGTGGAGCGAGGGAGAAAAGCCTCATGCCACAGCGACCTGACGGACCCCACCCACGCCCGCCAACTCCAATCCACCGGGGACGTTCGTTGACTTGTTGAGTTGTTTCACGGGACGTTGCTCGAGTTGTCCACCTGCGAAGGCGGCTGCGACGGCAGGCCGCATCGCAAGTCAACAACTCAACCAACGTCCCCGAAAAGAACCGCCCCGGGATCATGGGACCCCGGGGCGTTTCGTCCGAGTGTCACCCCCCCCTGGCTCGACTCGGAACGATGTCCTTCCCTTCGGGCAACGGGGGTCGGGCTTGAGGGCTTTCTGCAAACGGAGTGCTTTTCCGTGAGTGAGCAGCTTCAGCTCGGCGACGAGCAGCTTCCGGGCTACCTAGCCAGCCGAGGAATCGTGCCGGAAGGCACCGCCTTGGCCGTGGAGCCGGCGGGCGACGGCAACATCAACTGGGTGCGGCGGGCCCGGGCCCGGGACGGGCGGTCCTGGATCGTGAAGCAGGCCCGGCCGGCCCTCGAGCGCTTCCCCGAGTATCACGCGCCGACCGAGCGAATCGGCTTCGAGCGCCGCTACTTCGAGCTCGCCTCGAAGCTCTCGGAGTCCGGGATCTGTCCGAGAATCCTCGACTTCGATGAATGCGAACATGTTCTCGTAATGGAGGACCTGGGCGGGGCCGAACGCCTCGACCACGCCCTGGCCCGGGGCGCCGAGCCGACCGAGGTGGCGGCGGCCCTCGGCTCCTTCCTCGGCGCGGTTCACGGAGCCACGACCGACCCGTCGTTGGCGGCCGAGTTCCAGAACCAGGCCATGCAGCGCCTCCACGGCGACCACATCTTCGAGCTGCCCCTGCGCGAGAACGACTTCCCGCTCCCGCCCGAGCTGCGCTCCGAGGCCGAGCGCCTGCGGTCCGACCCGACCCTGGTCGGGATCGCCGATGCCCTCTACGCCCGCTACCTCGAGCCCCACGGGGCCCTGGTCCACGGCGACGTGCAGGCCGGCAACGTCCTGCTGCCCGATTCGGGGCCGAAGCTCCTCGATGCCGAGATCGCCCACGTGGGCGACCCGGCCTTCGATCTCGGTATGCTGGTCGCTCATCTGCGCCTGCCGGCGATCGCCCGGGGCGAGCCCGAGCGGGCCACCGAGCCCGTCACCGCTGCCGTCGGCGCGTACCGGGAGCGCCTGGCCGGTGCGCCGACCGTGCACTTCGCCGACGCCGCCCGTTACGCGGGCATCGAGATGCTGCGTCGCACGATCGGTGCCGCGCGAGTGCCCGCCGTCGCCGAGCCCGAGGCCGCCCGGTCGGTCCTGGCCGAAGCCGTGGCCTGGCTGCGCGACCCGCCGGACGAGCCCTAGGCTTCGACCGCAGCCTGGACCTGCTTGCCTACTCGCTCTCGGGCGGCTGCTCGGCGACGACCGCCTGCTCGGCCAGGCGATGGGCCCGCTCGCCGTGCCCATCCTCGGCCCACTGAATCCGCTCATAGTCGAAGTTGCCGTCGGCGACGGCGTTGAACTTCACCGCCTCGAAGTAGGGCGAGAGGTCGAAGTCGCGCGGCGTCAGCAGGGTCGGATGGCGGCGGTGGAAGATGCCCTGGGGCTCGAAGCCCCGGCGCAGGAAGAACCGGCGCATCAGCCCGGAGCGCGTCGGTTCGAGGCCCTCCGCCAGCTCGGGGATGACCACGGTCGGCGCCACCGGGAAGCCCACCCGCTGGTAGATCTGGCCGATCAAGCTCGAGCAGATCACCTCCGTCTGGACGTCGCTCCCCATGCGGCCGCGCTCGCGCCTCAGCCGGCTCGGAAAGATCGAGACGGAGAAGAAGTGCTTGGCCAGGTCGACGACGTTGCGCAGATCGTACCGCCAGCCGATGGCGGCCACCGAATCGTCGAGCACGGTCTTCAGGTGCTCCGGCCGGATCCGGTGCGGGCGGCAGAGCCGGAGGTTCAGGTGCGCGTACTTGGCGAGGGGCTGGGCCACGACGCCATCCATCAGGGCCTCGACGATCATGTGCCGCGCGTCGTCGCCCCACGCCTCCACGGCCCGCTCGCGCAGCTCGCCGCCGCGCTCGATCAACTCGTCTCCGATGTAGATGGCCGAGTGCGACCAGGTGCTGTGGGTCAGCAGCTTGATCACCTGGGAGATGCGCTGATCCCCTTCGACCAGGAGCACGTCGCCCTTGGCGGCGTGGCGGCGCAGCGAGTCGACGTCGTTCCAGCCCCGCCGCTCGTAGTTCGAGACGGGATGGTTCAGGAAGTCGACCAGCCGGTCCTTCAGCCAGCGCCGCATGCCCAGCAATCCGTTCGCTCCTTCCGCTGCGGGCCGCCCGCCCCTTCGCCCGAGACGGGCCGCTTGTCCCTTTGCCGGTGGTCCGGCACGCTTGGCAGATGACCGACCTCGTCTTGCGAAGCGTTCTCTGGCTGATCCTCGGGGGCTGGATCGGCGCGAGCTCCTACTTCGCGCTGGTCGTGGCCCTGGCGGCCTTCCGGGTGCTGCCGTCGGCCGAGCTGGCCGGGCAGCTCGTGGCCGCCGTCTACGCCCCACTCCAGCTCTATGGCGTCGGCGCCGGCCTGTCCCTGGCGGCCCTGGCTCGGGCGCTCGGCCGCGGCCGATGGCTCGTGGTCCACCCCCTGGTGCTTTCGGTCCTCTGCTTCACGTCTCATTTCGGCATCACCGCCCGCCTGGATGAGCTTCGGGAGAAGGCTTTCGGGGCGGCGCCCGAGGCGGCAGCCAGCGCGGAGTTCTGGAAGCTCCACGGGGCCTCCATGGGGGTCCATTCCGCCGTGTTGCTGGGTGCCGTCTGGCTGCTGGTGCTGCACGTGCGTGCGGATCTGCCGGTCGCCGAAAAGAGCGAAATTTCATAGCTCTCGGCTCGGCCGTGGTGTATCCTGTCGCCGCGTCGCTGAATTTCGCTTCTATTCCGATAGCTTACGGCGCGAGGTACAGGCGCGGACCGACGGTCCGGATGACCCATCCGGGCGTACCGCGAGCCGGGGAAGAGCCGTCGATGGAAATCCGGATCAAGGCCAGCCTGGAGTTCGCCGTCTCGGAGAGCGGTCTCGAGGACGCGCTGGCCGAGTACGACGAGATCACCGTGGCCGGGCTCCTCAGGGAGGCGCTGGACAAGGCGATCGCCTGCGACGACATCCAGGTCGCGGTGATCGAGGGCCCCAACAGCCTCGAAGAGTACGATCAGCAGAAGAAGGATTGATCGTTGCGGGGTCCCAGCCTCGCACCCCTCGCCGCCCCACCCCTCGGATCAACCGAACAGGCCCAGCTGCTGCGGGGCATCGTCCGGCCGCCGCTCGGACGGCGCCCGAGACCGTGCCCTCTCGGGGACTCGGCGGACGCCGCGTGCCGGAGCCGTCCGCCTCCCCGGGGGATCGGGCCGGTAGATTCCGGCAGCCCGCGACCAGGCCAAGAGCTCTCGGTAGAAGGTCTTGAACGGTTCGCCGTGATGGAAGTGTCGCAGATGTGCCAGCTCGTGGCAGAGGGTGTTCACCAGGCTCGAGTACTTGAGTGGCTTCCCCGTGCGGACGTGACGGAGCCGGATACGAATCTCGCCGTCCGAGAAGCAGACTCCGTAGCGGCGCTTCACGTTGGCCCGCTCGGCCGCGATCGCCCGATAGCGCAGACCGAAGCGCACGGCGATCCGGTGGGCGTCGGCGCGCAGACGGGCGAGGAGTTCCTGCTGGGTGCGTCGATCCAAGGCGGTCTCAAGCTAGCCGCTGGTCCTCGCCAGCGCTGGCCCCGCGGGCCTTCTCTGAGCGCCGGACGGGGTCGGGTCCGAGCGTGAGCGCACGCGACGAGGCCGATGCCGGCCGAACCCTTCCGCTCTTCCCCCTCGCCACCGTCGTCCTCTTCCCCGGCGTCGACTGCCCCTTGCACGTCTTCGAGCCGCGCTACCGGCAGCTGACCCGAGACGCGCGAGCCGGCGCGGGGCGGATCGGCATGGTGACGGTCCGCCCCGAGCACATCGGCGACATGGCCGGCGACCCGCCGGTCTTCCCGATCGGCTGCATGGGAGATCTGATCCGGTCCGAAGATCTATCCGACGGCCGGATCAACGTCGTTCTGCACGGAACGGCACGCTTCCGGATCCGGGACGAGCCCGCGCGCCCGCCCGACCGGCTCTACCGGATGGCGCGGGTGGAAGATCTCCACGAGACGCCCGACGACTCCGCCGAAGTGGCGCGGCGGCGCGGCCGGGTCGCCGCGGCCTTCGAACGGCTCGTCCGGAGCGTCGCGCCCGAGCGAGCCGAGCGGATCGGACCGCAGCGGATCGCGGCGCTCGACGATCCGACGTTCGTGTTCGTCCTGGTGCAGATCTTGAATCTCCCGCCGGTCGAGCGACAGAGCCTGCTCGAGGCGAACGGCGTTGGCGAACGGCTCGGCGCACTCGAGAGCATCCTCGGCTTCCAGCTCGCGGCGCTCGGCCAGCGGAATGGCGACGGCTCGGATCGCGTCCACTGAGGGTGCCAATGGGCTGGCGAAACGCCCGCGTCCCGGAAGAAGCCGATCGTGGTCGAAATTCGCTGAACGGTCGAGAACGAGCGCGATCGCACCGGCGCGCGATTGCTGGGCGCCGAGCGCGGAATCGACACGTCAAATCGTTTCAACATCGCGCCCGAACGCGCCGGAAAGCCAGCGCGATCAGGGTTCGAAACGCAGGTTCCGACCGGCGGCCAGGTTGCACGATTGCGTTGCGCTCCTGTGTCGGACGGATCCGACTTTCGGTGCGGATCGAAGTTGCCGCGTTCGGGGGGCTCTGGTCTACTGACCCCGTGTTCGTCGAAGGATGCCGGAAACCGGCGGAGATCGGCGGAATCCCCGAAAGATCGCTCCGCCCGAAAGCTCTCGACACGCAACGGGCGGACCTGGCTGGAATCACGAACCCGATGACTCGCCCCCCCGAGTTCTGGGACGGAATCGTGCGGCGCCTGGCGGAAGCCGTGCCCGCGCACGAAGTCGAGGCCTGGCTGCGCCCCTTGCGCGTGGCCGGGGACGGCCGCGGCCTGCGCATCCTGTGTCCGAGCGACCTCCACCGCGACCGCGTCCGCGCCCGCTACCTCGAGCCGATTCGCGCCGCGCTCCGCGCGACCACCCCGGACGACCGGCCGATCCCGCTACAGCTCGACGTCGGCGGGATCCCCACAGCGGCGCCCCTCCTTCCGCAGGGCGGCGACCCGTACGGCGACGGCCCAGCCCGGGTCGGAGACGCGGTTTCGGAGCGGCCCGGACTCGCGGCCTCCGTCGAACGCCGCGCCGGATCGGCCCGAACGTCGGGCCCGGGCCCGACGGCACACCGGATGAAGCGCGCCGTCCAGCAGAGCTTCGACAACTTCCTCGTGGGTCCGGCCAACGCGCTGGCCCGCGAGGCCGCTTTCGCCCTGGCTTCGGCCAGCCAACGGGAGGTGAACCCGCTCTACCTGGCGGGCGGCTCCGGCCAGGGCAAGACCCACCTCGCCCGCTCCGTCGCCGGGCTCGCGCGCCGTGAGGCCGCGCGGGTGATCTACACCTCGGCCGAGGGATTCACTTCGGAGTTCCTGGGCGCTCTGCGCAGCCGCTCGATCCCGGGGTTCAAGCGCCGCTACCGGGAGGACTGCGACGTCCTCGTGCTCGAAGACGTGGACTTCCTTCCCGGGAAGGAGAGCACCCAGCTCGAGCTCTTCCACACCGTGAGCCACCTGCTCGACGCCGGGGCTCGCATCGTGTTCACGGGGCCGCGGCTGCCGCGCGAGATCCGCGATCTCGACCGCCGCCTGGGCGGACAGATGGCGAGCGGGCTGGTGGCCGAGCTCGGACCGCCGGATGCCGAGCTGCGCCGCCGCATCCTGCGGGGCCGCGCGGCCGCCGGCGGGATCCGGCTGCCCGAGGAGTGCCTCGAACGCCTGGTCGAGGCCGTGCGTGGCAGCGTCCGTGACCTCGAGAGCGTGCTCGGCCAGGTCGTGGCGAGCGCGGCTCTGCTGAAGCGGCCCGTGGACCGCGAGCTCATCGAGGCCGCGCTGCGCAAGCTCGGACCCGGTGAGGGCCTGCCCGACGCCGCCCGCCCGGTGACTCCCCCCGAGGTCATCGAGGTGGTGGCTGCCTTCTTCGGCACCACGCCCGAGGCCATGGCCTCGCGCTCGCGCCGCCGCGACGTGCTGCTGCCGCGCCAGCTGGCCATGTACCTGTGCCGTCGCTTCACCGAGGCCAGCTTCTCCGAGATCGGCCGCAGCCTGGGCCGCGACCATCCGAGCGTGCGGAACGCCGTCTCGTCCATGGAGCGACGGATCCTCGAGCGGGCCCCGCTCCGCTACCAGGTCGAGGCCCTCTCGGACCGCCTTCGCCACCTTCGCTCCCCGGACTGAGCGCCGCCCGACCGCGGCGCGAGGCCGCGCCGCTCCGCTAGATTCGCTCTCGGATGGAAGACCGCCTCGCCATCGCCCGAAGCTGGCTGCCGCGTTACACCGGGATGCCCGTCGACGCCTTCGGCGACTACATCCTGCTGACGAACTTCCACTGGTACGTCCGGGCCTTCGCCGAACGCTTCGGCTGCGACGTCCA
>Ga0114931_10004010_pt1 | contig 18475 bp, 17 predicted proteins | sample 2SBtaG_FD_89579 | JGI IMG/M metagenome (GOLD analysis project Ga0114931, IMG submission 89579) | Deep subsurface microbial communities from Kolumbo volcano to uncover new lineages of life (NeLLi) - 2SBTROV14_V59a metaG | ecosystem: Environmental > Aquatic > Marine > Volcanic | place: Kolumbo...
AGGCTCGGCGAAGCCGAGGGGGCGCTGCTGCGCCCCCAACAAACGCTGCTAGTCCCGCGTTGCGCGGCGCAGCCGCGCGTGCGAAGCACCCATCGCTTCGATGGAAACGCGGGTCTAGCCGCTGAGCGAATCTAGAACAGGCCCGTGATAGCGCCGCTCTCGTCCACGTCGATGCCGAGCGCGGCGGGCGTTCCGGGCAGGCCGGGCATGGTGCGGATGTTGTTCGTGAGGGCGTAGACGAAACCGGCACCCGCCGACAGGCGTACTTCGCGGATCGGGAAACGATAGCCGCGGGGGCGACCGGAGAGCTTCGGGTCGTGGGAGAGCGAGTACTGCGTCTTGGCGACGCACACGGGCAGCGCGCCAAAGCCGAGCTTGGTTAATCGCGCGAGAGCCTTCGAGGCGCCGGGCGAGAGATCGATGTCGTCGGCGCCGTAGATACGCGTCGCGAGGATGCGGAGCTTGTCTTCGAGCGGGGCGTCGAGCGGGTACAGCTCGCGGAAGCTGGCGGGCTTTGCGGATGCGACCGCGTCGGCGAGCTCCTCGCCGCCTTCGCCACCGCGAGCGTACACGTCGCACACGACGGCCTGGCTCGCACCGGCTTCGCGCGCCAGGCGGCAGAGCTCGTCGAGCTCCGCCTCATGATCCGTGGGAAAACGATTCACGGCGACCACCACGGGCAGCCCGAACGCGCGCAGGTGATCGAGATGCGCTTCCAGGTTCACGGCGCCGGCACGCAGCGCATCCAGGTCCTCGGCAAGCAAGGCATCGGGCAGCGGTTTGCCCGGATGCACGTCGAAGCGGCCGCTGTGCAGCTTGATGGCGCGGGCCGAGCACACCAGCACCTCCACGTCCGGTGTGATGCCGCTGGCGCGGCACTTGATGTGGAAGAGCTTCTCCGCCCCGCAGTCGGCACCGAAGCCGCTCTCGGTGACGACGAAATCGGCGAGCCCGACCGCCGCCAGGTCCGCGAGCACCGAGCTGTTGCCGTGGGCGATGTTGGCGAACGGGCCCGTGTGCACGAACGCCGGCGTATGCTCTGAGGTCTGCGCCAGGTTCGGGCGCAGCGCGTCGCGGAGCAGCGCGGCCATCGAGCCCGCCGCGCCGATGTCCTCGGCCGTGACAGGATCACCGGAGGGCGAGAGCCCGACGATGATGAGGCCGAGGCGGGCGCGCAGATCGGCCATGTCGCGCGCCAGAGCCAGGATCGCCATGACCTCCGAGGCAGCGGTGAGGTCGAAGCCCGTCTCGCGGCGGAGCGCGAGCTTGCGCCCGCCGCTGCCGGTCGTGATCTGCGAAAGCCCCCGATCGCTCACGTCCACGACGCGCCGCCAGCTGATGCCCTCGGCATCGAGCCGCGGCGTCCTGTTCCGGGCGACGTGATTGTCGACCATGGCGGCGAGCAGATTGTTGGCGGCGCTCACGGCGGGCAGGTCCCCGGTGAAGTGGAGATTGATGTCCTCCATCGGCAGGAGCATGGAGCGGCCGCCGCCCGCGCCGCCGCCCTTGATGCCGAAGACCGGAGCGCGCGAGGGCTCGCGCAGCGTGGCGACCGCCTTGTGCCCGGCCCGGCAGAGCGCCATCGAGAGCCCTATCGTCACCACCGTCTTGCCCTCGCCGAGCGGCGTGGGCGTGACCGCAGAGACCCCGACGTAGCGCGCGCGGCGTGGCGGCGGCACGTAGCCGGGCGCAAGCTTCGCCTTGTACCAGCCGTAGGGTTCGAACTCGGTCGGCGAGAGACCGAGTTCGGCTGCAATCGTCTCGATCCGGCTGGGCTCCGCGGGGGACATCGGGACTGATGATGGACCCTCCGTCGCAACGCGGCCAGCGGCTTGGAGCCCGGCGGCGCCCCGCGCTATACGCCGGGGATGCACGTGCACATCGTCGCCGTCGCCGGGACGGCCATGGGCTCGCTGGCGGGGCTTCTGGTGGAGCTGGGGCACGAGGTGTCGGGCAGCGACGTGGCGTTCGATCCGCCCATGGGACCGGCGCTGGAAACGTGGGGCGTCCGCTGCCTGCAGGGCTTCGACGCGCGCCACCTGGAGCCGGAGCCGGATCTGGTCGTTGTCGGCAACGTGTGCCGTCGCGACAACGTGGAGGCGAAAGCCGCCATCCAGCGCGGGCTCGAGTTCACGCACGTCGCCGGCGCGCTCCGCCGGTTCGCGCTGGAAGGCACCTCGCCGCTCGTCGTGGCGGGAACCCACGGCAAGACGACGACCACGTCGATCGCGGCCTGGCTGCTGGAAGCGGCGGGCTACGAACCGGGCTTCCTGGTCGGCGGCATCCCCAAGAACTTCGCGCGCAGCTTCCGCGCCGCGCGCGAGCCGCGCCGCCGGCTGGAGACGGTCGGAGGCCCGAAGAGGCAGAAGCCGTTCGTGCTGGAAGGCGACGAGTACGACACGGCGTTCTTCGAGAAGACGCCGAAGTTCATCCACTACGGCGCCGAGGTCGCGATCATCACGTCGATCGAGCACGACCACATCGACATCTACCCGCAGCTCGAACAGTACCTGGACGCGTTCCGGCGCTTCATCTCGGGCGTTCCGGAGCACGGGCTGATCGTCGCCAACGCGGCCGATGCGTTGGTGGTAGAGCTGGTAAACGATGCCGCGCGGGCGGAGGTCGCCTGGTACGCGCTCCAGGACGACGACACGCACGGCATGGCGCCCCACTGGCTCGCGGCGCCCGCCGGCTCGAACGAGCGCGCGACCAGCTTCGATCTGTTCGCCGGAGGCGTCGCCTGCGGCCGCATGTCGATGCCGCTGCCCGGCCGGCACAACGTCGGAAATGCGACCGCGGCCATCGGTGCGCTCGCGCAGGGCTACGGCGTCCGCCTCGACGAGCTCGGTCCGGCGCTGGCGCGCTTCGCGGGCGTGAAACGGCGGCAGGATCTGCTGGGCGAGCCGCGCGGCATCTTCGTCTACGACGACTTCGCGCACCATCCCACCGCCGTGCGCGAAACGCTGCTGGCCCTACGCATGCGCCACCCGAAAGCCCGCCTGTTCGCGGTATTCGAGCCGCGCAGCGCCACGGCCTGCCGCAACCTGCACCAGGCGGAGTACGCGCGGAGCTTCGACTCGGCCGACGATATCCTGATCGCACCGCTCGGCCGCAGCGGGCTGCCGCCAGAGGAGCGTCTCGACGTCGATCGGCTGGTCTCCGAGCTCGAGGCGCGCGGACGCGCGGCCGGAAGCGCGCCCTCGGTCGACGCCATCGTCCAGCGCCTGGTGGGGGAGGCCCGGCCCGGCAATGTCATCGCGCTCTTGTCGAACGGCGCGTTTGGTGGCATCCACGCCAGGTTGCTCGACGCACTCGCGAGCCGAACCAAGAGGAGCCCTTCGAAGTGACCTGCGTCTGCGGAAAAGGCGAGTCGACCGAAACCTGCTGCGGCCCGATTCTCGACGGAAAGCGGAAAGCGGAAACCGCCGAGGAGCTGATGCGCGCGCGCTACGCGGCCTACGCGCTGGGCAAGGTCGACTTCATCATGGACTCGCACGACCCGGAGGCCGATAACGACGTCGACCGGGCGAACACCGAAGCGTGGTCGAAGCAGTCGAAGTGGCTCGGGCTGGAGATCCTGAGCACCGACAAGGGCGGGCCCAACGACGAGGAGGGCAGCGTCGAGTTCGTGGCCCGCTACAAGCTCAAGGGCATGAACGTCTCGCACCACGAGCGGGCGACTTTCCGGAAGCACAACGGCCGCTGGGTGTTTGTCGACGGCGAGGAGGTCGCCCCTCCGCCGATGAAGCGCGACGAGCCGCGCATCGGCCGCAACGACCCGTGCCCCTGCGGCAGTGGCAAGAAATACAAGAAGTGCTGCGGGCAGGCCGCCTGACGCCCTGCGGTAGAACCCGGGACTGAACGCATGCTGCCCCAATGGGGAACCGTTCGAAATTCCGGGCAACCTTGCCCACTCACCTCCGGTGAGCAAGAGCCCGGATAGTCGTCCGCTGGCCCTGGCGCCCTCCCTGGGCGATGATGCGATCATGGCTTCCCGCAGCCAGCCGGCTCCGGCGCCCCGGCCCCCGCCGCGGGTGCCGCGCCCCGACCGGCGAGCACCGATCCCACGGCCGGCTCCGGTCGCCCGGCGGGTGCCGAGCCGTCGTCCGATGGCATCGACCCCGCAGGCCGAACCTGCCGTGCTGCTGGTCGGCGCCGGCGCAGCCATGCAGGCGGCGCTCACGCAGGCACTGGACCGGCACGGCGTATTCGTGGAGACCTCGCCGGCAGATGCGGTCGTGAACACGGTGGTCGCCGCCGCCCCGGATCTGATCCTGCTGGTCGGGGACGCCGCGCGCGATTGCGGGAGCGAGGTCCTGACGGAGCTGGCAGCGTCGCCGCTCAGCTCGGTCGTGCCGGTCGCGATCCTGGACGACAACACGGCGCTCGACGGGCGGCTCAAGGCCTTCCGGCACGGTGCCGCGGCCATCATCCCGAATTCCGCCAGCGCCGACGCCATCGCCGACCAGGTGGCGCGCCTGGCGCGGGAGATCCCCGAACGCGGTGGCGGCTCGCTCGGCAACCTGGGCGAGTCCACCCTGGAGGACCTGATCACAGCGCTGGGCAAGGAACTGCGCAGCGGCGTGCTCTCGGTACGGTCCGAACAGGAATCGGAAGCGGAGGCGGTGCGACTCGTGCTCGGCGGAGGTCGCCCGCTGACGGAAGTAATCGACGAGTTCGTCTCGCGGGTCCGCAGCCACATCGTCCTGGCCGAGCCGCTTCGCTACGAGTTCGACGAGCGCGCCGGCGGCACGGTGCAGCTGCTCGGAGGGGAAGACGCTCCCTCGAACCACGAGGACGTGCACGACCTGCGCATCCTGCTGGCCGACGACGACGCGGCACGCGCCGACGCGGTGGCGCAGCAGCTCCGCGGCCAGAACGCGACCGTGATGGTGACCGACCTGGATCCCACGGCGATGCGTTTCGAGCGCCTGCGCCAGCTCGACCCGACGGTGCTCTTGATCGGTGAAGAGCAGCTCCAGGGCCTGGGCTACGACTTGATCCGCCGCATGCGCCGCGACACCCGGCTGCGCTGGGCGTCGCTCCTGGTCGTCCGCTGGGATGAGGTCTGGGCTGACGACGCCAATGTGCCCGCGGTCGACCGCCTGCTCGGGACTCTGAACGACCTGGCCGAACCGGAGCGCGCGGTCAGCGCCCGGGCCGACGCCGGCGAGCCCTTCGACACCCGCCTCGAAGCGATGGGGCCAACACGGCTTCTGCGCGCTCTGACGAGCTGCTCCCATCCTCTGCGGTTGACGGTGTTCAATCCGCGCGTCCAGGTCAGCCTGGAGATCTCGAACGAGCTGCTCGTCTCCGCCAACACGCATGTGCTCGGGCGGCATCTGGAACAGCTGGAAGGCGCGGCCGCGCTCTCCGCGTTTGTCGTGCTCGGGTCGGGGCGGGCCCATGTTGAAGCGGTAGAGCAGCCGACATCGACCAACATGATGGCGCCCATCGACGTCGCGCTCGACATGGCCGACGCGGAACCTCCACCGATCCCGCCGTCACTGCCCAGCCCGGCCAGTGACTCGGTGCGACCGCCGATCGCGGGAGCGCTCGCCCGGGGTGCAGCGGGCGTGCCCGCGATCGCCGCGCCGGCGCAACCGGCACCCGCCGCCCCCCCGGCAGCCGCGGCCCCTGCGGCGGCGGCGCCCGTGCCACGTCCCGCGCCCGCGCCACGTCCCGCGCCCGTGCCACCTCCCGCGCCCGTGCCACGTCCCGCGCCTGCCCCGATTGCGCAGACGCAGCCGGTCGAACCCGCGCCAGTCGCTCTGCCGACGGCGATCGCCCAGCCGGACGCAGACGCGATCCCCCTGCAGGTCGGCCCGCTCGGCAAGGCACACCGCTGGCTGGACGAAAGCACCCGCCCGGGTTCGCCGCCCCGCGGCCTTGTTGCCTGGCTGGTTCCCGTAGCGCTGCTGCAGGCGGCTGCGCTGCTGCTCCTTCTCTTCAGCCTCTCGCCATCGACGAAGCACCAACGCAGCACCACGAAGAGCGTCGCTAGCGCCACGGCGCCGGCCAGCAGCGCGAGCGCTCCCGCACCGAGCGGCAGCGCTGCGCCGGCGAAGAGCGCATCCGGGGCGCACGCTGCTCCCCCGGCCGCGAACAGCAGCGACGGCACCCACCCTCCTGTCGCAGATACCTCGCTGCCCGTGATCCACCATGCGCGCGCTCCCAGCTGCAACCAGCTGTTGGCCAAGGAGCCACCGCGCCGCGACGGCTATCCGGGCGCGGCCTACCGTGCCATCAAACAAGCCCGGCGCGGACTGATGCGAGGCGACGTGGATGCCGCCGAGCGCTCGTACTGCCGGGCCGCAGCTTTCGACTCCGGCAGCGTGACTGCGGCCGTCGAGCTGACGCGCGTCTTCCTGCTGCGGCGCGACGGACGAGCTGCCGCCGTCTGGGCGCGCCGTGCCGGCAAGCGAGGAGCGGACGACGCGACGGTGAACGGATTGCTCGGCGACGGGTACGCTCTCAGCGGCCTGTTCCAGAAGGCAAGAAGCGCCTGGGTCGAGGCCAACGGGGGTCAACCGGCGGACCCAGAGGGCGAAGCCGCGCTGGCGAGCAAGTCGCGCACCATCGGTCGCAACGCGCTCCGGGTCCGGGCCTACTCGCGCGCCGAACGCTACTTCCGCCGCGCCATCGTGCTCGCACCGGAACACGCCTCGGCAGCAATCGGCATCGCCCGGACACTCTTGATGCTGGACGTGCCCGCGGACGCGATGAGCTGGGCTCGCTACGCGGTCGCCGTGGCTCCGCGGAATGCCGACGCGCAGGTTGCGCTCGGCGACGCGCTGAACCGCAAGGGCCAGCACGTCGAGGCGAGCCGTGCCTGGAAGAAAGCGCTCGAGCTGCAGCCCGGCAATCCCGCCGCCGAAGCCAGGCTGAAGCGGTTGGGCTCGCGCTAGACGCCGTACGCGTCGCCGCGCGGCGCTGCGATCACGGCACGATGCGGTCCGGGTTGCCGAGGAACTCGAAGTGCATTGTGTCCTGTAGCTCGTCGCGGCCGAGCCAGTAGAAACCATAGCGCTCGAAAGCGTGGACCCAGCAGCGCGGGAGCGATGTCTTGTCGTAGACGGACTTCGCGTCCTTCTTGCAGATGGGGTTGTCGGGCCACGGCTTGACGCAGTGGCAGCAGGGATTCCTGCTCGGATCGATATCGACGGCGATGCCGAACAGATGGTTGGACACCTCGCCGTGGTGGTAGGTGTTCCGGGTGCGGAAGCCGCCGACCGCGTGCGGCGTGTAGCGGTTGTGCCGCGAGCGGCAGACCTTCTTGATGCGCCGCTCGACGCAGCGCAGCGCCGGCACGATCTTCTTGTGCACGCGGATCGGGAGCCCCATGAACGTGGTGTTCTCGGCCTGGGAGATCGCGCTCATGGGATTGAGCTTGTCGAGCCCGATGCCGGGCACGCTGCCGTAGTGCTTCACGCGGTACGCGAGCGCGCGCTTGAACCGCCCGTCGAGCAGCTGCCCATGCCGGACGAAGTGCCGCCGCTCGAGGAAGAGCTGCGGATGCTGCAGCCGGCATCCTCTGAAATGGTGGTACCGATGGTGGTGCGTGGCCTTCGACGAGCTCGACGCATGATGCCCCCTGGCCGCGCGAGCGCTCTCCGACGGCAGGAGAAGCAGACTCGCGAGCCCGAGTACGAGGCAGATCAAGCCGAGCAGGCGACCAAGCGACATGAAGCCCGGATGCTAGCTCGACCGCTCGCGCCCGCAACTGTCCCGCTCGGCCGGAGCTTCTGCTACCTTGTTTTCTAGTGGCCCACGTCCCGTTCACGCCCGAATCTCGCCGTCCGGGGGCGCCGCGGAGCGCTCTGTGGACGCTGGTGGCCGTGCTGGTCGGCGGGCTCCCGGCTGGCTGCGGGCTCGATACCCAGGCGCAGGGCACCGGGTTGGGAACCGCTGGCGCCTCTGGCAGCGACGGCGGAATCGATGCCGCCGCCGATGTCGCCCAGACCTGCCTGCCGACCCCGGGCCAGAAGCAGTGCGGCACGAAATGCGTCGAGGAGACCGACCCCGACTACGGTTGCGGCGACCCGTCGTGCACCCCGTGCTCGCTGCCCCACGCTACCGCCGCCTGTGCGGGCGGTGCATGTGCCGTCGGCAGCTGCGACCCGGGCTATCTGGACTGCGACGGGCAGAGCACCCCTGGCTGTGAGGTGCGCGCCGACTCCGATTCCAGCCACTGCGGGGACTGCGACACCGACTGCAGCGCGCTCGATCCCAGCAAGCAATGGCTGTGCAGCTCGGGGCAATGCCAGCTGCTCTGTCCAGCCGGCGAAGGGGACTGCAACCTGAGCCCCACGGACGGCTGCGAAACCCAGCTTGCGACAGACACCAACAACTGCGGAACCTGCGGCCGCCCCTGCTCGGCGGCTCACGGATACGGCCAGACCTGCAACCAGGAAACCTGCTCGACGAGCTGCTACGCGCCGTGGGGCGACTGCAAACACCCTGCTGCGCCGGCTCCCGATGACGGCTGCGAGACGGACCTGGACTCCGACTCCGCGAACTGCGGCGGATGCGGCCAGGCCTGCTCGACCAGCAACAGCGCGACCCAGAACTGCTCCTACGGCACCTGCGTGCACACCTGCCAGCCGGGCTGGAGCGACTGCAACGGCAACCAGCCCGCGCCGAGCGACGACGGCTGCCAGACGCACACCGACGCCGATATCGAGCATTGCGGCAGCTGCTACCGGCCGTGCTCGAAGGGGAACGTGGCGGTGCGCGCGTGCCAGGGCGGCCTGTGCACCTCGACCTGCAACAAGGACTGGGGCAACTGCAAGCAGCCACCGACACCGCAGGGGGACGACGGCTGCGAGACCTACCTGGTATCCACCCAGGACTGCGGCAGCTGCGGGCGAAGCTGTTCGACCGCGAACGCCTACAGCACGTCCTGCAGCAAGGGGCTGTGCGCGCCCCAGTGCAAGCCGGACTGGGCCGACTGCAGCTCGCCCGCCGCTCCCCAGGCCGACGACGGCTGCGAATGCCACGGTCACTGCGCCGGCAGCAACTGCAAGCCCTAGGCCGTTTTGCAGTCGATTTGCGCCTCTGCCCCGACCTGGTGGTAGCTTTCCCCCGATGTCCGGCGCCACTGGTGGCAAGACGCTGTTCGAGGAGCTCGGCGGCGAACCCATTCTCCGCGCGATCATCGATCGGTTTGTCGACCGCATCTTCGACGACACGATGATCGGTTTCTTCTTCCAGCGGGCCAGCCGACAGCGCATCAAGGAAAAAGAGTACGAGTTCGCTGCGCGTCACCTGGGCGCCGACGTGGAGTACACGGGGCGTCCGCTGGATCAGGCGCATGCGGCGCACAGGATCATGGGCGGTCAATTCATGCGGCGTCTCAGGATCCTGGAGCAAACGCTCGAGGAATTCGACGTGCCCCCCCAGGTCCGCGACCACTGGATCGCGCACACGGAAAGTCGCCGCCAGCTGATCACGCAGGATGCCCGAGGAACATGCAACGACGGATACCGATGAAACCCAGGCTACTGCTTCTGCCCGCGCTGCTTTCTCTGGTCAGCGCCTGTGCCACGGCCGGCTCGACCTGGATGGCCCGAGCCCTGCCTGGCGACGACGACGCCTGGTCGGGCGGCAGCGACGAGCCCCCTGGAGCGAGCGAGCTGCCCGCGCCGAGCACGCCCGGCGCGCCGGGCGCGCCGAACGCATCGCACACGCTGCACCCGAGCGGCCCCAGGCCGGCCGTCATCGGCGGTTCGGCACGTGGCACGCGCGGGCGAGCTCCACACGCTGTCAAACAGAAGCTCCAGGGCAAGGTGCTCGGAACGTTCCGCAACACCTACTACGACTTTCCGGACGCAGCGGACTTCAAGGGCAAGCCGGTCGAGCTGAAGAGCGCGAGCTGTCACACCATCGCAAAGGTACCGCGCGGTTTCTTCGAGGCCGTGTGCGTGCAGGGCAGCGGCACGCTGAACGATGGCTCGACCGTCAGCTTCGCCAAACGCGACTGCGACTGTGCCGACGTGTGCCCCAGGAGCGGCCAGAAGATCTGCTTCGACCAGCTGGATCGGTCACGCTACCCGTGGGGGCGGGGCGCGACGGGCAAACCGATCACGCCGCTGCTCACGGTGGCGATGGATACCAACCTCGTGCCGCTTGGCACCCCCGTCTACATCCCCGACTTCGATGGGGTGCCGCGCGACGCCGACCGCGACAGCTTCCACGACGGCTGCTTCATCGTGCAGGACCGGGGAATGAAGGTGAAGGGCAAGCACGTCGACGTGTTCACCGGGCACCACGCCATCACGGAGCTGTGGAACCACCTCGTGCCGAGCAACAAGGGCGTCACGGTGGTGCTGGACAGCCCGCACTGCGCGCGCGCAAAGGACGTCCCCAGCTTGCAGGAGATCCGCGAAGAGCGGCGGCGGCGCGACAAGAAATAGCAGAGGCCGGGCTTGGCGGGCGGGTAACCCAAAAGTCTCCGGCAGTAGTGCTAGAACCGCACGGCGACGTTCAGGTGATCGTCGGGGTTGACCTTGATCGCGCGCACGGCGCGACCCGCCGCGCCTGCGAACACGACCGTATGCGTCCCGGCGTTCACGCGCACCGCCTTGGGCGTCGAGCCGAGCGGATGGCCATCCACGACCACGTTCGTCGCGGGCGTCGAGCTCAGCACGATGACCCCCTTGCCAGACGGAGCGGCCGGCGGAGCCGGCTTGGCCGCGGGTGCGCTGTGTTGCACGGGCGCTGCGGCGTGGTGCGCAACAGCGTGGTGGTAGACGGGAGCGCTGCTCGCTCTGTGCGTCGGAGCAGCCGGCAGGTTCGAAGCCTGCACCGCCGCGTCCTCTTCCGCCTTGGCTTTGTCGGCCGGCGCCGGCTTGTCCGTGGCGCTGTCGTCCTTGAGCGCCGGCTCGTCCGTCGTCGCGGGCTCGAGCGGCGAAAGCTCGAGACGCATGACGGCGCCCTGTCCGCTGTGGACCGCAACGGCCTGCGCGGCGGTCGGGACGTAGCCCGGCGCCGTCACCTTAACGAAGTGCGAGCCGTTGTCGAGCTCCTCGACGCGGCACGGCGAGCTCTCGCAACGCTTGGCGCCATCCACAAAGACGGCCAGCCCCTTGACCGGCTGCCCCCGGGCACCCGCCACGGTCGTGACCAGCGAGCCGCTGCCATGCGAGGCGAAGATGGCGCCCTTGGCGCCGAGCAGACCGACCGAAAGTAGGGCTGCAGCGGCCACGCTGGCGGCAGCAACGAGACCCCGGGGCATGCGCCGACTCGACAGCTCGACCGGAGGCGGCGGCTCGGAAAACGCCACGGGCGGAACGCTGCCCACCGAAGGCGGCGGCTGCGACTGCGCGATGCGGAACGACGACGGCTCGGTCGGCATGGGCCGCCGGAAGGTCGCCGGACGAGGCGGCGGGGGCAGCTGGCTCTCCGCCACGCTCGGCGAGATGAAAGGCCGCGACGCCGACTTCGGAGCAGGCAGCGCGGCGCGCTCCTCCGGCTTGATCACGCGCGTGGGCAGGTTGTCCAGCTCGGCGTCATCCATCGGGATGATCGGCTGCGATGCAACCTTGGCTTCGGGCGCAGGCAGCGACGATTGCGCGCGCGAGGGAGGCGGAGGCGCCGGAGGCAACGCGCCGGTGCGCCTGGACATCGGCGCCGGCGTTGCGACGGACGCACGCGGAGCCGGGCTCGGCGGCGGCGTTGCCTTGCGCGAAGGCGAAGGAGGAGCTGCGGCGCGCGAGGGCGGAGGTACACTCGCGCGACGCGACACCGGAGGCGGCGCTACTGCGCGCGAAGGCGGCGGCGGGGGCGTCGCGCGGGACGAAGGCAGCGGAGGCGCCGGCGCGCGGGGCGAAGGCGCGGCAGCGCGGCTGGGCGGCGGCGGAGGCACACTCGCGCGACGCGACACCGGAGGCGGCGGAGGCGCAGCCGGACGCGGTACGCGCGCGCTCGGCGCAGCGCGCCCCGCGGGAACCAGATCGTCGAGGGTGGACTTGGTGTCGCTGTCTGCCATGTCGCGCTCCTTCCACACCGGATGCCGGACCGGATGCGACAGGGTGCCTCACAGCGAAGCGCCAGACCAGCATGAATTCAGCTGGAAATCGCTTTTTAGTTCGGCCAGATCGGAAGTTTTCCGTGATGCCGGACGCGAGGGTGAGCGCCTGTTCCGTACCATGTAGGCCGGTGTAGGAGAGCGTCACCGTTCGGCGAGCCCGCGCGCGGCGGGCCGCTCGTCAACGTCGCGGTTCGGTGAGCCCGAGCTCGCCAAGCATGCGAGCGATGCGGCGGAACTTGTCGGCGCGGCCGAGCTGCAGCAGATGTCCGCCGTGCCACGTCTCGAGCGGCGCGTCGAAATGCCGCGCGATGCGGCGCGCGTGCGACAGCGGCGTGATGCGATCCGCTTCGGCGCCGATCACAAGCAGTCGTTCCGGAGGCAGCAGGGGCTTTCTGTGCAGCGGGCTCACCACGCGATGCACGGCGTCGAGCGCGCGGTGCTGCGCTGTCTGCTCCATCGGCGTCGTACCGAGCCGGCCCTGGTCGCGGGCGAAGTCCGCCAGCGAAGCGAGCGGAATCATCGGTACGGCGAACGCCAGCTCTGGCTCGACCGTCGCGAGCAGCGATGTCGTGTAGCCGCCGAGGCTCATCCCGATCGCACCGACCGCCGGATGGCCGCGTTCGGCAAACCACCGGGCGAGATCCCGCAAATCCCCCATTGCTTGACGGAAACCCTCATTGCTCACGCGCGGGTCGCTGCCAGGGAACGGCGGCGGACGCCGCCGCCGCGCATCGCCGCGCACGCCGTGGAAGGGCAGCACGAACAGCGCCACGTCGAGCCCGATGCGGTGCAGCCAGTCCACCGGCCAGACGCGTTGCTCCACGGCGTACTGCCCACCGAGGTAGCCGTGGATGAGGATCGCTACCGGACGTGGCTCGTCGTGCAGGAACAGACGCGCGGCCGCGATGTGGTTGTCGCGATAGCGCAGGTAGCGCTCGGCCACGTCGGGATTGTACGGCTCGTAGTCGCTCGGCCAGGCGAGGTCCACGATTCGACCGCCCGCAAGCCGCTTCACCTGGCGCTCGTCGACGTGGATCGGCCGCGGCTCGCGGAAGAATCGCTCGCCGTCGCTGGGATACTGCGGCGCCAGCAGCCCGAGCAGCCGGAGCCGCTCCTCGTGCGGGAGCGACTCGGACAGGTTGCGCTTCCTGGCGCGCGCGCTCTGGGCGTGCGCCGCCAGCGTCGCGGCGCGATCGATCACCGCAGCGGTGCGGCCCATCGCGAATCGCGTAGCTTTCTGCAGCACGAAGCCAAGCATAACGCATCGCGTCGGGCCGCGCGAGGGGCGCACCGCGTATGCTTCGCGCGATGGGCTACCGGGAGCGGCCGGACCCGCTCGTGCTCGCGCGCGAGCGCGAAGTCGAAGCGCTGACACGCGAGATCGACGCCCGCGCGCTCCTCGCACCGGCCGAAGCCGCGCTCGCTCGCGCCGAGGCCGGGCGCGAGATCGACGAATGCGAGTCCTCGCTGGCTGCCGAGCGCGACGAGCGCGCGCGGGCTCGTCGCTTTCTCACCCAGGCACAGCGTGAGACCCACGAAGCCCGCCGCGAGCGGGAACGGCTTTCCAGCCCGTAGACACCGACTCTATGCTGCGCTCGCTCATGAGCTACGAAACGCTGCGCCTCACGACCGATGGCCCCCTCGCCTTCATCACGCTGAACCGCCCCGAGCGACTGAACACGATCGTGCCGCCGATGCCGGACGAGTTCGAGTCGGCCATCGCCGAGGCGGTGCGGGACGACGCCGTGAAGGTCATCGTGCTGCGCGGCGCAGGGCGCGCGTTCTGCGGCGGCTACGACTTCGGGCAGGGATTCGAGTACTGGGACCGCTACATCAACACGGACGGCAAGTGGGACCCGGGCAAGGACTTCATGTTCTCGACCGCCAAGGGGCTGGCTCCGACGCAGAAGTTCATGAGCATGTGGCGCTCGCCTAAACCCGTCATCGCGCAGATACACGGCTGGTGCGTCGGAGGCGGGAGCGACACCGCGCTGTGTGCCGACCTCGTGATCGCGTCAGAGGACGCGCGGATCGGCACACCGTATTCGCGCATGTGGGGCGCGTACCTGTCCGGCATGTGGCTGTATCGCCTCGGCCTGACGCGCGCGAAGGAGTACGCGCTCACCGGCAAGCCGCTCTCGGGGCGCGAAGCAGCGGACATCGGCCTGATCAACCGCGCGGTGCCGTTCGCCGAGCTGGAGAGCACCGTGCGCAAGCTGGCGCTGCAACTGGCGTCGATCCCGCTGTCGCAGCTTTCCGCAATGAAGCTGGTAGTGAACCACGCCTACGAGAACATGGGCCTGTCGAGCACGCAGACGCTCGGCCCGATCCTCGACGGGCTGATGCGCAACACGCCCGACGCGCAGGCCTTCATCGAGCTCGCCGCATCCGGTGGAGTGCGCGCCGCGGTGGAGCGCCGCGACGGGCCCTTCGGCGACTACTCGCAGGCCCCGGCGGAGGAGCAGCCCGACCCTGCCCACGTTATTGCCGTCGACCCGCCGTAGTCATGACCGGCGCCTGGTCGCCGGCCCGCGGCGTGGTCGTCCCGAGGCCTCCGTGTTATGGGGAGATTTCCCGAGGAGGGCAGGAAATGAGCAGCGCAGTCGAGGTCAGGGTACACGGGCGTGGAAGCGTGTCCGGCGGAAAGCCGCACAAGGACGAAGCGGTCCAGGCCTGCTGCGACGTCTGCGGCGGGGTGACCGACGCGGTGGTCTCCGCGGGACCCGACGGCAAGAGCCCCTTCCTCTGCAAGTCCTGCCTCCGCGAGCGACTGGAGCAGATCACGCTCGGCCTGTGGATGTTCCGCGAGCAGCAGAGCGGCGGGCTCCCGTGGGGAAAGATCAGCGGCTGAGCCGCCCGTGATGGACCTTCGATGACGACGAACATGAAACGACTACCCGTATCCCGCAGCGAGAGCGTCTTTTCGGACTTCAAACCGGCGTACACCCGCGAGCAGGCCGTCCTCGAGGCGAACCGCTGCCTGTTCTGCTCGGACGCGCCGTGTGTCCAGGCGTGCCCCACACACATCGAGGTCCCGCAGTTCATCCGCAAGATCGCGACGGGCAACGTCAAGGGTTCGGCGCGCACCATCTTCGACGCCAACATCCTGGGCATGAGCTGCGCGCGTGTGTGCCCGGTGGAAGTGCTCTGCGTCGGCGACTGCGTGTACAACAAGATGGGCGTCCCGCCGATCCAGATCGGCAAGCTGCAGCGCTTCTCGACCGACCTGGCGTATGCCGAGGGCTGGCGCTTCTTCGAGGCCGGCAAGGACTCGGGCAAGAGCGTGGGACTGGTCGGCGCGGGCCCCGCGTCGCTCGCGGCCGCGCACGAGCTCCGCCGCCACGGCCATGCCTGCACCATCTACGAGAAGCGCCCCGTCATCGGCGGCCTGAACACGACGGGCGTCGCGCCCTACAAGATGCGGGCGGACCGCTCGGTCGACGAGGTCGAGTGGATCCTCGGCATCGGCGGCATCGACGTGGAGCTCGGCGTGGAGGTCGGCCAGAACCCATCGTTCGAGGAGCTGGAAAAGAAGCACGACGCGGTCTTCTTCGGCGCGGGGCTCGGGCCGGACACCTCGCTGTCGGTACCCGGCGCAGATCTGCCAGGCGTCGAGGGCGCCGTGGATTTCATCGAGCGCATCAAGCTCGGCGAGGTCTCGCTCGACGGCGTGAAGAACGCCGTGGTGGTCGGCGGCGGCAACACGGCCGTCGACTGCGTGCGCGAGCTCAGCGTCCTGGGCGTGCCGAGCGTGACGCTGCTCTACCGTGGCAAGGAAGCCGGCATGTCGGGCTACAAGCACGAGTGGAGCGCCGCGAAGAACCAGGGCGTCCGCGCAGCCTTCCAGGGCCAGCCCGTCGCCTACGAGGGCGAGGGTCGCGTCAAGCGCGTGCGCGCCACGCGCATGGACGACAAGAAGCAGCCCATCGACGGCAGCGAGCTGGTCGTCGTCGCGGATCTCGTGCTCGTCGCGATCGGCCAGTCGAAGCTCGGGCAGCTCTTGTCCGGCCTCGACGGCATCAAGCTCGACCGCGGCAAGGTGGTCATCGATGCGGACGGCCGCACCGGACGGCCCGGCTGGTTCGCCGGAGGCGACTGTGCAAACGGCGGCAAGGAAGTCGTCAACGCCACGGCCGAAGGCAAGGCCGCGGCGCGCGCCATCCACCAGTATCTCGGAGGCAAGGATGCCTGATATTTCGGCAAACTGCGCGGGGATCCACTCCCCCAACCCCTTCTGGCTGGCCTCGGCGCCGCCCACCAACTCCGGCGAGCAGATCCAGCGCGCCTTCGACGCGGGCTGGGGCGGCGCCGTGTGGAAGACACTCGGGCAGCCCATCCAGAACGTGTCGAGCCGCTTCGGCGCGGTGGGCTTTCGCGGCACGCCGGCCATCGGCTTCAACAACATCGAGCTCATCACCGACCGGCCGCTCGAGGTCAACCTCGAGGAAATCTACGAGACCAAGAAGAAGTACCCCAAGCACGCGCTCATCGTCTCCTTGATGGTGGAGACCCAGGAGGAGTGGAAGGACATCATCAAGCGCGCGGTGGATGCGGGTGCAGACGGCCTGGAGCTGAACTTCGGCTGCCCGCACGGCATGTGCGAGCGCGGCATGGGCTCCGCCGTCGGCCAGGAGCCGCAGGTCAACGAGCGCATCACGTCCTGGGCCGTCGAGTACTCGCCGGTGCCGGTCCTGGTGAAGCTCACGCCGAACGTGTCGGACATCGTGCCACACGGACTGGCCGCCCAGCGCGGCGGCGCGCAGGGCGTGTCGCTCATCAACACCATCAAGAGCATCATCGGCGTCGACATCGATCGCTTCACGCTCGAGCCTCGCGTCGGGAGCCTATCGACGAACGGCGGCTACTGCGGAGCAGCGGTGAAGCCCATCGCCCTGCACATGGTCGGGGGCCTGGCGCGCTCTCCGAAGTTCAACATCCCCATCAGCGGCATCGGCGGCGTCGCCAACTGGCGCGACGCGGTCGAGTTCATGCTGCTCGGCTCCTCCAGCGTGCAGGTGTGCACCGAGGTCATGCTGCGCGGCTATCGCATCGTCGAGGACATGATCGAGGGACTCGAGCAGTACATGGAGAGCCACAACTTCGAAAAGCTCGACGACTTCATCGGCAAGGCCGTCCCCAGCTTCAGCGAATGGGGCGATCTGGATCTGAACTACGAGACCATCGCGAAGATCGACGACAAGACCTGCATCGGCTGTCAGCTGTGTGTCGTGGCCTGCCGCGACGGTGCGCACCAGTGCGTCCACCCGACGAACAACGGCTCGCGCGTGCCGCGCATCGACGAGTCCGAGTGCGTCGGCTGCAACCTGTGCCAGATCGTCTGCCCCGTCCCCGGCTGCATCAGCATGGTCGAGGTAGAAAACGGGCTCCAACCCGCCACCTGGAACCAGCACGTCACCCTCGAAGCCAAGCTCAGGCCCAAGAAGGGCGTCCACTAGACGTTCCACGGGGCCTGGCAGCCTCCGCGCACCGCGCTGGCTAGACGGTCTCGAAGTACCTGTGGATGAAGCTGACCGCGAGCGGAGATCTTCCCCCACGCGAACCCGACCACCAGTCGGCGCCAGCCGCAACGTCGCAAGCCGGCGAAGGGCCGCCGTTTCCGGAGCACCGACCCTCGTTCCAGGCAGCGCGCTGCGCCGTCGCGCAGTGCCCGGGCATCCTGTCCGGCGCTGTGGTTGAATGGCTGGGCAGGGGGCCACGCGACGCCGCTTTCCGCGAGCCCCCCGGGCCTTCGACCAGGGAGACGAGCATGGCGCGTGACATCGTGAAGGGCTTTCCGTCCACCTCCAACGACGACTACCAGCTGAACACCAGCTCGTTCATCCGCGGCGCAGCGCGCACCTACCCGGAAGTGGAGGTCGTCTCGCGTCGCATCGACGGCAGCATGTTCCGCTACAACTACGCCGAGGCGCACCAGCGCATGCAGCAACTGGCCAACGCGTTGGTCAAGCTCGGTGTCCAGGCGGGGGATCGCGTCGCGGTGGTGGAGTGGAACACGTACCGCTACTGGGAGCTCTACCAGGCCATCTCGGGCATCGGCGCCGTGATCGTACAGGTCAACCTGCGCGTCTCGCCGGACGAGAAGCTGTACGTCATAGGCCACAGCAAGCCGAAGTTCCTGTTCGTCGCCGACACGCTCCTGCCGCTCGTCGAGCCGATCGCCGACAAGCTCTCGACGGTGAAGGGCTACTGCATCATCACCGACAAGGATCTCGGCGACGTGAAGACCCACCTCTCGCCGGTGCACAGCTACGAAGCGCTGCTCGCCGCGGAGAAGCCCGAGTTCGACTGGCCGATGATCGACGGTACGCGTTCACGGGTGCGAGGCGAGCACGAATCCCGCCCGGAATCGCATCGGGTGCGGCTGTTCGTGCGCAGCAGCGCCAGATCGGTTTGAAGCGTGGTGAAGGGGCGTGATTCGCGCTC
>Ga0114931_10004011_pt1 | contig 18472 bp, 15 predicted proteins | sample 2SBtaG_FD_89579 | JGI IMG/M metagenome (GOLD analysis project Ga0114931, IMG submission 89579) | Deep subsurface microbial communities from Kolumbo volcano to uncover new lineages of life (NeLLi) - 2SBTROV14_V59a metaG | ecosystem: Environmental > Aquatic > Marine > Volcanic | place: Kolumbo...
TTGTGAGTAGCAAAAATAACAGACGTACCGCGTCTGTTTATTTTTTTTAGTATCTCCATAATATCTTGTGAGGTTTCGGGATCAAGATTTCCGGTTGGTTCGTCTGCAATAATTAAAGTAGGGTCGTTTACCAGTGCTCTTGCAATGGCAACACGTTGTTGTTCCCCTCCTGAAAGTTCATTGGGCATGTTCTTTTGTTTGTTCGTTAAACCTACATCCGTTAAAGCTCCGATTATTTTTTTCTTAACTAATCTTCGAGGAGTTCCTGTTACCCTTAATACAAAAGCAAGATTATCATAAATATTTCTGTCATCAAGTAATTTAAAATCTTGAAAAATGATTCCTAGCTTTCTTCTTAAAAACGGAAGTGATTTCTTTTTAATAGTTTCGCTGTTGTATTCATCAAACTGTACAGAACCTTCTGAAGGTAGAATATCCATATAAATCATTTGCAGTAATGTAGATTTGCCGGAGCCACTTTTCCCGATTAAAAAGACAAATTCCCCATCTGCAATCTGTAAATTTAAATTGGTAAATAGTGGCTGATTTGAATAGTTGAATGTTACATTATTAAATGTTATCATAATTTGATTTCTTTTTTAAAATAAATTGAACTCTCTCCGAATTGCTTTCGGCATTTTCAAATGTAAATGCTTCAAAACAATTCTCAACATATAATTTACTATTTTCTAATATCTCAAAATAATCAAAGAATTCATAAATTTTTTGTTTATGAATTTCTCTGTAAAGTTTGCCTTCCACTTTTATTTTAAATTCATTATAATGAATTCTCTCTTTTTCAGAATAAAAGCTTTTCTGTGCAAACTTTATTTCGCCCAAAGAACCTGCCCGATTTAATCCGGACTGATATCTTTGACTGTTTTTCTCAAGACTAACATCAAATGTGAAACAACCGTTGTTTTCGAGAACATCAGCAATCGAATTAAAAAATTCATTTAACTTATTTTTTGTTAAAATATAATTTATGCTATCAAAACTTGAAAATATAAATCCAAATTTATTATTAAACGGAAGCTTAGTCATATTACACACTACACGATTTATTCTTAAGCTGCTATCATGATTGAGCATATCACTTGACTTATCGGTTAATACAATGTTGTCGAGTTTTGTTTTTAAATATTTTGATAACTTGCCTGTCCCGGCACCAAGTTCTAATACTCTCCCGGCAGGTGCCCTAACCATCTGATAAATTGAATAAATGTATTCGGCCCAACTTTTATAATCAACAGAACTCATAATGTGTTCATAAATTAAAGCAAGAGCAGAATATTGTTTAGACATTTAAGTGTTTTTCCTGTTATTAACAATTTTTTCCGCCCAAATAAATGCCTGATACATACTCTTGTAATCAGCAATATTCTTGTATGCAATATCAAATGCCGTCCCATGATCAGGTGAAGTACGTACAAAAGGAAGCCCCGCCGTAAAATTTACACCTTGATTGAAATTTAATAATTTAAATGGGATTAAAACTTGATCGTGATAGGTACCAATTACAAGATTAAAATTCTTATAAAGTCTATTCCCAAAAAACGCATCGGGAACAAATGGACCTTGAATTTCTTCACTTTTATATTTATTTAAAACAGGATTAAATATTTTTATTTCTTCATTTCCAATTTTACCATTTTCACCTGAATGAGGATTAATTCCAAGTAGAGCCATTTTCGGATTTGCAATTTTTAAGTCATTTTTAAGTGTATCACAGAACAAATCAATTTTGTTTATTAACAACTTTTGCGATAATAATCTTGCAACTTTAGCAATGGGTTCGTGTATTGTTAACAATGCCGTGTGGAACTTACTTGACAAAAACATCATACCAAATTTTTTTGATTTGGAAAATTTCGCCAACAATTCCGTATGTCCGGGAAAATCGATTCCCGCCAAGCCTAATGAAAATTTTGAAATCGGTGCTGTAACCATTGCATCTGCAATTCCATTTTCAATCATTTTGTATGATGTAATTATTGATGCGTAACTTATCTTTCCTGATGTCTTTGTTGGTTTGCCTATGGATTGTCTTCCATAGCCAATGTCGATGATTTTTAACTTGCCATCGACCAATTTGTAATTGGGAATTGAATTTAGGATTTCAAACTCCAAATCAATATTAATATTCTTTAACGTTGAAAGAAATATATTTTTCGGACAAACAAAATATATTTGCCTTTTCTTTTTTTTAGAAATATTATTAATAGTTTTTAATGATATTTCGGGACCGATACCATTGATGTCACCGCAAGTAAAAACAAATGAATTCATTTTTTAAATTTAATTAATGTATAATTTCCAAGTCCCGTTTTGTCTAAGAAAACAAATTTGCGTCTTGGTTTATTGTATTCCCAAATTTCAATTATGTTGTTTTTTTTTGAAAACACTCTCTTTTTATTAATGGGTTTCCCATACTTAATATATATTTCCCCCATATCACTTAAAGCATTTTTAGATGAAATATTTTTCCCTAAATTGAATATGGCATAGTCAGCACGTTTGTAAAATTCATTCATTACTTCATTAAATTTTGTCGATTTATCAGTGTCATATTTTGACAAATATTTTTTTAATGCCCTATATTGTTTACCATCATCTAAATCAAGAATTTTCGTAACATCATGCTTTCCCCATATTTTATCAATAAGCTTTATCGCAAATTCGGTATTTCTTAAAACAATAGGCTTATTTAACCACAAAACATTGTAATGAAATATTGCCGATTTCTTTTCGCCATAACTTACAATTATTTTTATTCTGCCTTCGTCAAAATATTTTTCAATATTATCTAATAAAAATAATCTATACTTTTTTGAATTACTTAAATCTACAAATAGTTTATCATTACATTCAACAATATTTAAATTTTTATTTTTGTAATTAATTATTGAATATTTAATTATTATTTTCTTTCTCTGTAATACAGAAATTTTAATTTTAGAAACCGAACTATCACTAACCGGAATCAACATTATTTTAGGGGAAGGTGAAAACGGGATTATTTTCCCATATTCATATAACTCAAAAACTGTTTTATTTTTGCAATCACTGTTTACTCTACTCATAACGAGTGGTTTGTATATTTTCAGAGTATCTGTTACATTTACCGCGTGCTTCTTAATTTTAACAATTGATTTTTGATACTTTAATAGTAAAGATGTTTCTACATTATACTTTCCTTTCTTCAAATGTAATTTTATCACTCCATCAAGATAACTTTCTTTTGCTAGTGTTTGCTTATATTTTTTTACGATAACACTTTTGGTAACTGATTTATAAATAGGTGGATTATTTTTGGAGACTATTTTTATATTTAATGTAATCCCGGATAAATAACCCATTCCACTTTTTTTGAACAATAAATTTGCAAAGGGGATTCTATATGGGATTACACAATTGGCACTAGAATCCGTAGGAATTACAAAAGCATCGAGAAAAATAGTTTTTCCCCGATGCTGTGCATAAGATAATGTAGTAATTATATAAATTAAAAAAATTGTGAAATATTTTTTCATTTTAAAAATCTAATTTTAAATTAAAGATTCAATAATAGAAAAAATATTTATGGAATGATATGATAAAATAATTCTCTAAATATCTAACTATTCATACTTAAAAGAAATTCACGATTATTTCTGGTGCCTTTCATTTTACCTAATAAGAATTGCATAGCTTCAATTGAATCGTAATCACTAAGAAAATTTCTTAAAATCCAAATTCTGTTCATTTCTTCTTCAGACAATAACAGTTCTTCTTTTCTCGTTCCGCTTTTATTTACATCAATTGCAGGGAATATTCTTCTGTCCGAAAGATTTCGGTCAAGTACAAGTTCCATATTGCCAGTACCCTTGAATTCTTCAAAGATAACATCATCCATTCTGCTTCCCGTATCAACTAAAGCTGTAGCAATAATAGTTAAACTTCCGCCATCTTCGGTATTACGTGCAGAACCGAAAAATCTTTTTGGTTTATGAAGTGCATTAGAATCAACACCACCCGACAATATTCTTCCGCTATGCGGTATAACCGTATTATGAGCTCTTGCAAGACGAGTAATACTGTCCAAAAGAATCACAACATCCTCGCCGGCTTCAACCATTCTTTTTGCTTTTTTAATAACCATATTAGCAACCTGAACGTGTCGTTCAGCAGGCTCATCAAAAGTAGAGCTGATAACTTCAGCTTTTACAGAACGCTGCATATCAGTTACCTCTTCAGGCCGTTCGTCAATCAAAAGCATTATTAATTTTATTTCAGGATTGTTTCTCGAAATTGAGTTGGCAATTTTTTGAAGTAAAACCGTTTTACCGCTTTTGGGAGGTGAAACAATCATACCTCTTTGACCTTTACCAATTGGCGAAAGCAAATCCATAATTCTCATTGAATATTCGCCCGGAGCAGATTCCAATTTTATTCTTTTTGTAGGATAAAGTGGTGTTAAATTATCAAATAAAGTTCTTCCTCTAATTTTTTCCGGGTCATTTCCATTTACAGCTTCAACACGAAGAAGCGCAAAAAATCGTTCTCCTTCTTTCGGTGGACGAACCTGACCGCTAACTAAATCACCGGTACGTAAACTGAATCTTTTTATTTGAGATGGGGAAATATAGATATCATCAGGGGAAGGAAGATAGTTGTAATCTGAAGATCGTAAAAAGCCATATCCATCACTCAAAGTTTCCAATACACCTTTTGAAAATGTAAGTCCGTCTTTTTTAGTTTGGGCTTCTAATATTTTAAATATTAAATCCTGTTTTCTAAAATCGCTGTATCCAACTAATTTTAATTTTTTCGCAATTTTATGCAGATCTACAATCTTTTTAGATTGTAATTCCGAAATATCCATTGGCATAATTCTTTCCTTATTTTTGAATTTTGTAATCTTATCCGTTAAGATTTTTTGAGGTTGATTTTTTTGATTGATTATATTAAAATTTAATTAACACTTTATTCTTTATGAATGCAACAAGAGGTTAATTCAAAATTACTCTATTTTTCATTTATTGTCAAGCTATATTTTAATTGAGATTTTATTTCACCAAGCAAATAGATACTGCCTAAAACGACTAAACATTCACTTGATTCATTATTAAGAAATTCTTTTATAAATTTTATAGAATCATTCAACACTTTTACTTTTATATTATTTGATTCTGCTTTCGATTTCAATTCACCTGCCGCATACGCTCTTTCATAATTAATATTTGTAACAAATATATTATCAAAAAAATGCACCAAAGATTTAATCATGGATACAACATTTTTATCTTTCATTGCACCAAATATTAAAGTTCTTTTTGAGTATCTTAGATACTCTTTCTTAAATTCATTAATAAAAGTTTTAGTACATTCAACATTATGTCCGGCATCAAATATCACTTTAGGATTATTGTGAACAATTTCGTACCTGCCTTGAATTCCTGTATTTTTAACAACCGATTGAATTCCTTCTTCAATTGCTTTATTTGAAATATTCGTAAATGTATATTTTAAAGTTAAAATAGAAAGAGCTGCATTTAATAATTGGTGATTACCTTTAAGAGGCATTTCATTTAACATCATTTCAAAATTATCACTTACAAATTTAATACTATTTTTTGAAATTAAAATATATTTTTCAAGTTCAAATGTTTTGCATCTTAATTGATTAGCCACATTAATTACAACATTTCCGGCAATTTCAGGCAAAATACCTATAAATACATTGATATTTTCTTTTATAATTCCCGCTTTTTCATAAGCAATTTGTTCGAGTGAATCTCCAAGAATATTTGTGTGCTCTAAACTAATCGTGGTAATAACAGAGGCAATCGGATTTAGAACTGTAGTAGCATCCAATCTGCCGCCAAGTCCGGTTTCGATTACAGCATAATCAATATTATTTTCGGCAAAATACTTAAATGCTAATGCAGTAGTTATTTCAAAAAACGTAGGACTTTCCGTTCGGATATATTCATCCATTTCGGAAATGAAATTTTGAATATAAAAATCAGGAATCATTTCACTGTTTATTCTAATACGCTCATTGAATTTAACAAGATGCGGAGAAGTATATAGCCCTATACGATAACCGGCTTCTTGAAGAATGCTGGACATAAATGATGCAGTACTCCCCTTCCCGTTTGAGCCGGCAATGTGAATTGCTTTAATCTTTTTTTCTGGATTCCCGAGATGTTTCATCAGTTTTTCAATATTATGCAATCCAAGTTTAATATTAAACTGATGCATTGAATATATTCTTTCTAAAGCAGTTTCTAATTTCACGATAGATTATATGATGCGGTTAATTCTGAGATATTTTTAATTGACATATTTTCACAATAAGTAATCAAATTTTGAAGTATTTCAATTGAAATATAAGGATTAATAAAGTTTGCCGTTCCAATTTGAAATGCAGAAGATCCGGCAATCATGAACTCAATTGCATCTTGCCATTTGCTAATTCCACCGATGCCGATAATCGGTATTTCTACGTTTCGCGATATTTCAAGAACTTTTGCAAGTGCAACAGGTTTAATTGCGGGACCGGAAAGTCCGCCTGTAATATTTTTTATCTTCGGCTTTCTCGTCCAAATATTAAATGCAGTTCCAACTAATGTATTAATTGCCGAAACCGCATCAGCACCTTCTTTTTTAGCTACTTCGGCAAAGTCAGATATTTTTGAATTATTCGGTGACAATTTTATTATTATCGGTTTGTCAGTTTTTCCGCGAACTGCATTTGTAATTTTCCCCACCCATGAAACATCATTACCGAAAACCAATCCACCGTCTTTTACATTTGGGCAAGACACATTAATTTCAAAAGCTTTTATCGCCGATTGTGAATTTAATTGTTCAACACATTGTGAATATTCGTCAACAGAACTTGCCGCAATATTACATATTATAGTTGAATCTAATTTTTCTAAAAACGGAATTTTTTCATCCACAAATTTATCAAGTCCAACATTTGCGAGTCCGATAGCATTTAACATCCCTGACGATGTTTCAGTAATTCTTGATGGTGGATTTCCTTTCCTCGGTTTTAATGAAATTGATTTGGTTACAATTGCACCAATTTTTGATAAATCAATAAATTCCGATATTTCATTCCCGTAACCAACCGTTCCTGATGCCAACAAAATTGGATTTTTTAATTTTAAATTTCCAATATTTATACTTAAATCAATATCATTCATAATAAAACTTCATCCGAATTAAACACCGGTCCGTCTTTACAAATCAATAAATATCCATTATTGTCTGCTTTTTCAATTGCACAGCCTTGGCACAAACCAAATCCGCAAGCCATTGATGATTCGGTTGATATTTGGCACTCTATGTTGTTTACCTCTGCTAATTCCCTAACTGCTTTTAACATTGGGGTTGGACCACAGGCAAATATTCTATAATTCTTTAGCAAATTATTTTTTGCATAATCTATAAAACATTCAACAACATTTCCTTTAAAACCAATCGAGCCATCGTCTGTAGCTTGAATCACATTATCCAGATTGTATGAAATTAAATCACCGGAACTTCTACCTCCGATAAAAGAAATGATATTTTTATTCTTCCCCATTTTTCTTGTTAAGTACGGAAAAGGTGCAACTCCGATACCGCCGCCGATAAATACCGCATTCTCGTAATTTCCTTCTATATTAAAACCATTCCCTAGAGGTCCAAGCAAATTCAATTCTTGACCGCTTTTTTTTGCACTTAAAATATGTGTCCCCTCTCCATTTACATCAAACATAAAAGTTAGAATACCATTTGTGTAATCACAGATACTGAAAGGTCTTCTTAAAAAGGGATAATTTCCATCCGCTACTTTAATATTAAAAAATTGTCCCGGAATAAAAGTACAATTATTTATTTCAATAGAGACTTGCATTAAAAATATATTTTTTTTTAATCTAACATTCGCAAGTATTTTTGATTTATATATTTTCAATTTAATTTTATTATTAATTAAGAAGTTTTAATTTAGAGGAATATATATTATTAATTTAACAACACTTAAATTATCAATTATCAATTCTCAATTATCCATTGCTTTTATTAAGTATCATTCTTCTTTCAATAGCTGTGATTTTATCCAACCTTTTTTGGTGTCTTTCACCGGCAAAATCAGTTACAATCCACTTATCTATTATTGACTTAATAGTTTCTTCTCCAAGTGTTTTTGCGCCAAGGACTAAGATATTTGCATCATTGTGTTCCCTTGCACTTTTAGCAGAAAATTCATTATAGCACGTTGCTGCTCTAATGCCGGGGACTTTATTTGCTGTAATTGCAGACGGAATTCCTGTAGCATCAATAATAATTCCGAATTCAACTTCTTTTTTCACAACCTTTTGTGCAACTTCATATGCAAAATCCGGATAGTCGCAGGATTGTTCTGAGAATGTACCGACATCTTTAACATTGTAAGCTTTATCTGTTAAATATTTAGATATCATTGATTTAATTTTAAATCCGGTATGATCACCACCGATTGCTACAATTTTTGAAATACCGGGTCCAACTGATGCAATTTCAGACTTCCCATTCTCAAGAAGTTTAACAGTTAAATTAAATTCCTTAACCTTATCCAAAGCACTTGGAGTAAAGATATCTACTTTCCCTGCAATAACGACATTGCTTCCTTCACGATGAAGTCTGATAATATCTTCTTCTGTAAAAACTTTTTTCATAGTAATGTCAAAAATAGTAAATGTATTGCTTATCTAAAATTAGCATTCAAATAATTATTTTATAGTAACTTTTCATTGTTGTTCATTTTTAAGTATTCAACAACAGATTTAACATCCTGAGAATTTTTCCGGTTGCAAACCAATAGTGCATCTTTCGTATTGATAATAATCATATTTGAAGCACCAATTACAGCAGTAAATTTTTGTGGAGAAAAGACATAATTGTCTTGCGATTCCATTGAATAAACATCGCCAATAAATGCATTTTCATTTGTATCTTTTTCGGAAAGTTGATAAACAGCTTCCCAACTACCTACATCATTCCATCCAAAATCGCCTTTTATTAAAAAAACGTCCTTTGATTTTTCCATCACACCATAATCAATAGAAATACTCTTTAATTGCCCGTAAACTTTTTTCAATACCGAAGGGAATTTTTCTGTCCCGATTGATTTTTCAATAGTTTTAATACCCTTGTACAAATCAGGTAAATGTTTTTCGATTTCACGAAGGATAGCACTTATGTGCCAAATGAACATACCGGAGTTCCATAAAAAATCACCGGTTTTTAAGAATCTTTTTGCAGTTTCGATATTTGGTTTTTCTGCAAATGTAATGACTTTATAAATTTCTTCATCAATGCTGTTTTCATCAAATTGGATGTATCCATATCCGGTTTCGGGATGAGTTGGTGTTATACCAATTGTTCCTAATCCTTTTGATTGATAAGCAAATTTTGCTGCATTTTTTAGAGTGTTCTGAAACTCTTCGACGTCAGCGATTAAATGATCAGCGGGGAAAGTAAGAATTACAGCATCTTCGTCCATTTTATTAATCAATACTGATGCCAAACCTATCGCCGCAGCTGTGTTTTTCCCGAAAGGTTCTGCAAGAATATTTTCTTCAGCAATTTTTGGTAATTGTTCCATCAGCCGTTCTTTCTGCACTTCATTCGTAATTATAATGATGTTCTTCCTTGGGACTAATCCGACAAGCCTGTTAACAGTATCCTGTATCATAGTATTTTCACCAAAGATACGAAGAAGCTGTTTTGGTTTTCTTTTTTTACTCCTCGGCCAAAATCGTGAACCGATTCCACCGGCCATAATAACAGCGTATATATTCATTTATTCCTCAACTATTTCGTTAAAATTTGTAATTCATTTCCGAATTGTTCAGCCCGTTTAAGATAGTTCGATATATCAACATCTTTCTCCCTAACAGCAGCAACAATTACTATTAGACAAGCTCTAATATTTTCAATTGTTATAGTATTTATTTCCAATTGATCTGCTTTAATTAACTTTAACGCCTCAACAATTATTAAATGCATTTTTGCTAATAAATTAAAACCATATTTTTTTGAAAGTTTATGATTACTAAAAACAATTTCAATACTATTTTCTAATTCAATTCCCTCATAATCCGAACTCAGTATTCTTTTTAATAAAAACTCAATTGATTTTATTGGTTCAACTATTGTTTTTTCAAAGGAATTATAATCAAAATCAGGCGGTTTAATTTCAACCGGTTCTTTTAAAATCAATTCTTCTTTTAATTTATCATTATCTTTAATTTGATTATCAATACTTAAATTATCTGAATGGATATTAAATTTATCCAATATTTCCGATTGCGGTGCTTTGATCGAAACATCAACTTCTTTTTTGGTACTATCTATTCTGTCTAATATTTCTCTAAAGGAAGTAGAAGTTACAGTATCCAGGAGATTGCTAAATTCAATTACAAGTGAGTGACTTTGTTCTTTAAATTTTTCCGTAAGTTTCAAAAACTCAATTGAATCTGACGTAATATAATCATAAAGTTTATTAAGTTTAACCGCAAGTTTTGAAAGTTCCGTAACTTTCTTCATTTCAAATATTACGTTTTCAATATCGTCCGCTTCACTTAAAAAGTGCTTAAGAATTGAAATAATCTCAATCTTCTCAGAACTTAGTCGCAAATTGTTAGCAACAATAATGGCTTCAATTATATATTTATTTGCAATATTCATTCAATTCTAAAATTTAATTTGTTGATAAAGATTGAATTTTTTCCCAAACACGCAAGATATTACCCGAACAAATTTTCTGAATATCTTCGTCTGAATAACCTCTTTTTAATAATTCATAAATTAAATTCGGATACATTGAAACATCTTTTAAACCGGTTGGTAATGAATCTCCTACTCCGTCAAAGTCTGAACCTAAGCCAACGTAATCAATACCAACCAATTTAACAACGTGATCGATGTGGTCGGCAACTTCGGAAACATTCGCAAAACCATAGGGATGTTCTTTCCTGTAATTATGTTCAAATTTATTTGCTTCTTCTTGGGTTAATTTATGTTTGCTCAAATATTTCTTAATTGCTGAAGAAATTTCATTCCGTTTTTGATTAATTTCTCCGCTTATAAATGCTGAACCGAAAGTGATTTGAATTACTCCGCCGTTTTTTGCTAATGCTTTTATCATATCATCTGACATATTGCGTTCAAAATCCGGTGTAAAATATCTACATGAGGAATGTGAAGCAATAACCGGTGATTTTGTAACTTTTAAAACATCATAAAATGTTTCATCCGACACGTGAGAAATGTCAATCATCATTCCAATTTTATTCATTGCTTTGACTAGCTTTTTCCCGAACGGACTAAGACCGTGCCACTTCCTCTCTGTATCGTAAGAAGAATCACCGATGTGATTATTTTTGGAATGTGTTAAAGTTATGTAGCGGATTCCTTGTTTATAAAAATACTTAAGATTGTCTAAATCCCCTTCAATCGGCGTTCCGTTTTCCATTCCCATCGGCATTGATATTTTTCCCGCTGCAAAGTTTTTTTCAACCTCTTTAGGTGAATTTGCTAATGCAAATTTATCAGGGTGCTCCGCAACAATCTTCTTTACCATAGCAATTAAAGTATCTGCAAGTTCCTTTCCACCACCGCTATTTTCATATCTTGCAGGAATATAAATTGACATAAAAGGTGCATTCAAACCGCCCTTTACTGCACGCGGATAATCAAAATTTCCGTCTCCTGTTGCGTTAGAAATATCTTCCATTTTGTGATGGAGCCTGTATGGAACATCAATATGAGTATCAACAATAATATATTTATGGGCTAATTGTTCAGCTTTCTTTTTCAATTTTTCATCCTTATTTGTTTTAGCAATAATTGAAATAAACAAACTTAAAAATAATAAAGGAATTAGATATTTACGCATAATACGTCTCCATTAATATATTCTACAAATATCCGAGTCTAGCACAATTTTTAAACTCTTTAGATTTAATTAGTTTAAAGTTCTATCTTTGGAACCTTTTTCAGCAACAAAACTCTTTTGTTAAGTTTGATTAAAATATATCGGATGTTGTCTTTGTTTACGTTTTCCTGATTACCAACTTTTGAATAATCTTGAATAACTCGCTTTGTCAATTCCGTTCCATCAGAAACTTCAAATTGCTGATTAAAGTTTGTTACATAATCATTCGGTAATTTCAAAATAAGCTCAACATCCGAATTCGGTTCGATTGAAGTATGTGAAAAATACTTTTCCCTTTTCCCCTTTTCCAAAACATACTGCTTCGCATTGGTAATAATAATGTACTGATCCAAATTGTAATTCATCGGAATGCTTTGTTTTGAATTATTAACAATTTTAATTCTCACGTCTTCAGCACCAATTTCAGCCCACGCCGATATACTTGCATCCATATCACGACTGCTTTGATAAGTTACTCCATTCTTTTCACTATACTTTACAATCTTAAAATTTTGTTCTTCATCGGGATTCATTTGAATACCGAAAAAATCGTTTATCGGATTTGTTGAAGCACACGAAACGAAAAACAAAGCACTAAAAACTATAAGACTTTTAATAAATATCTTTTTCATATTTCCCCCTTCATTGATTTAATATATTTAACTCGCTTTAGTTTTAAATCCTTTCATCATCCAATTTTTTGCAATCATTAAACTTATGGGAGTTATAATTGCAATCACTCCGTAAATAAACCACATAGTTCCGGTGTGCATATCCTCAGGCAATACACCTTTCGGGCAATATTTTTCCAGAAAATACCCGGAATAAAAACCGGTAAATACTTTATCCAAAAACCACGGAAACTGCCCAACCCCCATATACAACCCTACCTTTCCTTCCGGTGCAATTTCTGCAATCCATTGTAAAAATCTTGGAGACCACATTGCTTCGCCAATTGTCATTCCCAGAACATAAATTAAAAACAAATAAATATTCGGTCCGAATGCCAGTAAAAATGTAGGCAATGCCATTACCATTGTTCCGTAAATCATCATTTTGTAAACATCTGCTTTTGCCGTTAGTCCAGCTATTATAGGCGTAAGAACAAAAATTAAAATCGGATTAAGGTTTGAAAATACTTCAAAATATTGACTGATAAGCGTTCCTTGAAATGCTCTATCCAAATAATACGGAATAGTAAGCCAATTGTGTGCAAACAAGGTTTGAACCGGGATAAGAATAAAGACAAAAAATGTAAATCGTTTATCTCTAAACGGATGATACGGACGCTTTTTAATATATTCAATAAATGCAACAACGGCAAATAAAATACTTAAGATCAGCGCAGTATCAATATGGATTGCCGAACCAAACAACTGGAAATCGAATATAGGATTAAACGGACTTTTAAGAATAAGGTCAGAAAACATAAACAATATAACCGCGAATAAAGAATATAGTACCAAAGGAATATTATTAATTTTCAAGTCAGGTATTTCATCTTTTTTCTCCTCTTCCTCGTCTTCTTCCTTCCCATCATCTTTTGCATTTTGGGCTTTTACTTTTGCTATTGCATCTTTATCAGATTTGCGTGTTATAAGTACAACTGTCAAAAGTAGAGAAAGTCCGGTAAGTACTACATAAACCCAGAATACCGCCGTAAGCCCGTTAGGTGGGAAAATGTTTTCAAAACTATGACGAGTAAAAGAAGAAATAAAACCGGAGAGAAAAGCCCCGAGATTCATTAAACCGTAAATTACCGCATAACCCATAGCCGCAGTTTTTTTAGTTGTGTATCTTTTTACACCTGCATAAGCAGCCGGCTGAAACAAGCCGTAAGCAGTTACCATTAGCAGCAAACCGGCAATCATTATAAAAAACATAGGTGACCAAAGTCCGTGTCCAAAATTAAATGAGCCTGATAACGAAACAATAATTCTTCCTACTAACATCATAATAAAAGAAAGGACAAGAGATTTACGAATACCGAGTTTGTCAGACCAGCCACCAAGGACAAGCATTGCAAAGGTAATGCCGCCAGTAACAAAACTGTAAATCAATCCTGCCTGTGCATCGGTAACACCTAAATTTTCAGAGGCAAATTTTCCGAGAATTGTTAATATCCCAAAATAAACCAAACCCTCAATAATGTATGGAACATTGATTCCCCACAAAGCTTTAGGTGCCTTGAAAAACGCAACAAATGTATCTCTCAATTCCTTAAACGCATCATCGATTACTTCAGTAAATGTTTTTTTTACTTTTTCTTCAGTTTTGTTTTCTGCATTTTCATCCATATATTTCTCCGAATAAGATTATTAAACAATATTTTTTATTTACAATAATTATAGAAACATTGCCCACTGGACACTGCGAGAACTACTACGTAGTTCTTCTTTGTTTGCTATTTTCTTTTCTACAAACATTTAAATGCCTCACAGAGTTCTGCGAATAACGAGGTTATTCATACGTATTAACTTCTAATATTCAACAATGTAATTTTATTTTTTTTAAATATTTTTACACACAGTGTCCGGTGTACAAATTGTTTCACTTGTAAAATTAAACACTATTTATTTACATACTAACAACCACGTTAGTGGTTGAATATTTGTAAATAATTCAAACAATAAAACGAACAAACCGATTTATCGGTTTAATGTTTGTCTTTTTTTTTTTCGTTATTAACAGAACTTATATTGTCCACTGGACACTGTGTGTAGAACAAATCAAAAGACAAAACGGGCAAACCAAATAATCGTTAAATTGTATAAGTATTACAGCGTACTCTCTTTAAAGGCAAACCGTTACACATAATGAATGAGTTACAAGCCATCATTTCTTATACAAAAGATTTTAGTACATTAACTCTTTCGGGATATTCATTTCGTCGATAATCATTTGTTGTAACAACTTTAATTCCTTTGAGTAAATAACTTCTTTTTTATCATCTTGCTTCAATTCCGATAAAACTTCAAAAACGAAATTATCCTCTCCCTTTTTGTTCCAATCATTTTGTAGCTCAAGATTTCTATGAGTACCAAATCTCAATTCAGCTTTATGCCTGTTCCACTTTGAAATCATATTAACGCTATTATCGATAAATATTTTATTATTTGATTTATTTTTTACTTGAAAAACTCCCATTGAGAATTTCTTCTGCTTGTATTCTTCTTTAATTTCTTTTCGTGTTTTCACTATTTTATAAATCCTAATTGCTTAAAAACAGTTTCTCTATCCAAAATCTGTGTATGCCCATTAATTATATTATCCTTACACAATATTCACTTCTTCAAATAATTCAATGTTAAATTTATTCAATACTTTATCTTTAATCATTTTTGAAAAATCATAAATCTCTTTTCCTTTTGCATTACCATTGTTTATTAGTATTAAAGAATGACTTTTATGCGTACCTGTTCTGCCGTATGTTTTCCCTTTCATTCCAACATTTTCTATTAATTGCGCAGCTGATATTTTTACATTATCATCATCCGTTTTGTAATGATTAATATTTGGAAATTTCTCGTGGAATATCAAAAATTCATTTCGGTTTAAAATGGGATTTTTAAAAAAACTTCCTGCATTTCCAAATTCGGAAGTATCCGGCAATTTCTTTTTTCGAGTTTCAATAATAAATTTACGAATATCTTCAATTTTAATTTTATCAATTGGAATATTTACAAATTTATTTTTCAATAAATGATATGATAAATTCGGTTGTCTGATTTTATTTAAGCTAAGAATAATATTAGTAATTATAAATTTGTTTTTAAGTTTATTTTTAAAAATACTATCTCTGTAACCAAATTCACAATCTTTATTAAAAATATATTCAAAACTAAAATTTGTAATATTAAAAATTTCGGCAGAGGAAAAAACATCTTTCAATTCACAACCGTACGCACCTATATTCTGAATCGGAGCAGCACCGGCAGTTCCCGGTATGAGCGAAAGGTTTTCAATTCCCCAAAATTTATTTTCAACCGCAAATTTTACAACAGAATCCCAAACTACACCTGCACCCACTTTTAATTTCAAAGATGAATCGGTTTCGGAAATTATACTGATACCGGAAATATTATTTTTAAGAATCACACCTGGAAAATCTTGTGTAAAAAGGATATTGCTGCCGCCGCCCAAAACTAATCTTGGAATTTCCATTTTACCAAATTGCAGTAATAATTCCTTTAATTGTTCAGTATTGTTAAACTCTGCGAAATATTTAGCTTTTACATCAATACCAAAAGTATTGTAATGCAATAAAGATTGGTTTTTAAATATTTTCATTTATTGATTTTATCTGTCCTAATTAATAACAAATAATCGTATTACGAATATATTAAACTATTCGGCAAAGATTTGAAAATTACAATAAGGAAAGCAAACTATGAATAATAATCTATATACAAAAAGAAAATAGCAAAAAAAAACATATTGTTTTTTTAATGATAAAATTAAAGGAAAGAGTGCGTTTTATTTTCATAGTTATTATAAATTCCCATATAGTCGTACATTTTCGGCATTAAGTTAATAAAAGTCGTACTTTTTTTTTCAAGCAAGGTGATTCACGTCTGCGTTGTGGCATTTCCCAAACCTTGAAAATCGCTTACACAACTGTTAATTTGAAAGTCTCTATTTTAAGAGTAGTCATTCTATCTCCAATCCACAAACTCATAATTCAATCCGTTACTTTGAAGCAATACCGCCCCTTCCCTATCCGTACGATGGATTTTTATCTGCATTGTATCTAGTCTTTCAATCACACTCGGCGACGGATGATGAAATCTATTGTACAAACCAACACTTATTATTCCATAATCCGGTTTTACAGCCTGCAAAAACGGTAGTGATGAACTCGTTTTACTCCCGTGATGTCCGACTTTTAGAATTCTGCTACCCAAAAACTTTCCATATCGTAACTCATAATATTTCTCTGCACGCTTTTCAGCATCTCCAACAAACAGCATTGAAAATTTTCCATAATCAATTTTTATTATTCCACTTTTGTTGTTCGTATCCATTGATAAATAATCGGCATTGGCAGTATCGTTTAAAATATAAACACGGCAATTTCCAATCATTATTTTTTTTCGCGAATAATACTTAATAGGAATGTTATGACTTTTAACAAATTTCTCAAATTGAACATCCTTTACCAATTCCTGATTTATTGTAGGTTTGTAAATCGTGTCAACAAATCCATCTTTTATTAAAGAAAAAAATCCTTTATAGTGGTCGGCATCAATATGAGAAACAAAACCATAATTTATTTTACTGATACCAGCATAATTCAGAACAGGTTCAATAACTGCTTTACCATTATCACGATAAGGGGTTTTGTTTCCGGCATCAATCAAAGCGGTTTTGCCATTCGGAAATTTTATTAAAAAACTATCACCTTGCCCTATATCGATCGCCATAATTGTAAGTTTGCCATCGGCAAGTAATTTTTCATTATCTAACGGAAATAGAACCAAAGCGCTGCAAAGAAGAAGTAAAATAAATACTATTTTTGCTCTCAAATGAATAAATTTTCCCAAAAAATATATTAGCAAAATTAAGATTGTGTAATAAATTACGGAATCATAAAGAGTATAATTTACAATATTTAAATATGAATAGTTCAGACTTCCAATATATGATACAAAACCAAACAGTAAGTCAATTATAAAATTATTTGCTGCAGCGTATATAAGTGCAACTATATTTGGAACAATTCCTACTACCACTGTTAAAATTCCCAATGCAACAATAATACCGATTGCAGGGATTACAAGTAGATTGGCAAACAAAGCTGCTACTGATAATTTGTGAAAGTAAGTTAACGTAAATGGTAAAGTACCGATTTGTGCCGTGAGTGAAACGCTAATAAACAACAGAAGCCATTTTAATATTTTGTTTTCAATGCCGATGTCATTTAACCAATTTCTAAAAATAGGGAATAAAACTATAATCGATAAAACGGCGGAAAATGAAAGTTCAAATCCGGGTTGAAAAAGCTGTGCCGGATCAATCGCCAAAATAACAAGTGCAGCAAGTGCCAACGAATTTAAAGCGTTGTATTGCCGGTTACTTAAAATTGAAATTATTAAAATTATTGCCATTATGGAAGCACGAACAACAGACGGTGGTCCGTTCGTTAGAATCATGAAAAATATTACTGCAAATATTGTCAGCACATATCTAACAAAAATATTAAACCGGCTGAGCAAAGTAAGCACAATTAAAATAATAAAACCAACATGCAGACCAGAAACCGCCAAAACATGTACAACTCCTGCATTTATAAAATATACTTTTGTCTGCGATGCAATTTCTCCCCTATCGGCAAGCAGCAAACCGCGAAGTAAAGCGGCTGCTCTCGGTGTGTACAATCTTTCAATTATCGAATTGATATTTTTTCGTAAACCGAAAATCGAATTGGCAAATAAATCCGCACTGCTGTCAATTACAACTATTTTGCTCCCTCTCCGAAGTGAAAACAAAGCTGCTGTACCTTTTTGTTTCAAA
>Ga0114931_10004012_pt1 | contig 18470 bp, 16 predicted proteins | sample 2SBtaG_FD_89579 | JGI IMG/M metagenome (GOLD analysis project Ga0114931, IMG submission 89579) | Deep subsurface microbial communities from Kolumbo volcano to uncover new lineages of life (NeLLi) - 2SBTROV14_V59a metaG | ecosystem: Environmental > Aquatic > Marine > Volcanic | place: Kolumbo...
CCGGTAGGCGGCGAGCGTCTCGGCGATTACCTCCGGCCCGGCGAGCATGTTTCCGGCGACGGAGACCCCTCCTGGCTCAGGTGGCCGCACCACCCGACGCACGCCTCGCCCGTGTGGGCCGCCGCCCGGCCGGCGCGATCGAGCAGGTGAAGTTGCCGCGCCGCGCGCCCGCGATCGGCGCCGATCAGCATGTCGCGCACGTCCGCCGCGCGTAGGCCCTCGCGCAGGAGGGCGAGGCCGCGCGGCCCGAACGTGGGGTTCATGAGGGCCTGGGTACATACGCCACCCGCGTCGCCCGCGGCCCAGGGGCACAACGCGCCCACGGCGAAAAAGCGCGAGGCGATGGCGATCCCGAACAGCCCGGTTCGCGAATCCTTGGCGATGATCGACCAGGTCATGGAGTTACTCCCCTTATACGCCCATGGGCTTGGGCCCCGGTGTCCACCGCCTTGACCGCCGCCCCGCGCTCCGGCACGCTGAACGGCACGCGGCGCAAGGGCGCGTCGCGACCGAAACCCCGGTACGCCGCCCCCGCATGAGCAAACTTCTGGATATACAAGACCTCGGCGTGCGCTTCCGCACGCCCGAGGGCGCGATACAGGCGGTCGATGGGGTGTCCTATTGCGTTGCCGCCGGAGAATCGGTCGCGGTCGTCGGCGAGTCCGGCTCTGGAAAATCGGTCAGCGCGCTGGCCATCATGGGCCTGGTGCCGAGCCCCCCGGGCACGGTGAGCGGGCGCGTTATGTTCGAGGGGCGGGATCTGCTGACCCTGGACGATGAATCCCTGCGCCAGATTCGCGGCGCGCGCATCGGCATGATCTTTCAGGAGCCCATGACCTCGCTCAATCCCTTGCTGACCATCGGAACGCAACTGCGCGAGTCCATGAAGCAGCACCTGGGTCTGACCACCGCCCAGGCGACCGCGCGCGCCGCCGAGCTCTTGAAGATGGTCGGCATCTCCGAGCCGGAGCGGCGGCTCAGGCAATACCCGCACCACTTCTCGGGGGGGATGCGCCAGCGGGTCATGATCGCCATCGCGCTGTCCTGCGAGCCCAGGCTGGTCATAGCCGACGAGCCGACGACGGCGCTGGATGTCACGATCCAGGCGCAAATCCTGACCCTGATGAAGGACCTCACCGCCCGCCTCGGCGTGGCCCTGATCCTGATCACCCACAACCTGGGAATCGTGGCGCGTTATACGTCCCGGGTCCATGTCATGTATGCGGGGCGGATGGTCGAGAGCTGCCGGACGGACGAGATTTTCGCCCGCCCACGCCATCCCTACACGATAGGCTTGCTGGCCTCCGTGCCACGGCTCGACAAGCCGCGCGGCGAGCGCCTGGTGCCGATCGAGGGGCAGCCGCCCGACATGGCCCGGCTCGGCCCGGGGTGCGCTTACCAGCCCCGCTGCGGCTTCGCGGTGAGCCGCTGCCTCGCGTCTCCGCCGCCGTTGGACACGATCGCGGCGGATCATCGAACGGCCTGCTTTCAATCCTCGCAACTCTAGCATCCACTTCCACCAGCATCCGCTTTCAGGGGTGATCCTGGACCTCCTTGACGTCCAGCAGGTCGCGCAGGGCGTCGCCCAGGAAGTTGATGCTGAGCACGGTGACCATGATGAACAGGCCGGGATAAACGCCGAGCCACCAGGCGCGCGAGATGAAGCTGCGCGATTCGGCCAGGATCAAGCCCCAGGTCGGCGTCGAGGCTTGGACCCCGAGGCCGAGAAACGAAAGTCCCGCCTCGGCCAGGATGGCGTAGGACACGCTGAACGTTGCCTGAACGATGAGCGGCGCCATGGTATTGGGCAGGATGTGACGCCACATGATCCGAAAATCGGATGCGCCCAGGGTGCGTGCCGCGGCGATATACTGCTCCTCGCGTATGCTCAGCACCATGCCCCGGGCGATGCGCGCGAAATCGTCGACGAACGCGAGCGAGATCGCCACGATCACGTTGGACAGCCCGGTTCCGAACACCGCCACCAGATAGACCGCGATGATGAAATTCGGAAACGCCCACTGCAAATCTATGTAGCGCATGATGATGGTGTCGATCCAGCCGCCGAAATAGCCGGCCGCGATGCCGAGCCCGACCCCGGCCACGAGGGCGATGGCGACCGTCGAGATACCCACGAAGAGAGAGACCTGGGCACCGTGGATAAGGCGGCTGAGAAGATCGCGCCCAAGATCGTCGGTGCCGAGGGGATGGCTCCACGACGGCGCCGCGATCATGTCGAAATCCATGATGTTCGGATCGTACGGCGCGACGAGAGGCGCGAAAAGACCGCCCAGGATCAGCGCGCTTAGAACAATGAGGCCGATCAGGGCTTTCTTGTCGCGGATCATGTGCCTCGCCCACCGCCGGCGCCGGCGCGCGGCGTCGAGCGCGACGGGTACCACCATTTTGGATTCGCTCGCCTGCGCCATCAGTCGTACCGAATCCGCGGGTCGATGACCGTGTAGAGGGCATCGACCAGAAGGTTGGAGAAGATGAAGATCGCCGAGACGACCAGAATGGCGCCCTGCACCACCGGATAGTCCCGGTTGAGAATGCCCTGGATCAAGACCCGCCCGAGGCCCTTGATCGCGAAGACGTTCTCCACCACCACGGTGCCCGCCATGAGCAGCGCGAGCGCGATGCCCATCACGGTCACCACGGGAATCAGCGCGTTGGGAAAGGCATGAACCACGAGCAGGCGCTTTTCCAGCAACCCCTTCGAGCGGGACACGCGCATGAAATCCGCCTTGAGGACCTCCAGCATCGAAGAGCGGATCATGCGCGCGATAATCGCCGCGAAGGGCGTGCCGATGGCGATCGTGGGCAGGATCAAATGGGAGAACCAGGGCCAGAGCCCTTGCGCCAGGGGCACGTATCCAACGGCGGGCAACCAGTGAAGCTGCGCCGCGAAGGCGATGATCAGCAGGATGGCGAGCCAGAAGTCGGGCATGCTGAGCCCGATAAAAGCGACGATCGTGACCCCGTGATCGATCGCCGAGTGTTTCTTGAGGGCCGAGATCAAGCCCGCCGGCACGGCGATGATCAGCGCCAGGACGAATGACAGGAGGGCGAGCGACATGGTGCGCGGGAACGCCTCGGCGACGATTCGCGAAACCGGAACCCGGCTGCCGTATATGGAGGTCCCCAGGTTGCCCCGCGTAACCTGTACGAAATATTTGACGTACTGGATGTAAACCGGTTGATCGAGGCCGAAGTCGCGGCGCATCTCCTCGGCCGCCGCCGGGTCGCCCGTATCGAACACCATGGCCAGCATGGGGTCGCCGGGAACCGCGCGGAGCATGAAAAAAACCAACGTGGCCACCGCCCACATCACGACAATGGCGCCGAAGGTTCGCCTCAAAAGAAATTTACCCATCGCTCCCGCACGCGGTTTCAGGCGGCTTTGGCGGCTCGCCAGGCCGTTCGACGGGTGCCCGCGCGGAGCACCCGTCGAAAATTCATTCTTGTTACCGGCGGGCCGCGCCCGTTAAGCCATGGTCACCCGGTCGAACTCGACCAGGCCGGGGATCCGGCTGACCTTCGGGTAATCGACCGTCTCGCGATACACCAGGATCGACATGGGGTGGTACAGGAAGGCGCACGCCACCTTCGCCGACGTGATGCGATTGGCCTCCTGAACCAGGGCCTTGCGTTTCGCCGGGTCGATCTCCAGGCGTTGCCGGTCGATCAACTCGTCCGCCCGCTTGTCGGAGAAATAACCGAACGGCATTTTCGCCTTGTCGCGCTTGAGGCCGTTGAACTTGGATTCGGTTTGCATCCAATCGACGATGGCGTCGTCCGGATCGAAGTCTCCGCCACTGCCCAGAAGCGCCGTGTCGAAGTTCATCTGCAAGTAGTCCTGCAAGACCACCGGACCGTCCTTGGTCTCCAGCTCGATGTCGATGTTGAGGTTGCGCTTCAGAATGCCGGCGATGACCTGCGAGCGGCGGCGGTTCGCCGGGTTGTGCAGCAGCTTCAGCTTGGGGAAGCCCTCGCCGTTCGGGTAGCCGGCGTCGGCCAAGAGCTTGCGCGCGACCTCCGGCTCATAGCGCTGCGGGCTGTTCTTGCCCAGATCCTTGTCGAAGAAGAAACCCATCGCCGGGTTGATCGAGCCAAACGCCGGCAGGCCGCGTCCGAACAGGGCCCGCTTGATGAAGCGCTCGCGGTCGAGCGCCTTGGCGATCGCCAGGCGGACCTTGAAGCCTTTCTCCTTCATGAGCTCCGCGACCGGCTTGTTGAAGTCGGTGACCCGGAAGGGTTCGCGCCAGGGGTTCATCCATACCGCCTGAAACCCGGGGTCGGAGACCGAATTGACCACCAGATCCGAATTCGACTCGAAGCGGTCGATCAGCTCCGAGGCCGGCGTGTTACCGCCGATCAGGTCCACGTCGCCGGCCTCGATCGCGGCGGCCAAGGGCTCCGGATCGGCAATCGGCGTAATCGTTACCTTGTCGAGCTTCGGGCGGTCCGGATCGTAGTAGTCCGCGTTGCGTTCGAGCACCACGCCCTGACCCAGGTCGTGGAAGGTGATGCGGAACGGACCCGTGCCGACCGGCGTCAGGCCGTACTGGGCTTCGCCCATGGACTCGAGCGCGCCACGGCCGACGATAGTCATGGCCCGGCCGCTCGAGCGCTACAGGGTCTTGACCAGGAACGAGGCTTGGGGCGCCTTCAGAGCGATCTTGACCTTGTGATCGTCGAGCTTGACAACCTCGGCGACGTTCGAGATGACGCGCGAGTGAATCGACTTCTTCGGGTCCCTCGAGCGGTTGTAGGTGAACACAACGTCGTCGGCGGTGAAGGGATCGCCGTTATGGAACTTCACGCCTTCGCGCAGGTTGAAAATCCACTCCTTGCCGTCGGCGGAGACGGACCAGTCCTTGGCGAGATCGCCCTGGGCGACCAGGTCCGCGTTGATGTGGGTCAGGCCGCTCAGCACGTTGGACGTGATCTGGAACTGGAGAACCTGGTTCATGCGCGCGGGATCGAGGGTGACGATTTCCGCCGCGCCGGCCCAGGCACACCGAAGATGGCCGCCCGACTTGGCGGCCGCCGCCGTCCCAATGCCCGCGCCGGGAACCAGGTGCCAGGCGGTCAGCGCGCCAGCCGCCCCCATGAGGCGCAGTACCGCGCGCCGGCTTAACGCCGGGCCGGACAATTCATCGCGGCTAAGACCGAAAAGCGGATCCTTCGGATCGAAGTCGTAGGCGTAATCGACATCGGCGTCGATCGAACGCCGACTGTCTGTGCCGCATACTGGAATCTTGTTCGTCATGTCCTCAACCTCCCTGTCGAATTCGCGGGCTGATCGACCGCCGTGGATCAAATATGAGCCGGCGTCCCCTCCGCCCTCGCCATGGGCACGGTGGGGTTCGACTCGACTTCGCCGCACGCGACCCAGTGTTCCCTTCGGGTTTCCGCGAGCACCGGCTTCGCCCTGCCGCACAGGGCGACGGCAATGGGGCAGCGCGGGTGAAACACGCAGCCCGAGGGCGGATTGAGCGGGCTTGGAATCTCTCCCGATAAAACGCGATGAGCCCGCTCGGCTTCGATTTTCGGGTCGGGCACCGGGATCGCCTCCATGAGCGCGACCGTATAGGGATGCAGCGGTTGGGCGAACAACGCCTCGCTGGCGCCCGATTCGGCGATTCGGCCCAGGTACATGACCGCCACCCGGTCGCATAGATGCTTGACCACGCTCAGGTCGTGGCCAATGAAAAGATAGGTCAGGCCAAGCTCGTCCTTTAGATCCTGCAGCAGATTGATGATCTGCGCCTGGATCGACACATCGAGCGCGGATACCGCCTCGTCGCACACGATGAAATCCGGGTGCAGCGCGAGCGCCCGGGCGATGCCCACCCGCTGGCGCTGACCGCCGCTCATCTCGTGGGGATAGCGCTCGGCGATGCGCCCGGGCAGGCCGCACATCTCCAGGAGCTTGCGCGCCCGCCGATCGATCTCCACGCGGCCCAGGCCGGACTCGTGTATGACGAACGGCTCGCTCACGATCTCGCGCACGGACATGCGCGGGTTGAGCGAGGAATACGGGTCCTGAAAGATCGCCTGCACGCGGCGCCGGAAGCGCAACTCGTCCGCCTTGTCCAGGGACCAGATGTCCACCCCGTCGAACCGGATCGCGCCGGCCGTGGGCTTGGCCAGCTTGAGAATGGCGCGCGCCACCGTGGTCTTGCCGCACCCGGATTCGCCGACCAGGCCCAGCACCTCGCCCTTGGCGATGGAAAACGAAACCCCGTCCACGGCCTTGATCTGGCCGACGGTTCTTCGCAGCAACGCCCCACGCGTGACGGGGAAATGCACCTTGAGGTCGTTGACCTCCAGGAGCGGCGTGGCGGCGTCGGTGCGCGCGGGGGCTCGCGCGTCCATGTGTGCGCTCATGGGGTCGCCCGGTCCGCGGCCGTGGCGCCGGTCCCTGGCGCGCCGCTCCGTGGGCCGTGGCGGCGCGGGCGGGCGGGTGACGGTATGGGCCGGTCGCGCCACGCGGGAGGCCGCGCGGGAGGCCGCACGGGAGGTGGATCTCGTCCCGTCGCGCGCCGACGCACTGTTGCGCTTTTCATGCCATCCCTTATAATTATCGATATTGATTTTGAAGGATACCGGAAGCCCATGTCAAGGCATTCACCGTCAAGGCATTCACCGCCAAGTCATTCACCGCGCGCCACCGCCGATCATCAACCGCTGCTTCACCCCCTGTTCAACGGCAAGAAGGGCGACGCGGCCTATCACCTCGTGCGTCGCTCGATCCTGCTCGGCCATTTGCAGCCAGGCGAATCCCTGCTCGAACAGCACATCGCCACGCAGCTCAATTGCAGCCAGGGCACGGTGCGAGAGGCGCTCCTGCGCCTGGAGCAGGACGGCTTGGTCACGCGCCGGGGCTATCGCGGCACGGCCGTCTCGACCACCTCGATCCACGAGGCCGCGCAAATGGTGCAGATCCGCGTGCAGATCGAGTGCGCCGGCGTTCGCCGGGCGATCGGCGCCTTGAACCCGACGGCGATCGCCGAGCTGCGGCATATTACCGAGGAGATGGACGAGGCCGTGGGGGCGCTCGATTTCTATCGGTGCAGCGAGCTCGACCGGCGCTTTCATCTGACCCTGTGCCGCCGCTCCGAGCTGCCGGCGATGGAGCCGATCCTCAACCGCTGCGCCTTGCACATTCACCGCTTCACGTTCCGCAACGCCGAATATTTGGAGCCGGAGACCGCGCTCGGCGAGAAGCACCGCGCGCTCCTCGACATTTTCGAGGCGGGCGGACCCGACGCCGCGGCGGACGCCATGCGCCGCCACATTAACGAGGTGATCGAGCGCTGGGCACCGCCGATCGGGCAGGAAGTCCGCCGCCTCTACGCGGACGGCGCGTGAGCGGGGGCACCGCTCACGCCGCGGCGTCGGATGGCCAGGTAAACACGAGCTTGACTGGCTGGATCGCCCGCCCGCGCCGCGCGCGGTCCGCCGCCGGCATGACGTCGTCCGTGGGCCAGAGGCCGTTCTCCAGGGTTTCGGCGTAGGCCGCCGGCAGGCCGGCGGCACGGAGCGCGGCCGCGGCGGCCGCGTGGTCGTAGGTGAGCGGCCGGTGCTCGATCTCAAGGCCCGTGGGGCCGGGCCGCAGCAGTGAATACCAGACCCGGGGCGTGCCGTCGTTGGCGGGCAGGCCGATCACGCCGGCATTGTGCCAGAGGCGGCTGCCTCGATGGCCGCGCACGATCTCGCTGAACGGCAGGCCCGCGTGGCCGCCGATCACCCCGTCGCCGCCGGCCAGCGCGAGTTGCTCGGCCTTCTCCGCCGCCGTGGCGGGAAAGACGAAGCGGTTTATGAGGTCGACGCCGCCGTGGATCGCGGTCAGGCGCACGCCGCCCCCGGCACTGCCCAGGGTGAGGGCGATGTGCCGCGGCAGGCGGGCCATCCAGGCCTTGGTCTCGGCGTCCAGCTGTTCGCTTGCATAGCGGTACCACCGCGCCGCCATGAGGTCGCAACTGCTGCCCTCGGCATAGCCGCAGCCGCAATCCTCCGCCCCGCTGCCCAGTTGCTCTTCGCAGTTGCCCATGACCACCGGGATGCCGGCGTCGCGGATCAGCGCCACCGTCGCCTTGGGATCGCCGCCGTAGGCGACCAGATCGCCGGTGCAGAGCATGCTTTCCGGCGCGATGCCGAGCTGCCCGGCCTCGGCCAGCAGCGCTTCTACCGCCTGTAGGTTGCCGTAAGGTCCGCCAAAGACCAGCAGCGGCCCAGGGATATCAAAATGGAGGGTGTCCGTCATATCGTGTCGTCCGCCGCGCTAAAGGACCGGCGCGTAGACGCGGCGCATCAGATAAAGGCCGGCGAAAAGCGCGCCGATGGAGCAGATCATGGTGATCAGAAGATAGCCGGCGACCAGCCCTATCCGGCCCCGCTCGTAGAGCACCGCCACGTCGAGCGAGAAGGTCGAGAAGGTGGTGAAAGCGCCGAGGGTGCCGACCGCCAGGAAGAGGCGTAGCTGCGGGTTAATATCCCAGGCCAGCGCCGTACCCTCGACCAACACGCCCATGATGAAGGAGCCGACGACGTTGACGATCAACGTGCCGAACGGGAAGCCCGTGCCAAGAATCTGGCCCGCCAACACATAGACAAGATAGCGACTGACGGCACCGAAGGCCCCACCCGCCGCCACCACCAGGATATCTTTCATGCGCCTTGCCGAGGCTTAGCCGCCCCTATGGGTCATTACCGCCGCTCCTTGGCATTAGTGCCCAATCATCCAAGGACGCCCCTGACCGTGGCTGTGGCTGTGGCCATGGGCGTGACCGCCATGGTGATGGGGATGAGCACCCGCATTGTGATCGTGGGTCTTCTTCCTGATCAACCGCGGTTCGTCGGCGCTCTTTTCGTTGCGCTGGTGCGCGATGCGGTTGTGCGGGTTCATGTTCGCTATGAAGGGCGCGGCGATGGTCCGCGGCGCGGCCTCGCCACAAACCGGGCAGGCGGCGGGCGCCGCGGCCGCGCTCATCGGCACCCAGTCCCTGAAGGGCCCACAGTCGCTGCAAGCGTAGTCGTAAAGCGGCATGTTGCGTTCCTCCGTTCAACGAACCGGGCCACGCGCGGCCCGACTCCAGCCAGACTCCCACTCAGCTGATGGCACCGGTCAGCAGCAGGTAGCCCGGTATCCATCCTGTATAGATGCCCTGGGCGGCGCAGACCACGCCGGTCACCTTCCCGATCGGCTTCTTCAGGGCGAGCAGCGCCCAGAACATGAGCCAGAGCACGGCCCAAGAGCCCCAGCACACGCCGAACCAGAAACCCCACGTGGTCGTCGCGGCGGCGAAGGTGTCGATCGTGATCGGTATCACGGTGAGACCCACGAAAAAGCAGAACCAGCCCAAGCCGCGGCCATCGGCCCCGTTCCAGCGGTTCCAGGCAACCCAGTAGTATGTGAAGGTGAACAGAAGCGTGAATGCGGCCGCCTTGACGGAGCCGGCGTCCGCGCCAGGCCCAAAGGCAAGATAGAGCGACACCAACAGCGTCAGCGTGCCGACGAAGATGTTGATGACGGAGATCTCTCGGTCCTCGATGTTGCCCAGGATCCACATGCCGTTGAGGAACAGCACGGCGCCTACATAGAGGAGAGCTAAGCCCAACAACATGGTCGTATCCTCCGATTCTTAGACTCAAACCCCGGGCGCCCCCTCCGTCGCGCCCCGCCCAGAGCGGACGGGGCGCGCGGTGTTTGATCCCGGGATTCGGGGGCATCGCCCAGGATGCCCCCATTGACCCTAACCTTAGCTGCAGGAAGCCGCGTCGGCTCCCGAGACCGACTTGACGGGCCCCTTCGCGTTCGGCCGGATATCGAAGTCGAAGATCCCCGTCGGAATAGCGACGGTGCAGCATGCGTTCGGAATATCGACGATGCCGCTGATGCGACCTTCGACCGGCGCCGTGCTGAGCAGCAGGTAAGCCTGCTCGCCCGTGTAGCCGAATTTCTTCAGATACTCGACCGCGTTCAGGCAGGCCCGGCGATAGGCGACGGTGGCGTCCAGATACTTCTGCTCGCCGGTGTGCTCGTCGACGCAGACCCCTTCGAAGATCAGGTAATCCGAGTAGTGCGGCTCCATCGGGCTGGGCTGGAAGATCGGGTTGGTGATGCCGTACTTGGCGATGCCGCCCTTGATCAGATCGACCCCGATGTCGATCCAGCCGGCCATCTCGATGGCGCCGCAGAAGCTGATTTCGCCGTCGCCCTGCGACCAGTGGATGTCGCCCATGGAAAGCCCGCCGCCCTTCACGTAGACCGGGAAGTAGCACTTCGAGCCGCGCGACAGGTTCTTGATGTCGCAGTTGCCGCCGTGCTCGCGGCCCGGCACGGTGCGCGCGCCCTCGGCCCCGGCCCGCTTGGCGGCGTCGCCGGTCATTTGCCCCATCAGGGCAGTGGTGGTTCCGGCCATGCCATCGGGCAAGGTGCAGAGCGGCGGAACCCGGTTCGGGTCGGTCTCGAAGAGGGCCGACTCGCGTTTGTTCCACTTGGCCAGCAGATCCGCCGAGGGCAGGGTTCCGATCAGACCCGGATGGATCAATCCGGGAAAGCGCACGCCGGGAATGTGGCGCGAGCTGGCATAGATGCCGCTGAAGTCCCAGCAGGCCTTGCGCGCCTCGGGGAAGTGCTTGTCGAGGAAGCCGCCGCCGTTCTCCAGGGCGAAAATGCCGGTAAAGCCCCACTGGGAATCCTCGAGCCAGCCGATGTCGTTGATATCGACCACCAGAAGATCGCCCGGCTCCGCGCCTTCGACCGCGAAGGGTCCACTCAGGTAGTGCACCTTGGACAGGTCGACGTCCCTGATATCGTTGGCGGTCTCGTCGTTCTTGATCTGGCCGCCGGTCCAGTCGTAGCTCTCGACCCGGAACTGGTCGCCCGGCTTGAAGGTTTCCACGAAAGGAATGTCGGGATGCCAGCGGTTGTGGGTCTTGGTCTGCTGATCCTCGGGCCACTTGTTCATCTCGGCCCTAAAAACTGTCTTTGCCATGATATCTCCTCCCATGGGGTTGAGCTTGTGAAGTTCTTCCGCGCGCTTCGTGCCTTGCGCTTTGGTCGACCGGGGCGAGGTACGCGGCCCGCGGGCGCTTGGTCCTGTGTTAAACCCTAGGCGGCCGCGCCGCCCCGAACATCACCCCTGGGGGTGATACGCGGCCCCTTGGTCGAAAGGGGCGCCATCAGAACATGCTGAACTGGGCGAAGCGGCGCATCAGGTCCGCTTGGCGGTGCGTTCCCACCTTGGAGTAGATGTTGCGCATGTGGGTGCGCGCCGTGTTCTTGGTGATACCCAGCTCCGCCGCCGCTTCGAAGAGGCCCTGGCCGGAGGTCAGCAGCCCGATCAAGCGGGCTTCCGCGTTGGTCAGGTCGTAGGCGCTGGTAAAGTCGGGCAGGCTGTCGAAGGGCTCGCTCTGAGGGTCCTTGATCAGCACCGCGACGGCCGGCTCGGAGCCCTGCTCCCGGTCCGGCCGCGCGCCGCTGACCGGATACATGACGCAGATCAGCGGCAGCCGGTCCGGCCCCCGCGAGATGATGCAATGCTCGCCGCTCAACGGGCACGCCGCGTCCAGGGCGGCATCCGCCGTTTCGGTGATGAGCTGCCTCAAATCCGCGGTGTTCTTCGCCGAGGCCGTGGCCAGATAGCCGCCGGCGCCCACGAAAAGCCCGTCCTCGCGCGCGATCATCTCCCTTGCGACACGATTTTGCAGCTCGACATGGCCGCTGCGCCCGACCAGCAGGAAGGCGACCGGCAACAAATCCATGATCTCCGCCAGGCTATCGCGCGCCAACCGGTCGCGAACCACCCTGTCCCGCACCCTAACCGAACGTTTGAGGTGCGGCAGGAGGCCGGACAGCGCGGCCTTGTCCTTGCGCGTGAACGCCGGCGCGTGGGGCGGCCGCAGCAGGCTGATGAGATGCGTGTCCCGGCCAACGCGCGTGATCACGCCGCAGAGGTGATGCAGAAGGTCCTGGGGTTCCAGATAGACGCTGTAGAACTCGCTCTGGACCATGTCGCCGTGCGACACGATGTCCTCGCCGCGGACAACCGCCCCTTCCTCGTAGTAGGCTAGGGAGCTCATCCAGGGATTCATGGCCGAGAGGCCCTCGTTGTAGGCATCCCGGAATTCCGGGCGGACATTGAACTCGTGGCGCAGAGCGCCTTTCCGCGTGGAAAAATCGTGGATCATGAAGCTGCCGGCGGAGGCCTCGAAGGCGCCGCACACCTTGGGCAGCACATTGCACCAGGCACAGTCCGTCGTGGCCGCGATGGCCGTGTCGTAGAAAGCGTCGATCAGTCCGTCGAAGGCGTTGCCGTCGCGCCCGTTTCCTTGCGCCATGCGCTCCCCCTGACGCGGACCTGTTATTTTTGCCAAGTCTCGCTGTTAGGGACCTTACGCCGGTGTTGTAAGGGCTTTGTTTGCGCCATCGCTAGAATTGTAAATTTTTGTAACCGGCACGGATTTTGATTCCGAACTCTCGGGCCGATGAGGCAATCTTTATGCTCTGTGGGTTGGACTCCGGCGAATGCGGTCGAATTTTTCGGGTAGCCTACCGGCGAGGCGGCTTTCGAGGTTTGACGTGACCAACGTCGAAGCAGCGGAGCGTATTCTGGTCGTGGACGACGATCCACGAATTTGCCGGCTGGTGAGCCGCTTGCTCGAGGCCGAGGGCTACGCGGTGGAAACGGCGCCCAATGGCCACGTGATGTGGCGGGCGCTGCGCGCGCATCCTTTCGATCTGGTCATTCTCGATCTGCGCATGCCCGGCGGCGAGGGCGGACTGACCTTGGCGCGCCGGCTGCGCGCCGAGTCCGAAGTCTCTCTGATCATGCTCACCGGGCGCAGCGACGCGGTCGACAAGGTGATCGGCCTCGAGCTCGGCGCCGATGACTACGTGACCAAGCCGTTCGACCGGCGCGAGCTGCTGGCGCGGGTCCGCAGTGTCCTGCGCAGGTCGGCCACCCGGCAAGGCGAAGTCGAGTCGGGGAGCCGGGCCGGCGCCGCCGTCAGATTTGGCGGATGGACCGTGGACCTGGAGCAGCGCGAGGTGATCTCGCCCAAGGGGGCGCATGTCGAACTGACCTTCTATGAGTTCGAACTACTCGCCGCGTTGGTACAGCGGCCGCAGCGCGTGCTGTCGCGGGATCAGATCCTCGAACTCATCGCCAATCGCCATTGGCAGCCCTACGACCGCAGCATCGACGTTCTGATCGGCAAGCTGAGGCACAAGCTGAGCGACGATCCGCGCCATCCCCGCCTGATCAAGACGGTCCGGGGCGTCGGTTATATGTTCACGCCGCCGCCATCATCGGGCTGATACCAAATCTCGCTGATAGGGACCCATTTCAGCGAGACTTGGTATAATCGCCGCGCCGCGCGCCTTCCAAGGCGTGCCGCACCATGCGCGCCAGGTTCTCCTTCGCGAAGGGCTTCTTGATGAGCCTGATTCCGTCGTGCGACGAATCGTCTTCGAGGACGGTGTTGTTCGCGTAGCCGGAGGTGTAGAGGACCTTCAGTTTTGGGTGGCGGGCCCGCGCCTCCCTGGCCAGGTCGGCGCCACTGATCCTGCCCGGCAGCACCACATCGGTGAACAGCAGGTCCACCTTGGGGCCAACGTCCAGGCTCTCCAGCGCCGCCCGGCCGTCGGCGGCCTCGAGCACCTCGTAGCCGAGCCGCGTCAGGATCCGCGTGGCGAGGCGACGCACGGCGGCCTTGTCCTCGACCACGAGAATTCGCTCTCCCGCGCCGTCCATCGCCGTGGAGCGAGGCGCCGGCGTGTCGGCTTCGCGCGCGTCCGTCTCCGCCTTCGGTAGATAGAGCCGCACCACGGTGCCCCGTCCGACCCGGCTGGAAATTTCCAGATGCCCGCCGGACTGCTTGACGAAGCCATAGACCATGCTGAGGCCCAGGCCGCTGCCGTGCCCTTCCTCCTTGGTCGTGAAGAAGGGTTGTATGGCCCGTTCGACGATTTCGGGCGCCATGCCCGCCCCAGTGTCGGTGACCGAGATCACCACGTAGTCACCTGGCACGTAGTCTCCCGGTGGGACCACGTCCCGCGCCAGGGCGGTGCCGCGCTCAAGGGTGGTATTCGCCATCTCGATAGTCAGAACGCCGCCCTCGGTCATGGCGTCGCGCGCGTTGATGGCGAGGTTGAGAAGACTGGTCTCGATCTGGTTCCGATCGACCTCGACCAGCCACAGATCCTCGTTCAGAACCCACCTGGTCTCGATGGTCTCACCCAGGGTGCGCTCCAGCATGCGCGACATCCCCACGGCCAGCGCGCCGGCGTCGGTGGCTCGCGGATGGAGGGTTTGCCGCCGGCCGAAGGCGAGCAGCCTATGGGTCAGCTCCGCGCCACTCTGGGCCGAGGACAGCGCGTCCTCGAGCAGCTCCACCAAGTCCGAGTCGTTCTCCATCTCGTCCTTCATCAGGTCGAGGTTCCCGGAGATTACGGCGAGCAGGTTATTAAAATCGTGGGCGATGCCGCCGGTGAGTTGGCCCAGCGCCTCGGTCTTCTGGGCTTGGCGCAGTTGCTCTTCGGCGCGTCTCGAATCGGTCACGTCCGTGGCGATCGTGCCCACGCCCGTGGGGCGGCCCGTCGCGCCCAGGACCGGAAACTTGGTGACCAGGACCGTGTGCGACGTGCCGTCCTTGAAAGGGATTTCGATCTCCTCCTCGACCACCTTCTGGCTGTTCAGCACCTCCTCCCACTGGGCGGTGTAGAGCCGGGCGATGTCCTCCGGAAAGAGATCCATGGATGTCTTGCCCGCCGCATCGAGCTGCCCGTGGCCGTACCATTCCTCGAAGCGTTTGTTGACGATGACGAAGCGGCCCTCGATATCCTTGAGGGAGATCGAGGAAGGCGAGTTGTCGATCACGTCGCGCAGGCGCTCCTCGCTCGACACCAAGCTCTCTAGGGCCTGCACGAGCCGGATCGATTCGTCGGCGAAAGACACCATGATCTCCCCGATCTCGCGATCCTGCCGCGTGAAGGCGCGGTCCGCTCTGGCCTGCACGACAACCAGGCCGATCGGCTCCCGCGCCGTGCCGATCAGGGGAAAGGCAAGCCGTGCCGACTCCGCCCCCGGCTCCGCCCCCGACTCCGGCGCCGCTGCGTCGTGCTCCGAACCCGCCCCGGTGGACCAAGAGCCCGCGGATGGGGACCTGGCGCGAGGCCGCCCGCCGTCCTCCACGCCCCGGCACAGCGCCTCCGCCTCCGTGGCCGATAGATCCGCCCCGGGGCCGCTGGATCCGAAGCTGTATCTCGGCACCAGCCGCCCCGCTTCCCCGAGCCCCGATTCCCCGAGCCCGGATTCCCTGAGATAAACCACGCCGCCCTGGGCTCCCATGTTGCCGGCCACCTCCTCGAGAACGGCGGCCAAGAGCTCGCCGAGCGACGAGAATGTGGCCAGGGTGCGCATGCCGCGCACCGACTTCCGCAGGCGCGCGTTCAGTCCTTCGAGCTCGCGGTTGCGTTGCCGCAAGGTAGCCTCGGTCCGCTCCAGGCGCCGGTTGAGCTCTTCCAGCTCCCGGTTCCGCTGGCGCAGGGCGTATTCCGCCCGCTCCCGTGCCTGGGCAAGCGCGATGCGCTCGAAGCACCGCCGCAGCGTCGCCATCAGGTGCTCCGAATAGAACGGCTTGCGCAGATAGTCGTAGGCGCCCTCCTGCAGCGCCTCGACCGCCGTCTGAATCGAGCTGTAGGCGGTCATGATGATGCAGATTATTTCGGGCCGCCGCTGGCGCAGCGCGGAAACCAGGCCGAGGCCGCTGTCCTCGCCCATGCGAACGTCGATCAGAGCGACCTCGGCAGGGAAGCGGTCCAGCGCGGCTTGGGCGTCGGCGATGCTGTACGCGTGCCCGACCTCGTAACCTTCCAGGTCGAGCAGGCGTGCCAGGGTATCGGCGAAATCCTGATCGTCGTCGACCACCAGAATGCGCCGCTTGCTTCGAACCTCCGCGTTCCAGTGTTGCTCGTTCATCTCGTCTGGCCCCTAGAGCCTACTTTCAGAACAGGTAAGCCCTATTCCCAAATCATCGCCTTGCCGCCGGGGGCCGCCTCCCGCCGGGCCAGGGGCAGGGAGACGGTCACGGTCGTTCCCACGCCCCATTCGCTCTGTACCTCCAGCGTCCCCTGGTGCCGTTCCACGATCTCCTTGACCAGCGGCAGGCCCAGGCCGGCCCCGAAGGCCTTGGTGCTGAACAGGGGTTTGAATATCCTGTCGCCGATCTCGGGCCGGATGCCGCAGCCGTCGTCGCGTATGCGGAGCTCGACTCGCGTGCCGTTGCACCGGGTCTCGATCGCCAACTGGCCTTCGGGCGGGTTTTTGTCGTCGCGCAGGGCGATGGCCTGGTTGGCGTTCTGCAGCAGATTGACGAAAACACACCTGAACTTTTCGCTGTCGAGCAGCACCGCGGCCTGGGCGCGAAGATCGGTTCGCAGGCCAATGAAGTCCGGCAGCTTCTGCTCCTCCAGTTGCAGGGCGATCCAGCGGTCCAACTGCACTGGGTGAAGTTGCACCTCCTTGTCGCGCGAAAACTCCAGCAGGCCCTCGATGATGCGCACGCAGCGAAAGATGTTCCGCTGCATCAAGTCCAGCTCGCTGCTCACCTTGGGCTCGGAGCCTTCGAGGTATTTGCGCATGACCGAAAGCGAGGAGACCAGGGTGCCCAAGGGGTTGCGCAGCTCGTGGCTCACCGTCGCGGTCAGTTGCCCGATGGTCGCCAGGCGCTCGCTCTGCATCAGATCCTGGCGGGTCTCGGTGAGCTTTTCCAGGGAGCTGACCAGGTCGCGCTCGGCCAGTTCGCGGCTTTCGTGGGACAGCACGATCCACCAGGCGCCGACGCAGATCAGCACCAGCGAGGCCATGTAGAGCCGCAGCAGCAGGCGCGCGTTATCCGCCTGGGCAAAGCTCGCATCCATCTCGATCATGCGGTAGGCCAGCAGGAAAACGGCGGCGGTGACGATCGCCAGGGCCAAAAAGATGCCCAGGAACTTGGCCAGGCGCTGCACCAGATTGGGCGGCATCATGCGCTGGAAGTGGCCTTCGCCGAGTCGCGCGACCCGAACCTTGCGCACCTCGGCCGGATGCTTGCAGACGTCGTGGCAATGGGCGTCGAGGCTACAGCACAACGAGCAGATCGGACCCTCGTAGAAGGGGCAGTAGGCCATGTCCTTCGGCTCGTAGGCATAGGTGCAGATGGCGCAGCGCACCTTGTCCTCGCCCTTCATCTTGGCGGGCAGCGTGTCCGCCCTGGCAATGTAGTAGCGGCCCTTGGTGGCCACGCCCAGGGCGATCGCGGCGAGGAACGCGGTGCCGAGCGAGAGGGCGGCGGAATAGGCCTCCGCGATGGTTCCGAAGGCGCCGCCATGGGCGGCGATCGAGATCACCGAGGCGATCGCCATGGCGCCGCAGCCGACCGGATTGATGTTGTAGAGGTGGGCCCGCTTGAATTCGATGATCGAGGGGCTGATCCCGAGCGGCTTGAGCACCGTCAGGTCCGCGAAGATCGCGCCGATCCACGCGATTGCCACGTTGGCGTAAACCGCCAGCACCGTCTCCAGGGTCTCGAACACGCCCATCAGCATCAGCAGCAGCGAGATGATGATGTTGAACACCAGCCAGACGACGCGACCCGGGTGGTAGTGGGTGACGCGCGAATAGAAGTTGGACCAGGCCAGGGAGCCGGCGTAGGCGTTGGTCACGTTGATCTTCACCTGCGAGATCAGGACGAAGACCGTGGCCGCCGTGAGCACGGTCCAGGGATCGCCGCTCAGGTACTCGTAGGCCTTGATGTACATGTGGATCGGCTCGACCGCGTCGGCGTAGGCCAGGCCGCTGCTCACGGCGAGCACGGCCAGCAGGCTACCGGCCAGGATCTTGAAGCCGCCGATGACGATCCAGCCAGGCCCGGCCGACACCACGGCCGCCCACCAGCGCAAGCGCGTGCGCGGCGTCTTGTCCGGCAGAAAGCGCAGATAGTCCACCTGCTCGCCGATCTGCACGACCAGCGCGAAAAGCACGCCGGTCGCCGCGCCGAAGTACAGGTAGTTGAACTCCGCGGCGCCCGGGCGCAGGCCCGCGAAGGCGACCCATTCCGCCAGGACGTCGGGCTTTTTGTATAGGATCGCCACGAAGGGCGCGATCAGCATGATCAGCCAGATCGGCTGGCTCAGCACCTGCAGCCGGCTGATCATGGTAACGCCCTGGAAGGCGATCGGGATGATCACGATCGAGGAGACGATGTAGCCGATCACGATGGGCAGGCCGAAGTAGATCTCCAGGGCCTGGGCCATGATGGCCGCTTCCAGGGCAAAGAAGATGAAGGTGAAGCAGGCGTAAATCAGCGAGGTGATGGTCGAGCCGATGTAGCCGAAGCCCGCGCCGCGGGTGAGCAGGTCCATATCGATGTTGTACTTGCTCGAGTAGTAAGCGATCGGCAAGTTGATCATGAAG
>Ga0114931_10004013_pt1 | contig 18469 bp, 16 predicted proteins | sample 2SBtaG_FD_89579 | JGI IMG/M metagenome (GOLD analysis project Ga0114931, IMG submission 89579) | Deep subsurface microbial communities from Kolumbo volcano to uncover new lineages of life (NeLLi) - 2SBTROV14_V59a metaG | ecosystem: Environmental > Aquatic > Marine > Volcanic | place: Kolumbo...
ATGGACCGTCTGCCCGATACTTTCTGGGAGCGCTCGCAGTTTTCGAAACCTCGCGACCGCGAAGTCGTTTGCCACGCCAGCGCCTGGGGCATGGACGGCGGCAATGACCTGCGCATCAAGATGTGCATCAAGCCAACTTACGAAATGTTGCGGACCATTTATCACGAGCTCGGTCACAACTACTACCAGGGTGCTTACAAGGATCAGCCACCGCTATTCCAGGGGGGTGCGAACGGCGGTTTCCATGAGGCGATCGGCGATACGATTACCCTGTCGATGACTCCGGACTACCTGCAGAAGGTGGGTCTTGTCAGCTCATCAGAAGAAAGCGAACAGGCTGTCATCAACTGGCAAATGCAAATGGCGCTCGACAAGATCGCTTTCCTGCCCTTCGGCAAGCTCATCGACGAATGGCGCTGGGGTGTATTCTCGGGAGCAATCAAGCCCGGGGACTACAACACCGCCTGGTGGGATTTGCGCCTGAAGTACCAGGGCATCGCGCCACCGGGTGCACGTAGCGAGGCGGATTTTGATCCGGGCGCGAAATATCACATCCCGGCTAACGTTTCCTACACACGCTATTTCATCGCGAGAATCCTGCAATTCCAGTTCCAGCGGTCGCTGTGTGAAATCGCCGGACATGACGATGACCTGGCCTCTTGCTCAATTTACGGCAGCAAGGAGGCCGGTGCCCGGTTTCTGGCGATGATGACTTCCGGCCAGAGTGAACCCTGGCAGGATGCGCTGGAGAAACTGACCGGCACACGCGAGATGGATGCGACGGCGATCATTGATTACTTCGCGCCATTAATGGCTTATCTGAAAGAACAGAACGCAGGCCATAGCTGCGGCTGGTAAAAAACGTAGAAGCGGCTCCCAAGCCGCGACAACGCCCACAAGGAGCCGTAATGCCCAGCACAAGAGAAGGATTGCCACCACCGGTCGTCGCGGATGACCGCAATATTGCCGAACTAACGGTCAAGGCGCTTATTCTCGGCGCGTTTCTGTCGATGCTTCTCGCCGCAGCAAATGCGTATATCGGTTTGCTGGTAGGCATGACCGTATCGGCGTCGATTCCCGCCGCCGCGGCCTCGATGGGCATATTGCGCTTGTTCAAGCATTCGACCATTCTCGAAAACAACATGGTGCAGACCGCCGCTTCGGCCGGTGAATCGCTGGTTGCCGGCATCATTTTCACCATTCCCGCACTTGTCATGATGCGCGCGTGGAGTGGCTACGAATACGGTCCGATGGTCGCGATAGGGATCCTCGGCGGCATCCTCGGCGTCGCCTTCACCATTCCCCTGCGCCGCGCTTTAATCGTCGAAGCGCAGCTCGCCTTCCCGGAAGGCAAGGCGACGGCGGAAGTCCTGAAGACCGGCGGCATTGAGCGTAACCACGACAGCGCCGCGAATGCCGATGCTGACACCGGTTTCCGGCGGCTGTTACAGGCAGCCAGTATCGGCGCACTGTTCAAGTTTGCCGAATCCGGTGTTGGCTTGCTGAGCGGAAATGTCGCAACGGCACAATCATGGCTGGCCGGAAAATACCTGTTCATGGGTAACATCAACATCAGCCCGGCACTTATCGGCGTTGGCTACATCGTCGGTCTGAATATCGCAACGCTGGTGTTCATCGGGGGCGCTATCGGCACACTGATCGGCGTACCGCTGAACTGGGCGATCAATCACGAAGCGATTATGATCGCCTCGGGCATGGATCCGGCGACAGCATGGTCACAGCTTGATGCGAGCCAGTGGGGCACACTCGCCGGTCAGTCCTGGCAGGACTGCCGCAGGGTGGGTGTCGGTGCGATGATGGTCGGTGGCCTGTGGTCGCTCATCAGCCTGGCCCGGCCACTTGTCGATGGCGTTCGCGGCAGCATGCGAGCCTATCGGGAATCGCGCGCCGGCGGCAAAGCCGCCGTGCGCACGGAGTTTGATGTTCCGATCAACTACGTATTCATGGTGGTCGTCATTTCCATCGTGCCCTTGTTTCTGATATTCAACTTCGCACTGGCTGAATACCCCGGCCGGCTGATGATATCCGCGATCATGACGGTGATGATGCTTGTCTTCGGCTTTATCTTTTCATCCATCGCGGGTTATATGGCCGGCCTGGTTGGCAGCTCGAACAATCCGATCTCCGGCGTCACAATAGCCACCGTCATCGTATCGGCTTTGATTCTGCTGCAGCTTATGGGCAATGAGGGTATCGCCGTAAGACTCGGTCCGATCGCTGTAATGTATCTTGCCGGCCTGATCTGTTCCGCCGCCGCTATCGCGGGCGACAACATGCAGGACCTCAAATGCGGCCATGTTGTCGGTGCAACCCCCTGGCGTCAGCAATTGTTCCAGGTTGTCGGCGTTATCGCTGCAGCCATAATCATTCCCCTGATCCTGCAGTTGCTCGACAATCAATACGGTATTGGGCGACCCAGCCCCAATCCGGACGCGATTCCCAATAGTGTCCTCGCCGCACCACAGGCCGGATTAATGCAGGCATTGGCCGGCGGTATTTTCGGTGCCGGAATCAAGTGGAATTTCATCATCATGGGCTTTGTGCTGGCAATCGCGCTCATTGTACTCGACAAGATTCAGGAAAAACGCGGTTCGACGTTTCGTTTCCCGGTGCTGGCTGTCGCTGTCGGAATTTATCTGCCGCTTGGCCTTTCCATACCCATCTTCATCGGTGGCCTGATCGCCTGGCGGGTGAGACAACACTCTGCCCACCTTGATAAAACACAACGAACGAAACGTGAAGGCCTCGGCTTGCTGATCGCATCCGGGCTGATTACCGGTGAGGCACTGATGGGCGTCCTGGTTGCGCTGCTCGCTGGCGCCGGTGTCGCACTTCCGTTGATGACCGGGTTTGGTCTCGCGCCGGCGCTGGCGCTGTTGGGCCTCGTCGCCGTCATCATTTACCAATACCGCTCACCGCTCGCGGTGGGAAACGATTGACCAGTCCCGGGTAATTTACTATGCAAGACTTCGAGAAACTTGGCGCTTTTTATCTTGGCAAGCGCTATGACATGGAAGCCGAAAAACTCACAGAGGACCTGGTTCTCTATGACTCGAAGGATCTGACGACACATGCGGTGATTATTGGTATGACGGGCTCGGGCAAAACCGGCCTCGGCATCGGCATACTCGAAGAGGCGGCGCTCGATCACATCCCTGTTATAGCGCTGGACCCCAAGGGGGACATGGGCAACTTGTTGTTGACGTTTCCCCAGTTGAAAGCGGAAAGCTTTCGTCCCTGGATAAATACACGCACGGCAAGCGACAAAGGTCAGACGCCGGATGAGTTTGCTGCCGCACAGGCGGCCCTCTGGAAGAAGGGCCTGGGCCAGTGGGGACAAACGGCAAAACGAATCGCGCAGCTGCGAAAGAACGTCGATCTCGCAATCTATACGCCGGGCAGCAACGCCGGTTTGCCGGTATCGGTTCTGCAGTCCTTCGACGCACCCGATCAGGGCCTCATTGACGACAGCGATTTGTATCGAGAGCGCGTACAGGCAACCGCGACCGGCATTCTGACGCTGCTTGGGATCGACGCTGACCCGGTTGCGAGCCGTGAACACATATTAATTTCGCGGCTGTTGGATAACGCCTGGATTGCTGGCCGCAACCTGGACGTCGCCAACTTAATCGCCGAGATACAGGATCCACCAATTACCAGGATCGGTGTGATGGCCCTCGACTCGTTTTACCCGGCCAAAGATCGTTTTGCACTCGCGATGCGGCTGAACAATTTGCTGGCGGCCCCGGGCTTCGAGGCCTGGATGCAGGGTGAGCCACTCAAGGCAAAGAGTCTCCTGTACACCGCTGAAGGCAAACCGCGCATATCCATTATGTCGTTCGCTCACCTCGACGATGCAGAACGCATGTTTTTTGTTTGTATGCTCCTGAACGAACTCATCGCCTGGATGCGGGCGCAGCCGGGTACGTCCAGCCTTCGTGCCATCCTGTATATGGATGAGTTGTTCGGATACATGCCACCGGTGGCGAACCCACCTTCGAAAAAGCTGTTCCTGACCTTGCTGAAGCAAGCGCGCGCCTATGGCCTTGGTCTGGTGCTTTCGACGCAGAACCCGGTGGATCTCGACTACAAGGGCCTTTCGAACACCGGTACGTGGTTTATCGGTCGCCTGCAAACCGAACGTGACAAAGCGCGTGTTATGGAGGGCCTTGAGGGCGCCAGTAGCGGTGACTTCGATAGTAAGGCCATGGGGCGGACCTTAGCCGGCCTCGGCAAATGGCGCTTTCTTCTGCACAATGTGCACGAGGATGAGGCTGTCGTCTTTAATACCCGGTGGGTCATGTCCTACCTCGCGGGGCCCATGACGCGCGGCTACATTAGTCGCTTGATGGCCAAAGCGAAGAACAGGATTGCCGCTGCAGAAAAAGCCGTTTCAAAACCGAAGCGAAAAAGTGGCGGCTCGGCGCCAGCACTGCCGCCTTCCATAGACCAGTACTTCGTGAAAGGGCGTGGCGACGACATCGTCTATCACCCGCGACTGATCGCCGGCGGCGATGTGGTCTTTTCGAGCTCTCGCTACAACATCGAAGACGAACGTGCCGTATTGCACATGGTTGAATTCGACGACGGCCCGGTCGCGATTGACTGGGATTACGCGGAGCCGCTTGGCATCGCGATCGATGATCTTGAGAGCGACGGCATTGAGACGGCAAGCTACGCAGATTGTCCTGCAGAAGCAAGCAACGCCAGGGGGTATGCCGGCTGGAGCAAAGATTACAGGCGCTGGCTGCGACAGCATGAAAACATCACGCTTTATCGCAGCAAGCGCTTCCACCTCACCTCGGAGGCTGGCGAAACAGAAGGCGAATTCCGCGCACGCCTGCAGGATGCCGCGAGTGAAAAGCGTGATCTTGCGATTGGCAAAGTTCGCAAACGCTATGCCAGCAAGGTAACCACGCTTGAGAATCGCCTGATGCGCGCCGAGCAGGCCATCGCCGTGCAGCAACAGCAGTCGAGCAAGAAAAAACTCGATACCGCGATTTCTTTCGGCACCGCAATTCTCGGCGCTGTGCTTGGTAGAAAGCGTATTTCCAGCAGCTCTGCATCAAGAATGGGCACCGCGATCAGGACCGCCAGTAGTGCGAGAAAAGAAGCCGCCGATGTGCGGCGTGCAAAGCAAACCGCCGCAAAAGTGAAGGCCGATATCGTGGCCCTGAGCAAGCGGCTGGAGAAAGAGGTTGCCGAGCTCGATACGGCGTTCGATGCGCAGTCAGAAGAGCTGAACGAGATCCTCGTCCGTGCAAAAAGTACCGATATTCACGTCGCGATAACCGGCCTTGTCTGGTTACCCTATGTGCCTGACGTAAAAGGTCGTTCGACTCCCGCGTGGAAATAAGGTGACAGTGACCCTATTTCCCTGTGAAGAAATAGGGTCACTGTCACCTTATTTTCGTCACCGCATCTACTGTTAATCACCGACGCAGGCGCCGGCATAGGCTTTTTGCACATCGGCGTTGTTGATCTGACATTCATTATCGTAGGTTACACCGTCCATGCCACAAACCGGCAGGTAGTCGTTCGGACAGTTTTCGCCCAGGCTTTCGCAGACCCCCGCGTATTCGATGGATACACCGCGCCGCTCGGCAAAGCAGGCGTTACCGTAGGTCATGCCATCTACACCACACACCGGCACGAACAGGCGCGGACAGGAACGTACGTTGCAAAGTCCTTCGGTAAAATTCGTCACGCCTGCTTTTTCACCAAAACAGGCGTTGTCGTAGGTTACGCCGTCATCGCCACACACCGGCGCGAAAACCTGCGGACAGTTCTCAACATCGCATGTGCCCTTGCGCTGCACCAGGATTCGATCGGCGTCCGCCTCACAGCGGTTGACGAATGTCCGGCCGTTCATGCCACAAACCGGATCTTCGTAACTGGGACAACCGTTCGCTGTACAGGCACCGAGGCCAGCGACCTCGACTAATGATTTGCCAGCGAAACATTCGTTAATATACGTGTTGCCATCGGCACCACAAACCGGATCGAAAATGTCCGGGCAGCCTTCGGCCCGTTCATCCACACATATGCCCGCGCTCGCGACCTCTACACCAGCCACTGTGGCGACGCAGTCATTGCTATAGGTCTGCCCATCGACGCCGCAGACCGGATCGTACTGCATGGTGCAAGCAACCTCCTCTTCTTCCGCGGCGGTCAAAAGCGGCACCCCAAACAGTGCAATGGCAAGCAGCCAGATTTGTGTTCGGTTATTCATCATTCTCGTTAGAGTCACGAAAGCTGCCGCGGTTCAACGAATCGTCGCTGCCCCCCAAAAATTGTAACTTAAGGATTTCGGCCCTGGAATATACATTCTATTGTCATCCTGAATCTCGAATCCCGCGGCCTCGAGAAGACCCGGAATATCACGGTTAACATTGCAGCCACCTGAGAACTTTTTCCAGGCCGGGTTTATCCGGTTCTGCCACTTCACGACATTCGCGTCCGGTGCCAGACCGTGTTCACAAAACAACATCTGACCATCCTGCTTTAGTACGCGCCGCATTCCATCGAGTGCACTGGCGACCTCCGGAATACTGCACATCGTGAAGGTGATCAAAACCGTATCGACAGAGTTGTCATCCAGCGGGATTTGTTCACCGGGAAGATCGATGAGCTCTACCTGAAAACCCGAGCCGTCGATGGCCTCGACCGCCAGTTTTCGCATGCCTTCCGAGGGTTCCAGACCCCAAATATGACGTACCTTTTGTGCATCATAATGTGGCAGGTTGAGGCCGCTGCCAAAGCCGATCTCCAGAACATCGCCCACTGCACGCGGCACGATCTTTTCGCGCTGCTTTTGCGCCGGATTGCTGCTACACGCAAGGTTGATCAGGTGCGGCAGAACCTTGTCCTCGTACCAGCTCACGGTGACCCTGCCTGTTTTTTTTGCGTCGGTTTGTTGTGCATTAACTCACTAATTGTCACGAGCTCATACCCTGCAGCCGCGAGCTTCGGCAACTCTCGCTCCAGCAGCTCCAGCGTTGCCGGGTAGGGATGACCAATCGCGACAATAGCGCCGCGTTTTCGGGCAAGCGCTTTCATTCGCGTAAACTCGCGGACCACCGTTTCCGGCTTCTGGTCGGGATCCAGAAAGACATCGCGCTTGCGAGCGTCAACGCCGGTTTCGCTTGCGATTTGCAGCGCGATGCTCCGGTCCGTTGTAAAGCTGTCGATAAAGAACAGCTTATCCCGAGCCCGGATTTCTTCCATCAGCCAGCGCATATGGCCCGGATGACGCGTTAGCATGCTGCCGCGATGATTGCTCACGCCGATGGCATGCGGGACCATGCTCAGTGCCTGCCTGAAAGTGTCGTGCACTTCGTGGCGGCTCATGTTGAGCTTTATGGCCAGCGGATCGTGAACCGGATCATCCGGTCGTGCCTGCAATGGCAGGTGCAGCAAGACTTCCTTACCCGTTTCAAATGCCTTTAGAGCAAGCGTCCGCGCCCGTGGCGTACCGGGAAGGATGGCGAAGGATATCGGTCCTGGCAGCTCAACCGCTCTTTGCCCGGCGTTAAGCTGGTACCCCAGGTCGTCAATAATTATGGCGATTCGCGGGGTGGTAGTTGCGGATGATCCGGAGGCCAGCAGCAATAGCAGGGTTAGCAAACAAGCCCTCATCGCTGTCATTGTGCGCTGCTGTGCATCACCGCCCTGGACTGCAGTTGCAGGATCGCTTCTGCCAATTGAGCGTCAGCCTCGCTATCCAGATACCCCGACAAACTCAGGTCCGGAAAGCCGGGCGTTTCGTCGATAAAGACATCGGGTGCGACGCCAACTCCGTGGATTGAGTCGCCCGACGGCGTGTAATAGCGTGATGTTGTAATTTTTAATGCCCGGCCTTTTGACAACGGCATGACCGTTTGAACCAGGCCTTTGCCAAATGTTGCCGTACCAACAATCGTCGCTCGATTATGATCCTGCAAAGCGCCGGCAACGATCTCCGAGGCTGAGGCTGAGCCGCTGTTGACAAGAACCACCATCGAAGCCCCGTCCAGAATATCACCACGATGTGCTGACCGCGTAAAGCGTGACTCGATGCTGCGGCCTTCAGCACTGACAATGAGACCCGAGTCAAGAAACAGATCCGATACGTCCACCGCCGAATCCAGCACGCCGCCAGGGTTGTTGCGCAGGTCAAGCACCACACCGTCCAGCATGCCACCATGTGCTTCCTGGAGTTCATCAATGGCCGCGCTCACTTCACTCGCCGTACTGTCGCTGAATTGATTGATGCGCACGTAACCGTATGCTGAGTCCAGCAGTTTTTGGTAGACGCTGGCAACACGAATGACCTGCCGCCGCATCTCATAATCGATGATGGCGTCGTCGCGCAGGACGGACAGCGTCACCGTCGAGCCAGCGTGGCCGCGCAATCTGCCCATTGTGTCTTTCAGGTGATCGCCGTCAATCGCCAGTCCATCGACCGCAAGCAATTCATCGCCACTGCGAATACCCGACCGAGCTGCGGGTGAGCCGGCGATCGGCGTAACCACTCGAATCGAGTCGTCAATCTCTGCAACCTCGATACCAACACCCGTATAGCTGCCTTTCGTGCTGATACGAATATCACGATAATCGTTAGCGTCCAGGTACTCGGAGTAGGGATCAAGATCACTGACCATACCGCGAACGGCACTTTCGAGCAGCTCCGCGTCATCAACAGGCTCGACATAGTCTTGCTTGATGCGCTGCAGAACTTCCGCAAACAACTGCGCCTGCTCCCAGGCCAGTTCCTCCCCGGATGCGGGCGGGCTGCTGCTGATCAGACCACCGCCGATGGACAGGCTGACACCCATCACGACGCCGATGACGACCACGAGAACTGCTCGGATTTTCAATGACATAGCTTCTTCCAGGTGCCCCGGCTTTTAGCTCTTGTGGCACAATCTACGACCTTAGCACATCACCTGCCGGGGCGCCGTGTCACCCATTGCCGTGGGTTAACGGGTTTTGTGCCCTTGCGTAGCTCGAAATAGAGGCCGGACTGCGGTTGGCCACCACTGTCACCCACGGTTGCAATCACATCCCCGGGTGCGACCCAGTCGCCGGTATTCTTGAGGATTGTTTCGTTGTAGCCGTACAGGGTCATGTAGCCCTCACCATGATCGACGATAACGAGCAACCCCATACCGGCCAACCAGTCCGCAAAAGCTATCCGCCCATGATAAACCGCTCGCACTTCCCGGCCGCGCGGCGCAGCGAGCACAACACCGTGCCATTTTATCTTTCCACTGACGCGCGGTTGGCCATAGTCGTGCAACAGGGTGCCCACAACGGGCCAGGTAAGCTTACCCTTTAATCGGCTAAACGGCGCTTCCGAGCTGATCGGGTAATCCGACAGTATGCTTGTGAGCTCGGCGATCAGGCGCGTGAGGTCGCCTTCCTGCGCCGCCAGGCGATCAACTTTCTGACCTTCACTGGCGATCTTGTGTCGCACGCTGACAAGCAAAATCTGGCGCTCATCCTGCGAGCTGCTGAGCTGACTCAATTCCGCGTAGCGACTCTTCGAAAGACCTGCAAGGCGTGCTTGCTCTGCGGCGATCTGGCTCTGCAGTTCATCGAGTCTGCGGATTTCTTCCATTACGACGTTAATGTTGTCGGCACGGTAATCGCTAAGATAGCGATAATACGCCATCAGCCGGCCCAACGTTGCCGGATCGCGCTGGTTGAGAAGCAGCTTGATCTTTTCCTGGCTGCCGCTCATGTAAGCGGCACGAACCTGCGCTGCCAACTCGCTGGACTCCACATCCAGGTGTGCCTCTCGCTCGGCCAGGTCGCTGTCGAGGGCCTTCTTCTTGTTCTCGGTATAACGCTGCTCGCGCTCAATATCCTTGATGCGCATGCGCTGCTCGGAGATTGCGACCTCGATATCCTGTAGCTCACCTGTCAGGCGATCTCGCTCGCTTGCGCTGCGGTCCATGCTCTGCTTTAGCTCACTGATGCGTTCACGCACCTGTTCCAGCTCGCGCTCCTTGACCTTCGCCAACTCCCCGCCGGAATCCTGAGCCGTCGCGGAGCAGGCCGCGAGTGTCATCATCAGAAAAAGGCTAATGCGCATCGTCATCCCGGCAGAGTGTAGAGCGTTCAGCGGGGTATTTCCTGTGGCATTTGCAGGTATACTTCCGCGTCTGACAATCTTCTGTAGTAAGCCATGGATAAAATTCTGGAATTCACCGGCAACCATACGTTGTTGGTGCTGGCACTCATCATCAGCTTTTTTGTGGCCGTATTTTCCGAGTTGCGCCGCAAGGCGAGCGGACTGGTCAACGTAGAGGCCGCCGAGGTGGTCAAGCTGATCAATAATGATGCGGCCGTTATCGATATTCGCAGCGTTGACGCCTTTGCGAAAGGCCACATCGTCAGCGCAAGGAACATGCCGTCGGACGAGCTCGATGCTAAGGTAAACAAGCTTGAAGTGATGAAGTCGACGCCTATAATTGCCGTGTGTGATTCGGGCGTCAGCTCGACCAAGGCGGTGCATGCGCTCCGGGCAGCGGGTTTTGAGAGCGTTTATGGCCTCAAAGGCGGCATGGCAGGCTGGAGCCAGGCCGGTCTGCCCGTTGTCACCGGCAAAAAGACCAAAGTGAAGAAATCGAAGAACAGGAAATGACCAAAGTGACCGTCTACGGCAATGCAAGCTGCCCCTACTGCGGGGCAGCGAGAATGCTGTTAACAAAAAAGGCCGTTGAATTTGAGGATATCATCATCACTGATGACCCCCGAAAACGACAGGAAATGAAGGAAAGGAGTGGCAGCAACGCTGTGCCGCAAATTTTTATAGGCGACATTCTGGTGGGCGGCTTCGATGAGCTCTCTGCTCTGGAAGTGAGTGGAGAGCTGGACGCAATGCTCGCTGGAACATCCCGCGAACAATAACGAAAGACAGGAAAAACGATGGCAGAGGAACAAGCCGCTGAAAAGCGTTTATCGATTGGCAAAATCTATTTGAAGGACTTTTCCTTCGAGTCCCCGCAGGCGCCGAATGTATTCCGCCAGACAGACTGGAAGCCAAGCACGGACCTGAATCTTCGCAGTAGCCATACCGCGTTGGGTGAAGACCAGCATGAAGTCGTGTTGACGATTACGGTTGAAGCTAAAACAGACGACAAGACGCTCTTCCTGGTCGAGCTGCAGCAAGCCGGTATTTTTGAAATTGCCGGTTATGAGGGTGAGGAGCTCGGCGCGATTATCGGCAGCTTCTGCCCGAATATCCTGTTCCCGTATGCACGCGAGACAATCGCATCCCTGATTCAAAAAGGCGGATTCCCGGAATTCATATTGCAACCCATTAACTTCGATGCTCTGTACCTGCAGTCGAAACAGCAACAGGCGACCGCACAGGCCGCGGACGCGGAGAAACACTGATAAGCGACGAGACTCCCAGGACGATTGCGGTTGTCGGCGCCGGTTCCTGGGGAACGGCGCTGGCGCTACAGCTCGCGCGTTCGGGTAGCAAGGTTCGGCTTGGCGGTGTTGTTGAACTCGACTTGCTTGCGGCTATGGTTGCGGATCGTGAGAACGTTCGCTACCTGCCGGGCATCACCTTTCCGCCAAACCTTGTTGCCTGTCCGGATCTTGGTGACTGCCTCGACGGCGTGCGTGACCTCCTCGTGGTGGTCCCCAGTCATGGGCTGCGAGACACGCTGACCGCAACCTTACCCTATCTGGGTGAAGACTCCCGGGTCTGTTGGGCGACCAAAGGCTTCGAGTTGCACAGCGGCAAACTACCGCACCAGGTAGCTGCCGAAGTGCTCGGCAAGGATCGCTCTGTCGCGGTGCTGTCCGGCCCGACCTTCGCAAAGGAGGTCGCCGAAGGATTACCGACGGCGATGACCATCGCCTCAAATGATGAAACCTTCGCACACGAACTTGCCGCTGCAATCTCAGGGGACAATTTTCGCGCCTATACCTCCGACGACCTTATCGGTGTCGAGGTTGGGGGTGCCATAAAGAACGTGCTCGCCATCGGTGCCGGCATGTCCGACGGGCTCGGTTTTGGTGCCAATGCCAGAATTGCATTAATCACCCGTGGTCTCGTTGAGCTGATGCGCCTTGGTGTTGCGCTTGGGGCGAAGCACGAAACAATGATGGGTCTCGCCGGCATGGGCGACCTGGTGCTGACCTGCACCGACAACCTGTCGCGTAACCGGCGTATGGGTCTTGCGCTGGCGAGCGGCATGACGGTTGCAGAAGCACAGGAAGACATCCAGCAGGTTGTTGAGGGCGTGCTTGCGGCGGAGGCGGTCAAAGAGGTCGCGGATGAACTCGATATAGAGATGCCCATTTGCCACCAGGTTTACCGCATCCTTTACGAAGGCGCTTCGCCTCGCGAGGCGGTTGGGGCGCTGATGGGGCGGGAGCTCAAGTCCGAATACGAATAACAAGCGGAGTTTTCTGATGAGATTCTTACGCCATGTAATGCCCGGTGTCTTATTACTGTTCTTTACCGCAGCGAACGCACAGCGCAGTTACGACGTTGATATTCTCGCTGAAACCTTCGGCTTCAATGAGGCAACAAAAAAGTCGGTCGCACTGACCGACCTGCGTCAGGGCTGCCCGGCCCGCGACTGTATTCCATCCATCGACAGCCCGAAATTCCTTGCGGCTAAAGAGGCTTCGCATGTTGCCGATGATGATCTGGTAATCACCTTGTCGTACAAAGGCGAGTATCGCGCGTACCCGTCACGAATTCTGGATCACCATGAAATCGTTAATGACACGATCGCGGGCGATGCGCTCGCCATAACCTGGTGTCCGCTTTGTGGCTCCGCCGTTGGCATCAAACGAAGCATCGATGGAAAAATCACCGAGTTCGGCGTCTCCGGTGTTTTGTACAACAGTGATCTTGTTTTGTACGACCGGGCGACCGATACACTGTGGGATCAGATCGAGGCCAAAGGCGTTGTTGGACCGATGACGGGCACAAAGCTCGTGCTGGTACCGGTATCGGTGTCGAAATGGTCGAAGTGGCGCGACAAGCACCCCGACACACTTGTTTTGTCAACGGACACCGGCTTTGATTATGACTACACGCCGGATCGTTTTGCGGAGTACCGCGAGTCGACGAGACTGTTCATGCCGGTTAGCGCGAGCGATGAGCGCGTGCATGCAAAGACCGTGGTGTATGGATTCGAGCTCCCCTCGGGCGCGGTTGCTTACGCGGAGTCGGTGTTGCAGAAAGGCGGCCACTATTCTCATGACCTAGACGGCGAAGAGGCTGTGGTCACCCTGCATGACGACGGCACGGTTTCCATGCAACGCGGTGATCAGACCTACCGTCCCATAAGGGTGTACTGGTTCGCCTGGTACACCTTTCATCCGGAGACCGACCTTATTCACTAGCGTCTTCGTTGCCGTCGGCTACAATAAGAAATTGACCAATAATAAAATTTATAAGGGGAAAATCATGGATCGTCGCAAATTTTGCAGAACTGCCCTTGCTGCGAGTGTCGCAGCTTCATACCCATTTCTCAGCGCTTGCAGCCGTTCTGCGCCACCTGTTGCCACCAGCGCCAACACGAGTATTCGCGGCATTTCTCTGGACGGCGCCGAAATCGAGCTCGAAAAAGCTGCCATCAAAGAGCTTGGCGAGGCGATGACAGGGCCGGTCATACTGTCCGGCCACCCCGACTACGACAGCGCCCGCACGATCTGGAATGGCATGCACGACAAGCGCCCCGCTCTGATCGCCCGCTGCATGAGCAATGAAGATGTTGCAAATGCCGTCACATTCGCCCGTGAACGTAATCTGCTCGTCGCTGTGCGTGGCGGTGGCCATAGCTGGCCGGGAAAATCCGTTTGCAACGACGTACTGATGATTGACCTCTCGCAACTAACCAACGTTAGCGTCAATACCGAAACCGAGCGTGCGTTCGCCGGTGGTGGCGCTCTGCTCGGCCACCTCGATCAGGCTGCGCTCCCACAGGGCCTGGTAACGACCGCCGGCGTTGTGTCGCATACCGGGGTCGGTGGCTTCACGCTGGGTGGCGGCTTTGGGCGGCTGAATCGCAAGTACGGTCTGGCTGTCGACAACCTGTGTTCCGCAGAGATGATTACTGCCGACGGCCAGATCCGAACCGTTAGCAGTGAGCAGGAACCGGATCTGTTCTGGGCAATCCGTGGCGGCGGCGGAAACTTCGGCGTCGTCACGAAATTCGAATATCAAATGTACCCGTTCGATCGTAACGTTCTGTCCGGCAGCATCGTCTGGCCCGTTGATCAGCTAAGAGATGTGCTGGAATTTTACGCCGAATGGTCAGCAGGATTGTCGGACGATATATACGTTGGTCCAACAATTGCCACAACGCCGGACGGTGATCGCGTCATCATGATGGACGTGGTTTACAACGGTGACCCTGCTGTCGGCGAGAAGGAGCTTGCCCCGCTGCGCAAGATCGGAACCCCGATCGCGGACGGCGTTATCGTCCAGGACTACACGGTCATGCAGACGAATCTCGATGCCGCCTTCGCTCACGGCGTCCGCTCCTACGCCAAGAATGGCATGGTGAAAGAATGGACGCAGGGTCTTGTCGACTCAATAATCGAAGCAGACGATCCACGAATTTTCCTCGCGAACCATGTCGCAGGTGGTGCCGTGAAACGCGTTCGCGAACTGGACACGGCATTCCCGCACCGCAACGCCGAAATAATACTGGTTATCGTCGCGGGATGGATGGACCCGGCACAGGATGACGAACTCATTGCCGCATCGCGCGCGCTCTACAAAGCAATCGAACCGCACGTTGGCGGCTATTACGACAACATCGATTTCGACGGTTCAGAGGCGGCGGGTAACTACGGTCCTGCCTACGAGCGCCTGTCAAAGATCAAGGGTCAATACGATCCGGGCAACCTGTTCCGGCTGAACAGCAACATCGAGCCGGCCTAGCTTCCCGCGGTAAAGTCGAGCTGGCGCCAGGCCTCATAGACAACAATCGCCGCTGAATTGGAAAGATTCAGGCTGCGGCTGTTTTCCCGCATCGGCAGTCGCAGCCGCTGCTCCGGTGGGAGCGCAGCGAGAGTGTCCTGTGGCAGGCCGCGTGTTTCCGGCCCGAACAGAAAAGCATCGCCTGCCTTAAAAGCCGGTTGGTCGTGCCGTGTGGTGGCCCGCGTGCTGAGGGCGAATACCCGTGGCTCACCCAGGGCATCAAGACAGCTCAGCAACGATGGATGCGTCAGCACGGTAGCGAATTCTCTGTAGTCGAGACCCGCTCTTTTCAGTCGCGGCTCATCGAGCTCAAATCCCAGCGGTTCGACCAGGTGCAACTGCACGCCGGTGTTCGCGCACAAGCGAATGATATTGCCGGTGTTTGGCGGGATTTCCGGCTCATAAAGAATCAGGCTAAACATCCAGGAGCACGCCCTCTGCACAACAACTCATGTAGAATCGCGCCCCGATGGCAAACAATCTTTTACGAACTGAGTTTTGCGGTATCCCGATGGCGTCGCCCATCGTGCTGCTCTCCGGTTGCGTTGGCTTCGGCGAAGAATACACGCGTGTCGAGGGATATTCGAATGCGGACGTCGGCGCTGTCGTCTTGAAGGGCACAACCGGCGATGCCCGGCTCGGTAATCCGCCGCATCGCGTGTATGAAACGGCGGATGGTATGTTGAATTCCATCGGTTTGCAGAATCCGGGGGTCGATAAGGTCGTCGATGAGATTCTTCCCGGACTTGATTTTTCCGAGACACGATTTTTCGCCAATGTCTCCGGCTCAAGCATCGTTGAGTACGAACGTGTCACCCGGCGATTCGATGACTCGGATATCGATGCAATTGAAATCAACATTTCTTGCCCAAACGTCAAAGAAGGCGGTGTTCAGTTCGGCAACGATCCCGAGATGTCGGCACGTGTTGTCGCCGCCTGCCGCGCTCAGACATCCAAGCCGATCATCACCAAGCTGTCGCCGAACCAGACGGACATAAAGGAGAATGCCCGCCTGTGTATCGAAGCCGGTACCGATGCCTTCGCCGTTATTAACACGCTCATGGGTATGGCGATCGACAGCGAAACGCGTAAACCGATTCTCGGTAATGTCAGGGGCGGCCTGTCCGGACCAGCGATCAAGCCGGTAGCTTTGTTAAAGGTTCGTGAGGTTTACGAAGTTGCGGCGGACCACAATATTCCAATCATCGGGCAGGGCGGAATTACGACGGCGGCGGATGCGCTCGAATTCCTTGTTGCCGGGGCGTCGGTTGTCGGTGTCGGCACCGCTTTATTCTATGATCCGCTCATCTGCAAGAAGATCAACGCCGGCATATCCGAGTACCTGGCCCGCCATCAATTGGACTCCATTGCTCCGCTGGTTGGGTCTTTGCTGGATGGCTGAATCGACATTACATGACCGCTATTGTTCGTCGGAATGGAGTGAAATTTCAACTCTCTGGTTGCTTGCTGCGATTTCGTTCCACGTCGATGCTGTCTCTCCTGCGGCCGTCGCAGGGTAGTCCAGAAGCGGTTTCGAATTTCCAAGGGACACGACTTCAAAACGAATCTTTCCACCGCTGCGTTCGTCGGCCAGGCCGATGAAATTTGCGAAGCCGACAGACTGCCGCAGGCTTAGTTCCTGGGCCTCAACCGGCTCGAATCCGATTCGATCACATCGCTGTGCCGCTAAATCATCGGCTGCCAGTGTGTAGCCCTCCGGCCCGGCGGTCATGCAAAAATCTCCAGCGTGCGATTCAATCCTGACCAGGCCTCGATAGTCAAGCGCCATCAGCCGGCTAAATAACTCTGTTATGACAGATAGCCGGAAGTCGTCCATTGGCAATTCGTCGAAACTGTAGTGCGATGACTGATTTGCCACCCATTCGATCGCACTAACGGCGACCGCCCGCGTAGAATCCGCGGCCTGTCGATAATCATCAAGTTGATGCTGTACCTGAAGCGCTTCTTGTGTTTGCTTTGCCTGCTGCTCTGTCGCCGCCTGCAGTAGCGTGGCATTTTCGATTCGGGAAGCCTGCAAGCCTTTCTCACTCTGCCAATACAACCCGGCAAAAGCCATTGCAATCACGGCCAATGCCGTCGCCAACCAATGCAACGGGAGCGGCAGACCTCGCTTCGGTGCCACTTCCGGCAAGTCACCAGCGTCGATTTCCGCGGGTCTGATTTCATCTGCAACACGAGCGGCAATGACCTCACGGCTATCGTGCAGATCACGACGCAATATGCTGCGCTGTTGGTCGAAAAGTTCCTGGAGCAGAATTCTCAGGTTCTTATCGAAACTCTCTGGGTCAGGGTAGCTACCACTCGCACCCGCATCCATGGCCTCAGTATCGCCAGCGCCAGCCCGCTGTTCACCGTCGTTGCTGACAATGCGTAGTGACTCAAGGACCCTTGATATTTCAACGGGTTCAACCTGTTTGGGCAACACCCCGGCGGCGCCAAGTGCTCGTGCCTGGCCAACATAGACCTCACCCTTTTGTGCGGTGTACATCATGATTGGGATGCTTGCGGTCGCCGGATTGCTCTTTATCGTCGACACGGCTTCAAGGCCATCCATGCCTGGCATCTGATGATCCATGAAGATTACGTCGGGCCGATGGTCGCCCAGGTAAAGCAGCGCCTCTTCAGCAGACTCCGCGGTGTCGACCGCAAGCTCATGCGTCTCAAGCACACGTTGAAGTACAACGCGTGCGGTCCTGGAGTCGTCAACAATTAGAGCCGTCTTATGCAACGATAATCCCCGTTTGCCGCTGCATCAGTATTCGATGCAACGAACCTGGCCGCACGAAAAACCAATGCCGGCAGCCGAAGCACTTTCAGCCTGTTTATTATGTCATCATTAGCCGTTGACGGTCAGGCTCGATATACTACGCCCGGAGGAGAGATTATGACGATAAAACAGGCCCTGTTAGTCAATATATTGTTGTCCATGTGTGTCTTTCCCACCTCTTTTGCTGACGACGGTGGACACGCAGGCAGTCAAATGAAACATCATGATATGATCGGGGGTGCCGATGACGGGAGAATCTCACTTGGCCTTTCACCACAAATGAAAGCGCATCAATTGGCCAATATGCGATCGCACGTTGAGGCCATCCGGGCAATTATCGGCTTGATAGGAAGCGGAGACTTTAGCTCGGCATCGGAAACAGCACATTCCAAACTCGGCCTGACTGAAGAGATGAAAACGATGTGCAACATGTTCGACAATGCCGATTTTACGGCGTTGGGACTTAAGTTTCACGAAAGTGCGGATGTGCTTGGTGAGACACTAAAGACAGAAGACGTCAACAGCTCCCTCACTGCACTGAATACGACCATGGGCTATTGCGTGCAATGTCATGCCACGTTTCGGCAGTGAGGAGTCAGACAAATGGGATTCGCATTATCAGACATGGAGCTCTTGAGTCCGGCCTTCCGGCAACAAGGCAATATTCCCCGGAAATACACCGGCGAGGGTGACGACGTTTCTCCACCGTTAGC
>Ga0114931_10004014_pt1 | contig 18468 bp, 19 predicted proteins | sample 2SBtaG_FD_89579 | JGI IMG/M metagenome (GOLD analysis project Ga0114931, IMG submission 89579) | Deep subsurface microbial communities from Kolumbo volcano to uncover new lineages of life (NeLLi) - 2SBTROV14_V59a metaG | ecosystem: Environmental > Aquatic > Marine > Volcanic | place: Kolumbo...
CCGAGGAAGAGCCGCGGGATTCGGGCCCAAAGTAGCGCCGGGGTCAGGGCCTCGCCGTACTTCCGCCGCTGGTTCCAGAAGAACGGCCGCAGGTACCACGCGACGGTCGGGCGCGGTGCGATGCGCAACGGTGCCCACCTCCGAGGGTCTCGTTCCTGTCGTCGGCTCATCCACCGCCCTCCTCGTCGCCGATCCTCACATGATATGGGGCTTATAATGGATGCCGTTCGCCCGCTGCAGCTCGCGGACGTATCGGATGATCGCCGCCAGCTCGGCGTCCGAGACCTCCGGCCGGGGCGGCATGTTGCCATAGGGCCAATGGTGCTGGCGAACCCCATAGCGCACCGCGCGCACGAAGGCGGCGTCGGGGTGATGGCCGGGGTTGTAGAGGTCGTGGATCAGCGGCGGCCCCCTGTCGGTGCCGGCGCCGTTGACCCCATGGCAGCGGGCGCAGTCGGCGGCGAAGGCCCGCTCGCCCGTCTTCGCGAGCGGGGAAAGCGCCGGCACGGTCACGGTTACGGTATTGCCGCGGCCGCCCCACTGCCACCAGGCGAACGCGCCGCCGGCAACGAGCACGAGCGCAGCGACGAGATAGCGCGCGCGCGCCCTCGTGCCGCCGGTGGCGCCGCTTCTTCTGTTCTCGCTCATCGCGGTCTCTTCTCGGATGCTCAGAGAGCGAGGGGCGGTTGGCTCAGTTCACCCGGTGCATCGCGCCGGTGTGACGGTCGATCTCGAACTTGTCGACCAGGGCGCTGCCGTCCTTGGTGACGATCGAGGCGACGATGGTGTCGTCGTCCTTCTCCTCGACCGTGCCGAGGGCGAGCCTGGGGTTGCCCGCCATGGCGAGCCAGCGTTCGAGCCAGGCCGTGGCGTCCTCGGCCGAGAGGTCGGCCTTGCCCGCCATGCCTTGCTGGCCCTGCGGACCCATCATGCCTTGCTGGCCTTGCGGTCCCATCATGCCCTGTTGACCCTGCGGCCCCATGATGCCCGGGGTCATGCCTTGCTGGCCCTGCATCCCCATCATCATCCGGCCCATCATCATCATCATCTGGCCCATCATGCGCCGTTGGGCCTGCGGGCTCATCATGCCCTGGCCCATCATCCCGGGACCTATCATCATGCCCTGGCCGGTGCAGGGACCCTGCATCATGCCGGGGCCGCTGCCGTTACCGGGCTGGCCGCCGGGGGTATCGGCGCCGTGGGCGAAGGCGCCCGAAGAGGCGGCCAAGGCGAGGCCGGCGGCGAGGACGGCGGCGCTGCGCACCTTGGCCAGTCGGGTCGATTTGTCGATCGTCGTCATGATTTTTCTCCGCGAAGAAGGGGTCGTCTCGGGGCCCGAGCGCCGGCGCCCGATGTCGGGAACGCCGCGGTCGAACCGTGGTGGAATCGGGGGCCCGACGGCGGCGCCGAGGCCGCCTCCGGGTCGGCTCTCAGGAACGGTCGCGCTTGGGCGGGGGTGCCACGGCCTCGAAGCCGAGACCCGCCGGGGAGCGGGCGCGTAGCCACGCATAGGCGGCGGGGGCATCGGCGGCGGCCGCCAAGGCGCCCGATTCGAGCACCGCCGGGGCGCAGCTGGCTTGCCCGATGGCGCAGAAGGCGACCTCGCAGCCCGGGCAGACCGCGCCGCCCCGGTGTTCGGCCAACCTATCCGCGGCCTGAAGGCCCGAGGGTTCGGCGACGGCGCCCGGCGACGATACCGCGGCGATCCCCAGCATCAGGGCGATCGCCAGGAACAGCGCACGGTGGAGAGCGGAGGCGGCTCGGCGCACGGTGGGCACCCGGTTTGGCGTCCGGCTTGAGGTAAGATGCCGGCAGGCGGAGTTCAATGATCTGGATCAACGAGCGCCCCGGGGAATCATCGGACCGAATCTGTTCGCCGGCGGGAATGGCCTATATTGTCGGCTATGAACGCGACCACCTGGCGCCGTGATCTCCTCAGCGGCGAGCGGCTGCGGGCGCTCCACCGGCGTTCGGACGCCGCCGGGCTCGCGCGCCTCGCCGGTCATGCGCTCGCCCTGGCGGTGACCACCGGGCTGATCGTCGTCGCCCGCGGTCCCTGGCTGGTGCCGGCGATGGCGGCCCACGGGGTCGTCCTCACCTTCCTGTTCGCCCCGCTGCACGAGTGCCTCCATCGCACCGCCTTCGCCGATCGGCGCCTGAACGCGGCGGTGGCGTGGGTCTGCGGGGCGCTGCTGATGCTGCCGCCGCGCTACTTCCGCGCCTTCCACTTCGCCCATCACCGCTGGACCCAGGATGCGGCGCGCGACCCCGAGCTCGCCCTGGCCAAGCCGGCGAGCCGCGCCGCCTACGCGCTCTGGCTCAGCGGCCTCCCTTACTGGCGCGAGCGCCTCGCCACCACCCTCGGCCATGCCCTCGGGCGCTATCGCCCCGGCGGCTTCCTCGGCGCCGGCGGGCGGGCGGCCATCGTCGCCGAGGCGCGGGCGCTATGGGCGCTCTATGGGGCCATCGCCGCCGCCGCGGTGGCCGCGGGAAGCGCCGCACCGCTGCTCTTCTGGGTGGTCCCGGCACTGCTCGGCCAGCCGTTTCTGCGCGCCTTCCTGCTGGCCGAGCACGGCGACTGCCCCCGGGTGCCCGACATGCTGGTCAACTCGCGCACCACGCGCTCGAACGCGGTCGTGCGATGGCTCGCCTGGAACATGCCCTACCACGCCGAGCACCACGCCTTTCCCTCGGTGCCGTTTCACGCCCTGCCGGCGCTCCATGGTCTCCTCCGCCCTCGCCTGGGTACGGTCTCGCCGGGCTATGTCCGGTTCCACCGCGCCTATCTGCGGGCGCTGACCGCGCCCGGTTGAGCGGCGATGCGGGCCAGCGCCGTGGCCGCGGTGATGCTCCTCTGGGCGCATGGTGCGACGGCCGGCCAGGCGGCGGTGGACGGCCTCGTCTTCTCGGACGAGCTCGGCGGCTTCCGGATCACCGGGGCCACCGGCAGCGGCAGCCTCGACGACCCCTTCGTCGTCGCCGAGGACGTCACCGGGCCGGGCGCCGCGGTCCTCGTCATCCGCGGCCTCACCCCCGACTTCGGCAACCGGGTCGGGACCCTGCATCCGGTGGGCTTCGCCCTCCGCAAGGTGATCACCAACCGCACCCGGGTCGCCTGGAGCTATCTCGAGATCGAGCTGCAGGAGCGGCTCGGGGTGGCCAGCGATCGCCTCGACGGGCTCTCGTTCGGCCAGGGGGCCACCGCGGGGCGGCCGTTCCACGCCGACCGCTTCGCCACCACCATCGAGACCGACGAGCCGGTCGATTCGGTCACCTTCGAGGGCGGCCTGCTTCGCCCCGGCGAGACCGTCACCCTGGAAGTGGTGATCACCGACACCAGCCCGTTGCCGGCGTTCTTTTTGGTCCAGCGCCTGGCCCGGCCGATCGCCCGTGCCGAGCCCGAGGGGCGGCCGTGACCGCGCGGTTGCGCCTGGTCAGCGGGGGCATCCTGTTCGCCTATGTGACCACCCATCTTCTCAACCACGCCCTGGGCTTGATCTCGATCGGAGCGATGGAGGAAGGCCGCCGCGGGTTCCTGCTGGTCTGGCGCAACCCGGCCGGGACCGTGGTCCTCTATGGGGCGCTGGCGACCCACATCGCGCTCGCGCTCGCCGGGCTCTATGCCCGGCGCAGCCTGCGGATGCCGCCGTGGCAGGGGCTTCAGCTCGGCCTCGGCCTGGCCATTCCGCCGCTGCTCGCCGAGCACATTATCGGCACCCGCATCCTGAACGAGCTCTATCGGGTCGAGGACAGCTATACCTATGTGGTTCTGGTGCTGTGGCTGTTCGCCCCGGCCACCGGCCTGCGCCAAGTGGCGGTGCTGGTGCTCGCCTGGGTCCACGGCGCCATGGGCATGCACTACTGGCTCAGGCTCAAGCCGTGGTACGGGCGGACCTTCCTGGTGGTCTATGGCGCCGCGCTTCTGGTACCGGTGCTGGCGCTCTTGGGCTTCGTCCATGCCGGGCGCGAGGTCGCGGCGCTGGCCCGCGACCCCCAATGGGTCGGCGAGACCCTGCGGGCGCTGTCGTTCCCCGACATCGATGCGATCGTCTTCGCCAATACCGCCTATCGGGCGACGCTCGGGACCTTCGTCGGCTTGCTGGCGGCGACCCTGGCGGCGCGCAGCCTCCGCTATGCCTGGGAGCGCCGGCTCGGGGTCTATCACCTCGCCTATCCCGGGGGTCGCCGGGTTCGCGCGGTGGCGGGGATGACCATCCTCGAGACCAGCCGGGTCGCCGGGATTCCCCACGCCTCGGTGTGCGGCGGGCGCGGGCGCTGCTCGACCTGCCGGGTGCGCCTCGGCCGCGGCGCCGAGAGCGTGGCTCCGCCGAGCGCCGAGGAGCGCCGGGTGCTCGAGCGCATCGGCGCCCCGTCCAACGTCCGCCTGGCCTGCCAGACCCGGCCCCGGCGCGACCTCGAGGTGACGCCCCTGCTGCCACCGACGGTGGCGCCCGACGCCGGCTTCCGCCGCCCCGCCTTCCTGCAAGGCAGCGAGCAGGAGATCGCGGTCCTGTTCGCCGACCTCCGGGCCTTCACCGAGATCGCCGAGAGCAAGCTGCCCTACGACGTGGTCTTCCTCTTGAACCGATACTTCGAGGCCATGGGCCGCCCGGTCGAGCGCGCCGGCGGGCGGGTCGACAAGTTCATCGGCGACGGGGTGATGGCGCTGTTCGGCATCGGCGCCAGCGTCGAGCGCGGCTGCCGCGATGCCCTCCGCGCCGCCCGTGCCATGGCCGAGACCCTCGACGAGCTCAACGGGTCGCTGGCCAACGATCTCGCCGAGCCGCTGCGCATCGGGATCGGCATCCACGCCGGCCCGGCGATCGTCGGCGAAATGGGCTATGCTCGCGCCACCGCGTTGACCGCGATCGGCGATTCGGTCAACACCGCGAGCCGGCTCGAGGCCCTGACCAAGACCTTCGACTGTCAGCTCGTGGTCTCGCATCGGGTCGAGGAGGCGGCCGGCGTCGATCTCTCGGCCTTTCCGGCCCGCGAGGTCGATCTGCGCGGCCGCCGCGAACGGCTCGCGGTGCGCCTCGTCGCCGATGCCCGGGCGCTGCCGGTGCCCCGAGACCCCGGCCCGAGGGAGCGATGACGGCGACGACCACGACGACGACGATGGAGACGGTGCGCGACGGTGATCGCCTGGTCGTCGCCCTCGGCGGGCGCTGGACGATCGAGCGCGCGGCCGAGCTCGACGCCCGGCTCGCGGCGCTCGCGCCGGCCCCGGCGGTGCGCCTCGACATGGCCGCGGTCGAGGCCATCGACACCGCCACCGCCTGGGTCCTCCACCGCACCGTCGAGCGCCTGGAAGGGGCGGGCGTGGTCGCCGAGATCGCCCATCTCTCGGCCGCACACAAGATCCTCCTCGACCTGGTCGCCGCCAACGACCGCCCGGTCGAGTGCCGCCCGCCGCGCGAGCCCGGGCTGGTTGCGCTGGTCGGCCATATCGGCCGCGCCACCTGCGAGGTCTGCGCCGGCGCCCGCGACATGACCGGGTTCCTCGGCCTGACCGCGCTGGCGCTGGCGCGCGCCCTGATGACGCCCTGGCGGGCCCGGATCACGTCGCTGGTCAGCCACATGGAGCGGGCGGGGATCGACGCCCTGCCGATCGTCGGCCTGATGACCTTCCTGCTCGGGATTGTCCTCGCCTATCAGGGGGCCGAGCAGCTTCGCCGCTTCGGGGCCGAGATCTTCGTCGTCGATCTGGTCGGGATCGCCGTTTTGCGCGAGATCGGCATCCTGATCACCGCGATCATCGTCGCCGGGCGCTCAGGCAGCGCCTTCACCGCCGCGATCGGCTCGATGATGGTGCGCGAGGAGATCGACGCGATGCGCACCATCGGCCTCGATCCCATGGAGGTGCTGGTGCTGCCGCGGCTTCTCGCCCTGATCCTGACCTTGCCGCTGCTCGCCTTCCTCGCCGATCTCACCGGGCTTCTCGGGGGTGCGCTGTTCGCCTGGCTGGTCCTCGACATCGGCCCGGCGCAGTTCATCGAGCGCCTGGTCAACGGCGTCTCCACCGAATCGTCGTTCTGGATCGGCATCATGAAGGCGCCGGTGTTCGCCTTCCTGATCGCCATGGTCGGCTGTTATGAAGGCTTCCGGGTGCGCGGCAGCGCCGAGAGCGTGGGCCGCCACACCACCCTTTCGGTGGTCGAGTCGATCTTCCTGGTGATCGTGGTCGACGCCGCCTTCTCGGTGGTGTTCGCCGTGCCGCGGGTGTGAGGGCGATGGGGGACACGGCCGAGCCGGTCATCCGAGTCGAGGGGCTGGTCACCCGCTTTGGCCCGCAGGTGGTGCACGACGGGCTCGACCTCGAGGTCCGCCGCGGCGAGATCCTGGGGGTGGTCGGGGCCTCGGGCTCGGGCAAGTCGGTGCTCTTGCGCGCCATCATCGGCCTTCTCCGCCCGGCGGCCGGGCGGATCACCGTGCTCGGCCACGAGATGGCGCGTCTCGGCGACGCCGAGCGCCGGGAGCTCGAGGCGCGCTGGGGGGTTCTGTTCCAGGACGGGGCCCTGTTCAGCGCCCTGACCGTGGCCGAGAACGTGCAGGTGCCGCTGAAGGAGCACACCCGCCTGCCGGTGCCGTTGATCGACGGGATCACGGCGATCAAGATGGGCATGGTGGGTCTCGAGCCCGATGCCGCGTGCAAGTACCCGGCCGAGCTCTCGGGCGGGATGCGCAAGCGCGCCGGGCTCGCCCGGGCCTTGGCGCTCGACCCCGAGATCCTGTTCCTCGACGAGCCGACGTCCGGCCTCGACCCGGTCGGCGCGGCGGCCTTCGACGAGCTCATCGGCGATCTCCACCGGACCCTCAAGCTGACGGTGTTCCTGGTCACCCACGACCTCGACACCCTGTGGGCGGTGTGCGACCGGATCGCCGTCCTGGTCGACAAGCGGGTCCTTGTGGTCGGGCCGATGGCGGTTATGCTGCGCCACGAGCATCCCTGGGTGCGCGCCTATTTCCACGGGCCGCGGGCGCGCGCCGCCGAGCCGGCGTGAGTGGGCGATGGAGACCCGGGCCAACCATCTCGTGGTAGGCGCCTTCGTGCTGGCGGTCGTCGCCGGGCTGTTCGTCTTCGCCGTGTGGCTGGGCAAGGGCGAGATCGCGCGTGAGGTCGATCGCTATTACATCTACTTCACCGGCTCGGTGAGCGGTCTTTCGGTGACCAGCAAGGTGCTCTATCGCGGGGTCCCGGTGGGCAGCGTCGCCGACATTCGAATCGACCCCGAGAACAGCGAGCGGGTGCGGGTGCTGGTCGAGGTGGCGCGCGGCACCCCGGTCAAGACGGACGCCGTCGCCGCGCTCGAGCTTCAGGGCGTCACCGGGCTGGTCAACGTGGAGATCTCGGGTGGTGCCAGGAACGCGCCGCTCCTCCGCCCCGAACCCGGCCGGCGCTATGCGGTGATCCCGTCCGAGCCGTCGCGGCTCGAGGCTCTCTTGCGCGATCTGCCGGCGCTGGTGCTCGACATCAAGCAGCTGGTCGAGCGGGCGAACGGCCTGTTCACCGAGAAGAACGTCGCCGCCATCGAGGCGACGCTGAACAACGTCGCCCGCCTCACCGGGGCCCTGGCCCAGAGCGGCGGCGACATTCAGGCGCTGACCGGCGACGCCGCCATCGCCGCAGCCGAGCTCAGGCGGGCGGCCGAGGCGCTCACGGTCTTCATCAGCGACGCGGAAGCGCGCCTGCCGCCCCTGACCGACAAGGCCGGGGCGGCGCTCGACGCGGCGACCGCCACCGCCGAGCGCATGGGCACCAGCGTCGAGGGCCTGTCGCGCTCGGGCGCGGCGGCGCTCGGGCGCATCGGCAAGAGCGCCGATGCGGTCACCGCGGCCGCCACCAAGCTGCAGGGCCTGGTCGACGACAACCGGCTCGCGCTCAAGGACTTCTCCAACGAGGGGCTCTACGAGTTCACCCGCTTTCTGGTCGAGGCCCGGGCCCTGGTGAACAATCTGAACCGCATCTCCGAGCGCTTCGAATCCAACCCCGCCGGGTTCCTGTTCGGCGACAGCGAGGCCGGGTACAAGCCCAAATGACGATCCGCTCCGCCCTGCGCGTCGGCACCGCCGCGGTGCTGATCGCGGCGCTCGCCGGCTGCACCAGTGTCTTTCCGGGCCGTGGCCCGCCGCCGGCGCTCTATGACCTTTCGCCCAAGAGCACCTACGACCCCGACGTCCCCGCGGTCACCGCCCAGCTCGTGGTCGAGGTGCCGGTCGCCGCCGACAGCCTGAACACCACCCGGATCGCGGTCCGCCGGCGACCGCTCTCGATCGACTACTACCAGGGGGTGCGGTGGACCGAGCGGGCGCCGGTGCTGGTCCAGACCCTGCTGGTCGAGTCCTTCGAGAACTCGCAGCGCATCGTCGCGGTCGCCCGCCAGTCGATCGACCTCCGCGCCGACTATGTGCTCAAGACCGAGCTGCGCGAGTTCCAGGCCGAGTACATCGGCGAGGCGGCGCCCTCGGTCCGGGTGCGGCTGAACGCCAAGCTGGTGCGCATGCCGGCCCGCATCATCGTCGCCTCGCGGACCTTCGAGCGCCGCATCGCCGCCCCGGGGCGCCACATCGAGAAGGTCGTGCGCGCCTTCGACGAGGCGCTCGGCAAGGTGCTGAAGGCAACCGTCGAGTGGACGCTGCGCACCATGGCCGCGCTGCCGCCGGCGCCCCGGGCGGCGGGCGCAACAATCGATTCGGGCGGGTCGTAGCGGAATCATTTGTTGCATCGCCCGGCGCCGCCGACTAGCCTGCGCCGGGTGGTATCGTGCCCACCCGGCGCGGTGCCGACGCGAGGAAGGATGGCCGCCGCAATGGACTCGCTCGCCGCCGTCACCGAGCGCATCGAGGCGCTCTACCTCGGCCTCAGCCCGCAGCTTCGCCAGGCGGCGCGCTATCTTCTGGAGGAGCCCGAGGACGTCGCCCTCAACTCGATGCGCCGGGTCGCGGCGCGTGCCGGGGTTCAGCCGGCGACCATGGTGCGGCTGGCGCGGGCGCTGGACTTTCCCGGCTATGGCGAGCTGCGCGAGCCCTTCCGCGCCCATCTCAGGGGGGAGCGCGGCTATGCCCAGCGGGCCCGAGCGCTGTTCGCCCACGGCGGGGCCTCGGCCTCGGGAACGCTGCTGCAAAGCGCCGCCAGCCACGATCTGGCCAACATCCAGCAGACCTATGACGAGCTCGCGCCCGAGCGCTTTGCGGCGATCGTGGCCGTGCTCGCCGAGGCGCGGCGGCTCTATGTCGTCGGCCTGCGCAAGTGTTACCCGCTCGCCGCCTACTTCCACTATGCCTATGACATGTTCGCCGACAACATGGTTCTGGCGGCGAGCCGCGGCGGCTTGCTCACCGACGCGCTCAAGCCGATCGCCGCCGGCGATGCGCTGCTCGCCATCGGCTTCCGCCGCTACACCCGCGAGACCGTCCAGGCAGTGGCGCTGGCGCGCCACCGCGGCGCCTCGGTCGTGGCCATCACCGACAGTCGCCTCTCGCCGCTGGCGGTCGCCGACCACGTGCTCGTCGCGGCCAAGGCGAGCCCGTCGTTCTTCGGCTCGCTGGTCGGCGCGCTGGCGCTGATCCAGGCGCTGATCGCCGGGCTGGTCAGGCACGCCGGCGCCGACGCCATCGCGCACCTTGCCGAGACCGAGCATTATCTCGATAGCTTTGCGACCTATTGGGAGGGCGCCCAGATGACCGAGTCCCAGCCATGAGCCACGTCTTCTATCGCCGCCCGCTCGAGCCCCCGCCGACCGCGGTCAGGGGCGAGGGCATCTATCTGATCGACGCCGCCGACAAGCGCTACCTCGACGCCTCGGGCGGGGCCGCGGTCTCGTGCCTCGGCCACAGCCACCCCCGGGTGATCGCCGCGATCCGCGAGCAGGCCGGGCGCCTGGCCTATGCCCACACCGCCTTCTTCACCAATGAGCCGATGGAGCGCCTCGCCGACACCCTGATCGAAGCGGCGCCTCAGGGGCTCGATCGGGTCTACGTACTCTCGGGCGGCTCCGAGGCCATGGAGGCGTCGTTCAAGCTGGCGCGCCAGTACTTCCTCGAGATCGGCGAGCCCGCCCGCCGCCACTTCATCGCCCGGCGCCAGAGCTTCCACGGCAACACGCTCGCGGCGCTCTCGGTGGGGGGCAATGCCTGGCGCCGGGCGCCCTTCGAGCCGCTCCTGATCGAGACCCGCCACATCGCGCCCTGCTATGCCTATCGCGACCGCCGCGACGACGAGACGGAAGAGGAATACGGCCTGCGCGTCGCCGACGAGCTCGAGGCGGCGATCCGGGCGCTCGGGAGCGAGAGCGTCATCGCCTTCGTCGCCGAGACGGTGGTCGGCGCCACCGCCGGCGCGGTGGTCCCGGTGCCCGGCTACTTCGCCCGCATCCGCGAGATCTGCGACCGCTATGGCGTTCTCCTCATCCTCGACGAGGTGATGTGCGGGATGGGCCGCACCGGCACCCTCTATGCCTGTGAGCAGGAAGGGATCACCCCCGATATCGTCGCCGTCGCCAAGGGCCTCGGCGGCGGCTATCAGCCGATCGGCGCGGTCATCGCCAGCGCCAAGATTCACGACGCCATCGTCGCCGGCTCGGGCTTCTTCCAGCACGGCCACACCTATATGGGGCACGCCCTGGCCTGTGCCGCGGCGGGCGCGGTGCAGGATGCGATCCGCGAGGAAGACCTGCTCGCCAACGTCCGCCGCCAGGGGGCGGCGCTGATGGCCGGCCTCGAGGACCGCCTGGGCAACCACCGCCATGTCGGCGACCTCCGCGGCCGCGGGCTGTTCGTCGGCATCGAGCTGGTCGCCGAGCGCGCCAGCAAGGCGCCCTTCGCGCCGGAAGCAGGGCTCGCCGGGCGGATCAAGCACCGCGCCATGGCGGGCGGGCTGATCTGCTATCCCATGTCGGGCACGATCGACGGCAAGCGCGGCGATCACGTCCTGCTGGCCCCGCCCTTCATCGTGAACGGCGACGACATCGCCCGGATCGTCGAGCGCGTCGGCGCGGCCATCGACGCGGCCATCGCCGAGGTCTCGGGATGACCGAGATCATGGAGTCTCTGATCGTCGCGGTGGCGCCCAACGGGGCCCGGCGGACCAAGGCCGACCACCCCCGGCTGCCGCTGACGGCGGGCGAGATCGCCGCCGAGGCGGTGGCCTGCCGCGACGCCGGTGCCGCCATGCTGCACCTTCACGTCCGCGACGCCGAGGGCCGCCACAGCCTCGATCCCGGCGCCTATCGCGAGGCCATCGCGGCGGTCCGCGCCGCGGTCGGCGACGACCTGATCATCCAGGTGACGAGCGAGGCCGCGGGTCGCTACGCCGCGCCCGAGCAGATGGCGATGGTGCGTGCGATCAGGCCCGAGGCGGTGTCGCTGGCGATCCGCGAGCTCGTCCCCGAAGCGGCCCACGAGCGCACCGCCGCGGCCTTCTTCGCCGAGATCGTCGAGGGCGGGACGGTGCCGCAGTACATCCTTTACGACGCATCGGATGTCCGCCGCTTCGCCGATCTCCGCGCCCGCGGGGTGGTGCCGGGCGCGCGGCCCTTCGTGCTGTTCGTGCTCGGCCGATACGCGACCGGGCGGGCCGCCCACCCCCGCGACCTGGTGCCCTTCCTCGCCGCCTGGGCCGACGACGGCCCCTGGGCGCTGTGCGCCTTCGGCGCCGCCGAGCACGCATGCGCCACCGCCGCGGCGGCGCTCGGCGGCCACGTCCGGGTCGGGTTCGAGAACAACCTCGCGCTCGCCGACGGAAGCCGCGCCCCCGACAACGCCGCCCTGGTCTCGCAGATCGCCGAGACCGCCGGCCTTCTCGGCCGGCCGCTGGCCGACGCCGCGACGGCGCGGGCCATGCTGGCCGACCCTGTCGCGGCCGGCCCGTGACGAGCGACCCCCCCTGTTCGCGCCCGCGACCGGAGCCGCGCTTGCGGTCCTGCCACGGCCGGGTGCGCGGGCGGCGACACTGCCGCCCCGTCGAAGACGCCGCGTGGCACGGCGACCGGGTGCGCCCGGGAACGGTTCAATCATCAAGATGGACCAAACAGGAGGTGACAACGTCATGAAACGGATCGCACTCACGGCCGCCGCGGTGGCCTTCGCGGCCGCTGCCTACGCCGCCGCCGGCGCCCCGCCGGCAGCCGCCCAGCAGCGCTTCATCACCATCGGCACCGGTGGCGTCACCGGCGTCTACTACCCGACCGGCGGCGCCATCTGCCGGCTGGTCAACAAGAACCGCAAGAAGCACGGCATCCGCTGCTCGGTCGAGAGCACCGGCGGCTCGATCTACAACCTCAACGCCATCCGCAACAACGAGCTCGACATGGGCATCGTCCAGTCGGACTGGCAGTACCACGCCTATCACGGCACCAGCCGCTTCAAGGACGCCGGCCCGTTCAAGGAGCTGCGCGCGGTGTTCTCGATCCACCCCGAGCCCTTCACCGTGGTCGCCCGGGCCGATTCCGGGATCAAGCACTTCCGCGATCTCAAGGGCAAGCGGGTCAACATCGGCAACCCCGGCTCGGGCCAGCGCGGCACCATGGAGGTGGTGATGAAGGCCATGGGCTGGACCAAGGACGACTTCGCACTCGCCTCCGAGCTCAAGTCGGCCGAGCAGTCCAAGGCGCTGTGCGACAACAAGATCGACGCCATGGTGTTCACCGTCGGCCACCCCTCGGGCTCGATCAAGGAGGCGACGACCTCGTGTGACAGCGTCATCGTCGAGGTCTCGGGTCCTGCGATCGACAAGCTGGTGGCCGACAACGCCTACTACCGCTATGCCGTGATCCCCGGCGGGATGTACCGGGGCAACCCCCACGACGTGCGGACCTTCGGCGTCGGCGCGACCCTCGTCACCTCGACCCGGCTCCCGGCCGAGGTGGTCTACGAGGTCGTGAAGGCGGTGTTCGAGAACTTCGATTCCTTCAAGAAGCTCCATCCGGCATTCGCCATCTTGAACAAGGAATCGATGATCAAGGACGGCCTTTCGGCGCCGCTGCACGCGGGCGCGGTGAAGTATTACAAGGAAGCCGGCCTGATGTAGGTCTCGATTTGGCGGGGTGGCGCCGGCGTCACCCTGCCGCTTTGTTCCTTCGCGTGGTGCGTTCATTGCGGTCGAGGTAAGGGTAAGGAGGCCGGCACCATGCGTGGTGGCCGGCGAGGGAGGCGACGATGAACGGGAGACGAGCTCTGGCGGCGGGGGCGCTCGCCGCCCTTGTCGGGGGAACGCCAATGCCGGCGGCGGCCGCCGAGGTCATCCTCGGCAGCGGCGAGGCGGTCGCCGTGGGCCGGGCGCTCTGCCGCCTGGTCAACCGGGCGGACGCCGGAGTCGGCTGCGTCGCCTTGGCGACTGCGGGCGATGAGCACAACCTCGACAACGTCCGCATCGGAGCGCTCGACTTCGCCCTCGTCGGCTCGGAGGCGCTCTATGCCGCGGTCACCAAGAGCGGCGCCTTCGCCTTCACCGATGCCACCTTCGAGGACATCCGTGAGGTCCTCACGCTGCCGGGCCGCGCCTTCACCCTGGTGGCGCGCCGTCGCGCGGGCATCTCGAGGATCGCCGATCTCGCCGGCAAGCGGGTCAACCTCGGCGCCCCCGGGAGCCCTGCGCGCAGGACCATGGCGATGGTCCTCGCCGCCGCCGATCTCGATCCCGCCCGCCTCGCCCTCGCCGACCAGCTCCCGCTGGCGCAGCAGTCGCTGGCGCTGTGCCACGGGCGCCTTCAGGCCGCGGCCTACATGGTGGCCTCGCCGAGCGCGACCGTGCGCCGGGTCACCCGGCTCTGCGACGCCGCCGTCGTCGGCCTCGACGCGGACGTGATCGCCAAGGTGGTCGCCGCCGCCCCCTACCTCGCGGCCGACCGGCTCGCCGCCGGCACCTATCCCGGCACCGACGCCGGCGTCGCCACCGTCGCCAGCCGGCTGGTGCTGATCAGCGCCACCGAGGTCGACGCGGCGACCGTGGGCGCCGTGGTCGCCGCCGTTCTCGGCGATGTCGCGCGGCTCGGCCGCATGGTGCCGGCACTCGCCGATGCCGATCCGGCAGCGATGATCCGGGGCACCGGGCTGGCCCCGCGTCACCGCGGCGCCGCCGCCGAGGCGCGCGCGCTCGGGCTGTTTTAGCAAAGGGGTGCCTCCGAAGATGCCGCGCACCGGGTCAGATCAGGGCAAGTCGATGGGTACCAATGCGAACAACGCCGCGGGGGCCGACGAGGCCGTCCAGAATCTGGTCGCCGAGGCCGACACCGGCGCCCGGGCGCCGACCGGGATCCCGGCCAAGGTGCTCTATGCGGTGCCGCTGGCCTGGTCGCTGTTCCAGCTCTGGTACGCCTCGCCGCTGCCCTTCATCTTCCGGGTCTTCGTCCTCAACGACACCGAGGCACGCTCGATCCACCTCGCCTTCGCGATCTTCCTCTCGTTCACCGCCTTCCCCGCCTTCAAGCGCTCGCCGCGCAGCCGCATCCCCGTCCAGGACTGGGTGTTCGCCATCGTCGGTGCCTTCTGCGCCGCCTATCTCTTTCTCTTCTACGCCGAGCTGGCCGAGCGCGCCGGCAACCCGACGAAGCTCGATCTGGTGGTCGCGGTGATCGGCATGCTGCTGCTCTTGGAGGCGACCCGCCGGGCGCTCGGCCCGCCGCTGATGGTGGTGGCCATCGTCTTCCTGATCTACACCTTCGGCGGCGCCTACATGCCCGACGTGATCGCCCACAAGGGCGCCTCGCTGGTCAAGGTGGCCTCGCACCAGTGGCTCTCGACCGAGGGCGTCTTCGGGATCGCGCTCGGGGTCTCGACCAGCTTCGTCTTCCTCTTCGTGCTGTTCGGCGCCCTTCTCGAGAAGGCCGGGGCCGGCAACTACTTCATCCAGGTCGCGTTCTCATTGCTCGGCCACTATCGCGGCGGGCCGGCCAAGGCGGCGGTGGTCTCCTCGGGCATGACCGGGCTGATCTCGGGCTCCTCGATCGCCAATGTGGTGACCACCGGCACCTTCACCATCCCCTTGATGAAGCGGGTCGGCTTCAAGGCCGAGAAGGCCGGCGCGATCGAGGTCGCGGCCTCGACCAACGGCCAGCTCACCCCGCCGATCATGGGCGCGGCCGCCTTCCTGATGGTGGAGTACGTCGGCATCTCCTACGTCGAGGTCATCAAGCACGCCGCCCTGCCGGCGCTGATCTCCTATATCGCGCTGGTCTACATCGTCCATCTCGAGGCCTCGAAGGCCAACATGGTCGGCCTGCCGCGCCGCCACGCGACCACCTTCCTGCGCGCCGCGACCTCGTTCCTCGGCACCTTCCTCGGCCTCGCCGTGCTCGCCGCCGCGGTCTATTACGGCGTCGGCTGGATGAAGGGGGCCCTGGGCGCGGCGGCGAGCTGGCTGATCGCGCTGATTACGGCGGTCGCCTACGTCGCCCTGGTGGCGGTGGCGGCGCGCCAGCCCGACCTGCCGATGCCCGACGACAAGATCGTCGCCCTGCCCGAGCCGGGGCCGACCATGCGCTCGGGCCTCCACTTCCTGCTCCCGGTGGTGGTGCTGGTGTGGTGCCTGACGGTCGAGCGCCTCTCGCCCGGGCTCTCGGCCTTCTGGGCCACCGTCTTCATGATCTTCATCGTCATCACCCAGCGGCCGCTGATCGCCGCCTTCCGCGGCCAGGACGCGGGCGCGCCGGCGGTGATCCAGGGCTTCCGCGAGCTCGTCGACGGCCTGGTCGTGGGCGCCCGCAACATGATCGGGATCGGGGTCGCCACGGCCGCCGCGGGCATCATCGTCGGCACCGTCACGCTGACCGGGATCGGCCTGGTGATGACCGAGTTCGTCGAGTTCATCTCGGGCGGCAACCTGATCCTGATGCTGCTCTTCACCGCCCTCATCAGCCTGCTTCTGGGGATGGGGCTGCCGACGACGGCCAACTACATCGTGGTCTCGACCCTGATGGCGCCGGTGATCGTCACGCTGGGGGCGCAGAACGGGCTCATCGTGCCCTTGATCGCGGTCCACATGTTCGTCTTCTACTTCGGCATCCTGGCCGACGACACCCCGCCGGTCGGCCTCGCCGCCTTCGCCGCCGCCGCGATCGCGCGCTCGGACCCCATCCGCACCGGCATCCAGGGCTTCATCTACGACATCCGCACGGCGATTCTGCCCTTCATGTTCATCTTCAACCAGGAGCTCTTGCTGATCGGCATCACCTCGATCTTCCATCTGGTGCTGACGATCACCACCGCGATCATCGCCATGCTGACCTTCGCCGCCGCCACTCAGGGCTATTTCCTGACCCGAAGCCGCATCTGGGAGACCGCGGCCTTACTTCTCATCACCTTCACCCTGTTCCGCCCGGGGTTCTGGATGGACCTGATGGTGCCGCCGCTCGAGAAGGTGGCGCCGTCGACGATCGTCGAGGTGGCGGCGCGTCAGGCCGACGAGGGCGAGCTGCGCCTGACCGTGAAGGGCGAGACCATCGACGGCGACGTGGTCAGCAAGCTGGTGATCCTGCCCCTGGGGCCGGCGGCGAGCGGCGCCGACCGCCTGGCCTTCGGTGGCATCGTCGTGCGCCTCGAGGACGGCCGGGTGTTCGTCGACGATCTCGTCTTCGGCAGCCCCGCCGAGAAGGCCGGGATCGACTTCGACTGGGAGGTGCTCGACGTCTTCGTCGAGCGCCCGCAGCCCGACAAGCAGTGGCTCTATGTCCCGGCGCTGGCGCTGCTCGGCCTGATCGCCTGGCTTCAGGTCCGGCGCCGCCGGCCGGCCGCCGCCACCGCATGAGGGAGGACGCCGCGATGTACCGATCCATCCTGGTGCCGGTCGATCTCAACGACGAGGCATCCTGGGCCAAGGCCCTGCCGGTGGCGGTGAGGCTGACGCGCGCCTTCGCCGCCAAGCTCACGGTGATGACGGTGGTGCCCGACTTCGGCATGGCCATCGTCGGCAGCTTCTTCCCGGCCGACTATGCCGACAAGGCCGCCGCCGAAGCGAAACGCCGGCTCGCGGCGCTGGTGGCGACGCGCGTGCCCGCCGATCTCGGCGCCGAGACCCTGGTGGCGCAGGGCACCATCTACGACCAGATCATCGCCGCCGGAAAGCGCCTCGATGCCGATCTGGTGGTGATCGCATCACACCGGCCGGGGCTCGAGGACTATCTCCTCGGGCCCAACGCCGCCCGGGTGGTGCGGCATTACCGCCGCTCGGTGCTGGTGGTGCGCGAGTGAAGGCGTGGGGGCGCCGCGAAGGCGCCCCCGGTCAGGCCACGCTCACTCGCTGGTGACCTTCTTGAGATAGGCGATGACGTTGTCGCGGTCCTTCTTCTTGCGCAGGCCGGCGAACGGCATCTTGGTCTTGGGGATGAACTTCTTGGGCTTGGTCAGCCACTTGTCGAGGGTTTCCTCGTTCCACACCACGTCGGACGACTTCATGGCCTTGGAGTACCGATAGCCCTTGGCGGTCCCGGCCTTGCGGCCGAACAGCCCGTGCAGGTTGGGCCCGACCCGGTTCTTGCCGCCGGCCTCGACGGTGTGGCACGCCTTGCACTTGCGGAACACCTTGGCGCCCTTGGCGGGGTCGCCGCCGGCGAACGCGCTGGCGCCGACGAGGACGACCGCGGCCGCCGCAAGGACACCGATCAGACCACCTCTTGCCATGGCTGTTCTCCTTCGATCACGTGATGGGGATGTGATGGTGCAGTGCAGTATTATCGCCGATGGCCGCGGCTCTCGCAACCGGTCTGCCATGTCTCAGCGGGGAAAAACGACGGGGGCGGCGGCCGTCGCCGGCAACCGCCCCCGCAGGCGTCGTTCGCCAGGGGTTAGAACTTGACCCGGTACTCCTTGGGCAGGAACCAGAGCGAGTCCTGGGTGTCGGCCATCAGGCCGTGGCAGCCGGCGCAGAACTCGACGTTCTTCGAGCCCTTGCCGTTGGTGGTGCCGACGACCTTGCCGGTGGGCATCACCATCGAGTAGCGCCAGTTGCCATACTCGTCGTCGAAGCCCGCCGGCATCTTCTCCATCACGAACAGGGGCCCGAGGGAAACCTTGCCGCCACGGACCACGAAGCTGTCCTTGGCCAGCACCGAGCCCACCGGCATCCGCCCGGCCTTCTCGAACTTGCCGTAGTTGCGGGCGATGGTGTTGGCATAGTTCTGCACATAGCGCCCGCCGTGGGTGTCGGAGACGTAGGCACGGGTGCTGTAACGCTGCCAAGCCTGATAGCTGCCGGCGATGTCGAGGCCGGTCGCCGAGGTCAGGCCGGACTTGGAATAGCCCGCCTTCATCGCCGACTTGGCGCAATTGTAAGCCGCCTTCGCCTCGGCATCGTTGAGCTCGACCGCCGCCGCCGCGGCGCAGGGGTTGCACGGGTTCTTCGCCGCGCAGGGGTTGCACGGATTGCACGGGTTCTTCGCCGCGCAGGGGTTGCACGGATTACACAGGTTCTTGGCCGCGCAGGGATTGCACGGATTACACGCCTTCTTGGCCGCACACGGGTTGCAGGGGTTGCAC
>Ga0114931_10004015_pt1 | contig 18468 bp, 15 predicted proteins | sample 2SBtaG_FD_89579 | JGI IMG/M metagenome (GOLD analysis project Ga0114931, IMG submission 89579) | Deep subsurface microbial communities from Kolumbo volcano to uncover new lineages of life (NeLLi) - 2SBTROV14_V59a metaG | ecosystem: Environmental > Aquatic > Marine > Volcanic | place: Kolumbo...
CAGGACTTTGACATTAGCGTTTCCCAAAACGGCATCGTAAAAATAAAAGGAGATGTAAATACGCTCTATGATCGTTACCGGGTTTACGAAATTGTGTCAAAAATTCCGGGAGTAAGGAAAATAGAGGACGATTTGTATGTTGATGCCCCAATGTTACCGGATAAAGAGATAGAGAACGACATTATCGAGCAGTTCAAAATTGTTCGTTCAATCCTGGAACCCGAAAAAATAAAAGTTCATGTTGATAACGGCATCGTTTTTCTGAACGGCGAGGTTAGCTTTCAACGCGAAAAAGAAGCCGCAGAGACCGCGGCATCCTGGCAACAAGGCGTCAAGGGCATTGTCGACGATTTAAAGGTACTACCGCCAAGTGTAGCTGTGAGCGATGAAAATTTGCACGCTGTTCTCCGGAATGTTTTAAAAGATCAATTTCCCCTGGAAAAAGATGTCAGAGTTGCAATCAAAGACGGTGTAGTTACACTCAACGGAACGGTGCGGGTTTTATGGGTACGGCGAAGGATCGCGAAAGAGTTTTCGCGAGTAATTGGGGTAAAAAATGTTGTCAATAAACTGAGGGTTGTGCCGCCTGAATTTTAATCGGCGGAACATCGATCTCAATAGATAATAACATAACCAGGAGGAAAGAAAAATGAAAAAACGAAATTTATTAAATCACGCATGGATGTTTGTATTTGCAGGTATTCTGATCGGGCTTATTGTTGCCGCAGGATTTCATTGGACATACAATTCACAAGCTGAACCAGTGGCCGTTCCAGCAAGCAATTCGGCATCGACGGAGTTACAAGGTGCATCGGTTGCGCAGCAATTAAGCGATAATTTCGCTGCAGTCGCAAAAAAAGTCAATCCATCCGTAGTTACCATTTTCACAGAAACCGAGATTAAGGCACAACAACAATTTTCGGGTTCTCCGTTTGACCAGTTTTTCGGAAATGATTTCTTTGGACAATTTTTTCAGAATCCGCAACCTCAAGGTAATTTAAAGCAAATGGGACTTGGTTCCGGGGTTATTGTTAACTCTAAAGGCATTATCCTGACCAACAACCATGTGGTCAAAGATGCCGATCATATCAAGGTTAAATTAATGGATGGACGAGAGTTCAAAGCAAAAGTCAAAGGTACGGACCAGCAAACGGATTTAGCCGTAATCACGATTGATGCAAAAGGTCTCACTCCGCTTCCGCTTGGCGATTCGGATAAAGCTCGTGTTGGAGACTGGGTGCTGGCAATTGGTTCACCTTTAAATCCACAGTTGGAGCACACAGTGACCGCCGGCATTATCAGCGCCAAAGGAAGGAGCGGCGTGGGACTCACAAAATATGAGGACTATATTCAGACAGATGCCGCCATCAATCCGGGAAATTCCGGTGGAGCGCTGGTCAATCTACAAGGGGAACTCGTTGGTATTAATTCTGCCATTGCAACGCAGACCGGTGGTTTCATGGGCATTGGATTTGCCGTTCCTGTTAATCTGGCTAAAAAAGTCATGAGCGATATTATCGAAAAGGGTAAAGTCGTTCGCGGATGGTTGGGTGTTTATATTCAAAATATTACACCCGAGCTGGCCAAGGCCATGAAACTGAAAACCGCAAAGGGTGTTATCGTCAGCAAGGTGCAAAAGGGCAGCCCGGCTGAAAAAGCAGGGTTGAAAGAAGAGGATGTCATTCTTCGCCTTAACGGAAAAGAAGTGCACAATTCGTCCGAATTGAGCACATGGGTTTCAAGCACATCACCGAAAACAACAATTACTCTTGAGGTGTTAAGAAATGATAAAGTTCAAACCGTTCATGTCAAATTAGGTGAATTAAGCCCAAGTGTTCAACAACTTGCCAGCGGAGAAGCGACCAATTCCAGAATCGGCCTCCAGGTTTCCAACATTACCAAAGCACTTGCAAAGAAATACTCACTTCCATCAGGGTTAAGTGGTGTAGTCGTTACAGGGGTTAAACCGAATACGATCGCTGCGGATGTTGGGGTGCAGGAAGGTGATGTGATCATGAAAGTGAACCGTCGCGCGGTGAACAATGTGGAAGATTTTAACAAAATCATGGGAAAAACTAAAGCCGGTGACAACGTTATGTTTTACTTGCGCCGTGGAGAAGGAAATTTCTTCGTCGCTTTTACCTTACCTGAAAAATAATCTATGCAGCAGGGAAACCTCAGAGGTTTCAAAAACCTCTGAGGTTCGGTCTCTCAAAATTTAGACCGTTGATTGTTTTAATCATTTTGATTATCTTTTATTAACTATTCAATAATTTCGAGCAGTAAAAATGAGAATATTAATTGTAGAAGACGAAGAGTCTCTGGCATTGCGCATTAAAAATGTTCTTGAAAGTGAGGACTACCAGTCAAAGGCCGTATTTGATGGAGAAGCAGGGCTGGATGAGGCGCTGGGTGAAGAATACGATTTGATTGTCCTGGATATTTTATTGCCGAAAATGAACGGAATAGAGGTTTTAAAGGAAATCCGCCATGAAGGACTGGCCGTTCCTGTTCTTCTATTGACCGTTAAAAACCGTGTTGAGGACAAAGTTGCCGGCCTGGACGCCGGGGCGGATGATTATTTAACCAAGCCTTTTGCAATCCCGGAACTGCTGGCGCGGGTTCGTTCGCTGTTAAGGCGAAGCAGCGAAGTCAAAACATCGACCCTTGCTATCGGCGATCTGGAAATCAAAACCAGCACGCATGAAGTGAAGCGGCAGGGAAAACTCGTTAATCTGACAGCCAAAGAATATGCCATTCTCGAATTTCTGTTGTACAATAAAAATCGCGTTGTTTCCCGGCTTTCAATAGCAGAGCATGTTTGGGGAGACAATTTCGATCTCTTTACTATGACCAATTTCGTCGATGTCCACATTAAAAATCTGCGCAAAAAGATTGGTGATGACCCCGAAAAGAAATTGATCAAGACCATTCGCGGTGTGGGTTATATGATCAAGGACGAAGAATGAAGATTCGTTTGCGCCTCACGCTTTGGTATTTTGCTGTAACGATGCTGATCCTGCTCATATTCAGCGCTGGAATTTATTTGAGTATGCAGCACCTCTTGTTCCGTGCCCTGGACAAAGAACTAAGAATTGTTGTCGATTCCATCCAGTCAAGCTATGATCCATCCACAAAGAAATTTAAAATTTTTGAAAAAGAGGTTGAAGAGATCGACCCGTTTACAGAGTATTATGTGATCATTTACAATGTATCGGGGGAACCGATTTACAAATCACCTCTCAGTCAAAACATTTCACTTGATATTCCCCTCAGCAACAGGCATGTTCAAATTGGAGAAACTCTGAAAAGAATAGTGCACAAATCCAATAGATGGCTCCATCCCGACAAAGGAGGAGAATTAGGTTTTCATGGCATCAGCCGCAAGATATATTATCAGAACCGGCAAATCGGATGGGTGACGGTTGCACTGTCAATTGAGGGTGTGAGGAAATCGATGGCGCAATTGATTAAAGTGATTCTCGTGTTAATTTTAATTGCACTTTTGGTCATTGCTGCAAGTGGATATATTCTGACCCACAAGGCACTTTACCCGGTTGAGGTGATAACGCAAAGGGCGAACCAGATCAGCCACAGTAATTTAAATCAAAGAATCGAGGTTGTTCATCCGAATGATGAACTGGGTGAATTGACGAAGACTTTGAACGATCTGTTGAATCGTCTGGAACAGGCCTTTGAGAGCCAGCAGGGGTTTTTGCAGGATGCCGCTCATGAACTCAAAACGCCGCTTTCCATTTTGCGCGCGCATTGGGAAAGCGAGTTGAACAATCCGGCGGTTTCGAATGAGATGAAAGAAAAAATGATTCATGATATTGAAACTATCACAAGACTGACACATCTTCTTAACAATCTTTTACTTCTTTCACAAACAGAAGATATTCGTGCAAACTTTTCATTCGAACCCATCTCTCTCGATAAGTTGCTGGATGATGTGTTTGAAGATGCGGAGACCCTGGCGGAACTAAAGGAACAGAAAATAGAGTTGCAGAATTTAGCTGGGGTTGTGGTGAAAGGTGATCGGATACGTCTGTACCAACTTTTCTTCAATGTTATTGAAAACGCAATAAAATATACGGCAAAAGGCGGCAAGATAATGATCAGCTTATCATTGGAAAATAGAAATGCCGTCGTAAAAGTCCAGGATAACGGCCCGGGTATTTCGCCGCAGGATTTGCCTCACATTTTCGATCGTTTTTATCGGGTGAAAAAAGACCGTGCGAGAAAAACAGGCGGCAGCGGTCTCGGCCTGGCAATATGCAAAATTATTGCGGAATCTCATAATGGCGAAATAAAAGCTGAAAGCACGGTTGGCGCGGGAAGTGTGTTTCGAGTTACATTACCCACTATAAATCAATCGGCTTAACTCGCAGTCTAAGTCCATCACCATTTTTCCCTGCCCGGCCAGGGCTTTCACGGCAAAGCTATTCTGTATCTCTCTACCCTGTTTCATAAAGTTGCATCCTCAACGCTTCCATAAAATTTAAGAAACTCACCCAATCCGCAAAACCTTTGCCCCGCGAATTTTTCTTTCTTTCATTTCCACCAACGCTGTGTTTGCTTCTTCAAGTGAGTATTCCTGAAATTCGGGCTTGATGGGAACCTGCGCTGCCAGTTGCAAAAATTCACTCACATCGTTTCGTGTTACATTGGCAACACTTTTAATCTCTTTTTCCATCCATAAATGGGCCGAGTAATCCAGTTTCAGGAGAGCGTTTTTATCAACATCTTCCTTGCGAATAGCATTAATGACCAGCCTGCCGCCGGGCTTGAGGTTTTTCATTGCTTCGACTATCGGTTTCCATACCGGTGTCGTATCAATGATGGCGTCTAGTTTCTCAGGCGACTCGTCTTCCGTGCCGCCTGCCCAAACAGCACCGAGTTCCCGGGAGAAAATTTGCTCTTTTTCGCTGCGGGCAAAAACATAAATATTTGAATCGGGATATTTTTGTTTCACCATTTTTATGACAAGATGTCCCGATGCGCCAAAACCGGTCAATCCCAGATTTTGTCCGTTCTGAAGACCGGTTAATTTCAGAGATCTGTAGCCGACTGCACCGGCGCATAAAAGCGGTGCTGCTTCCGAGTCGGAAAAAACCTCGGGGATTTTATAGGCGAATTTTTCCGAGACAGACATATATTCTGCATAACCACCGTTTGCATCGCGGCCGGTGGCTTTAAAATGCGGACAAAGATTTTCTTTGCCGGCACGACAATATTGGCATTCACCACATGCTGAAAAAATCCAGGCAACGCCCACACGGTCGCCGATTTTCAGACTGTTAACCGCAGCATCGACTTTTTCCACACGCCCGACAACCTGATGTCCGAGTACGATGGGAAATTTCGGCGGCGGCGTTCTGCCTTCGATTTCATCCAATTCTGTGTGGCACACACCGCAGGTCGAAACTTTGATCAGAATTTCCTTTTCGCCTAATTCCGGTACCGGCAAATCAACAAGTTCCAATGGACTTTTATTTTCACGCATATCGACAATTTTGTTTAAAACCATGGCTTTCATTTAAACATCCTCCTTGTTGTTCATTTCTTTTGCAATAAAACTGTAAAATTAGAATCTCACTGAATAGCCTGTCCCAATGAGAAAGTCCGGTGCGATGCTGTTCAGGCCAAATCCCGCATACAGATCGAGCTGCGAAAGTTGCGTCAGAGAAAAGGTAATTCCGGAATCAAACACGGGAGACCAGCTTTCGTTCTGCGGCATTTCAGCGAATGTTTCAAAATAAGCTGCAAAATTTTCATCCAATGAAATACCGTAGCTCATTGAGGCAACTGCCATCAATTGGCGACCAGCACCATCAAAGAGAGAATAGACGCCGGCATTTATGCCAATACCTGCATTTTCCGAAAAATCGTACGAACCCGCGAGTTTAATTCCATAATCACTTCCTCCGCTTGATACGGCATCGTCACCGACGGGAATTGTACCTGCAAGAATAATTGCCAGAGGGATTTCCGCCTTTTTATCCGTTAACTGAATTTTCGACTCGACAATCAGATCATTGAAATAAAGGTCTCGCTCATCACTAAGCTTCGCCCAGGTCCAGCCGGTAAAACCAATCCTCAATTCCACCGAGGAATAAAGTCCAATTCTAAAGAGCGAATTTGGAAAACTTGTGCTGATAGTGTTGTTTTGGTTTACGTATTCAAAACCGGTTTCAATCTGTACCGACCTCGCCGGAACTGTTATGGCACTTTCTGTATAGTCGGGACGATCTGTGATCAATTCCTGTGCAAAAAGAATATTAAAAGTTGCTGAAAATAGCAAGATGAAAAGTGCTGACATTTTATTGATCATGATAAAATCCTTTCGAGTGTGTTCTTGATTTTTTCAAAACGAGATATAGATATGTTCAGCGACTTGGCGGCTGATATTCCAGTCCTTATTTTGTACTGTGATCAGCATAGACCCATCAAATGATCGCTTTTCCTTTACATGTATTTTTTGGTTTAGTTTGATCCCGAGACGAGTAAGATAACTCAATAGTTGAGAATCAGAATCATCGACCTGAATGACGTTCCCCTCATCGAGTTCCTGTAAATGCGCAAGTGGCTTGTTGTTTACGACCTTTGGAATCCGTCCTTTTTTATCGGGAATAGGATGTCCGTGAGGATCGAATTTTGGATGTCCGAGCATTTTGTCTAATTTCGCCTCTAGCTTTTCCGACATGAGATGTTCGAGCATTTCGGCTTCCTGGTGAATCTCGTCCCAGGAATAATTCAAAATCTTGTACAAGAACATTTCCCACAATCTGTGCTTTCGTACAACCTGGAGGGCGTATGCCAGCCCGTCCGTGCTCAACTCGACTCCTGCATAAGGCTTGTAATCTACCAGACCCTTGTTTGCCAGCCGTTTAACCATTTCGGTCACAGAAGCTGGTGCAAGGGACATTTTCTGCGCAAGAAAGGATGTCGTTGCCTTTTGACGAGTTTCCAAAAGTTCGTAAATATTCTTCAAGTAATCTTCAAGTTTTATGTTTCGCATGTCCACCTCTTTTAATTTAGGGTAACCTAAATATGTTGTGGTTTATTCCAACTTTTATTGAAATAGACAAATCGAATAAAAATCTCCGGCAACCGCTTCAGTGGCTTTAACACATAAAAATCGAGAATGGAGATTTTCCACCGTTAGGACTGTGAATTAAATAACTTGGCAATTTGCATTTTATCAAGCCTTGTTTTTAAAAGAGTTGTTTCGGTGCGCTCGGTCAAGTTAATTAATTCACGTCCCTTAGTGATGTATTACTATTTCAACCAATTTCAATTTGTTTTTCACATTTAATTTGCTATATTTTTACCCAAAAATATGTTTCTATTCGCAGCACTCGCCTGTTGCTTTTTTTATCCGAGTTTGAATAATCTGACCACGATCTTGCCGTAACTTTCAAAAGATTGTTTACTTGATGACCTGGAGTTCCTTCATGGAAAACTATCGTACCCTTACAGAATATGAAATTGATGTCCTCATTGAAAACGATTGCTTAGCGGATAATTGGGGTAATTTGCAAGTTGTTGAAAATTTCGACCCCTCGCGGGTTTATTTTTCACAGTTTTCAGGAAAAATATTTCTCGGCTCTTTCAGCGGATTCATGGAAATCGATGGCATCAAAAGACCGTGCGGCATTTATCATGCGCGTCTTCAAAATTGCACTATCGGTGACGATGTCCTGATCGATCACATTGGTTCCGCAATCGTAAATTATCATATTGAAAAAAATGTATTTATTGAAAACACCTTCCTGCTCTCAGCCGAAAAGGGGGCGCAGTTTGGCAACGGCGTCAAGGTTTCCATTCTCAATGAGGCCGGCGGCCGGGATGTGACTTTATTCAATGATTTGAACGCCCAGGTTGCTTATTTTCAGGCGTCATTCAGACACGATCTGGAATTCCAGCAAAAGCTCAATAGCCTTATCGGAAAAAATATCAAATCTCAACTGCATTCTCACGGCATCGTTGAGAGCGGGGCGCGTATCAGAAACTGTGGTGCTATAAAAAATGTTCAAATCGGTGTAAATGCGATTCTTGAGGGCGCTGCCAAACTGGAGAATGGAACAATTCTTAGCTGCCCGGAGCATCCGAGTTATGTGGGCGTGAATGTCGTGGCTCAGGATTTCATTGTGTCCGAAGGTGCGCACATTGATGCCGGTGTTACCATGGAAAATGTTTTTGTGGGGCAGGCAACGCAGCTTGGGAATCAATTTTCGGCCGAGAATGCTTTATTTTTTGCCAACTGTGAAGGGTTCAACTCGGAAGTCAATTCCATATTCGCCGGCCCATACACAGTAACGCATCACAAATCCACGCTGCTCATTGCCAGCCTTTTTTCATTTTATAATGCCGGTAGCGGCAGTAATCAAAGTAATCACATGTACAAACTCGGCCCGGTGCATCAGGGCATTTTTGAACGGGGATGCAAAACTGGTTCTTTTTCCTACGTTTTGCTGGAAAGCCACATCCCGGCGTTCAGCACAGTCATCGGCAAACATTTGACAAACATCGATGCGCCCCTCTTGCCTTTTTCCTACATCACCGAAGAAAGAGGCCAGTCCAGGCTGATGCCGGCGATTAATTTGTTTTCCATCGGCACAGTGAGAGACGAGGCCAAGTGGCCGGCGCGGGACAGGAGAAAAGCGAATCAGAAAAGGGACCTTATCATCTTTGATGTTTTTTCGCCTTATTCGGTCGAAAAGATGCGCCGGGGAAGGGCGATGCTGCTGAAAATGTACGAGGAAACACCGAGGGAGAAATCTTTTATCGTTTACGGTGGAGTTCAAATCAGCAGGCTGCTTTTGCGCAAAGGGGCGAAATATTACGGTTTTGCCATCGACCGCTACCTGATCGGCAAAGTGATAAGCAGAATCGAAAAAGCTATAGAAACGAAAGCTTCGTGGGAAATGATCATAAAACAGCTTGTCTGCAATTCTGCGCCGAAGGACATAAATGACTGGCTTGATCTTTCCGGTTTGCTGGCGTTGAAAGAAAGAATCGAAAGGCTTATGCAGGATGTAAAAGATGATAAAACACAGACGATTGAGGAATTCCTGGAGCGAATAAAGATAATTTATGCATCTTTTGAAAATGACGAGTGGGCTTATATCTACCGTGCGTTTACGGAAGATTATGGCTTTGCACCTGACAAGATGACAGTTGAAGATTTTATGACTTTGGTGAAAAAATGGGAGAAAGCAGCCAATTCGCTGAACGCTCTTATACTGGATGATGCTTCAAAGGAATTCGGAGATTTTTCCCATATCGGATTCGGAATGGGCTTTGGAGAGAATGAGAGGCAAGCTGATTTTAAAGCCGTGCGCGGCGAGTCGCAAACGAATGCTGTAGTACAAAAGTTAAGGGCAGAAAAGGAAGAAATACAACGGCGGGCGGAAAGTATAATGCATACTCTGGAAAATATGGTCTGAGAAAAGCAGACAAAAGGGAGGGTGGAAAACGAAAAACGAATTTCGAATAGCTTGAAAAAACACCAATAATTTTACAAGGAGGTCTTATGAAACGAGAAGAAATAGCAGAGCGTGTGATTAAAGTAACGGCGCGGGAACTAAAGAAAAGTCCCGAAGAAATCAAAGAGAGCGATCGTTTTTCTTATGAGCTTGGAGCCGATTCTCTCAAATCCATTGAATTGGTGGCCGCGTTTGAAGAAGAATTCGATCTTGATCTCGATGAAGACGAAGCGTTAAAAGTGCAAACCGTCGGTAGTGCCATTGATTTTTTTGCCGGATTGCTGCCTGAATAATTTTCTGAAAGGAACATCACAATGAAAGAATATCCCCTGCAAGATATAGCGGAACCCAATCTGTTGAAAGATATTTTCCCCTATTCATTACCGCCCCTGATTAAGTTTGAAGCGCCGATTAAAGAGATGATTGACGGCAAAGAAATTGTGTTTGATCCCACGGAGGTTCTCAACCGCGATATTCACATTACAGACACGACTTTTCGTGACGGTCAGCAGGCGCGTCCGCCTTATGAAAAAGAGCAGATGGTGAAAATTTACGAAATGATGTCGCGGCTGGGAGGCCCGAATGGCATCATTCGCCAGACAGAATTTTTCCTTTACACCCAAAATGACCGCGACACCCTGGATGCCTGCCGGAATCTGGGACTGCGATATCCTGAAATCACCGGCTGGATTCGCGCCAGTATCGCGGACTTTAGATTTGTCAAAGAAATGCAGCTCAAAGAGACGGGAATGCTCACGTCGTGTTCCGATTATCACATTTTCCACAAGCAAAAGCAAACACGGCAGCAGGCCATGGATCAATATATCGAAGTTGTCGAAACAGCATTGGAAAACGGCATTCGTCCCCGTTGCCATCTTGAGGACGTAACGCGTGCGGATATGGACGGCTTTGTTATTCCATTTGTGCAGCGCCTGGAGCGCCTGACGGAAAATCAGCCCGATCATTTGAAAGTGAAAATACGTTTATGCGACACGATGGGCTATGGAATCAGTTATCCGAATGTTGCTTTGCCGCGTTCGATCCCGAAACTCATTTATAGAATGAAAGAAGACTGCGGCGTGTCAGCAGATCGGCTGGAGTGGCACGGACACAATGATTTCCACAAAGTCCATATCAACGGCTCCACCGCCTGGATTTATGGCATCGATGCGCTGAACGCCACGCTGTTCGGCTTTGGTGAGCGCACCGGTAACCCGCCGATGGAGAGCGCCGTCATCGAGTACGTCTCTTTGAAGGGAGACCTCAACGGCGTCGATCTCTCTGTTATCACCGAACTGGCGCAATATTATGAAAAAGAAATCGGTGCGAACATCCCGACTAATTATCCATTCGTCGGCAAGGATTTCAACACGACTCGTGCGGGCATCCACGCCGGTGGTCTTCGTCGCGATGAAGAAATCTATAATATTTTCGACACCACGGCATTGCTCAACCGGCCGCCCAAAGTTGCTATCACAGACAAATCCGGCACCGACGGTGTGGCCATGTGGGTGAACAACTTTCTCGGGCTTACGGGCAAAGACCAGCTCACGGTGATGAAAGTCGCCAAGATTCAACGCTGGGTCATGGATCAGTATGAAAAGGAAGGCCGGTTAACTTCGATTTCCGACAAAGAAATGGAAGAACAAGTGGCAAAACATTTCCCCGATCTGTATGCAAAAGTGAAAAAGTAATCCTTCATTAAAACGCAGGTTTGGAAAGGCTCGAAATTTTGCGAACTTTTCCAAACCTCGTATAAAAAGTATAACATCGCCATTATTGGGCCAGAATCATTTTTTTTGTTTCGCTGTAATCGGCGTTTTTATTTATCTTCGTGTTATGATTCTGGTTGAATAGTTTGCTTCGCGTGTTGCAGCTCTAAACTTCTCTCAACTCAAATGGCTCTCTCACCATACACCAAATCGGTAACTTGTATTTCGGAATACTTGTCTTATGGATCATCTCGAATCCAAATTTTTGATAATAGGGCACATTTTTCTCGTCATGGGTTTCCAGGTAAACAGGCAGGTTTTCAGCATCAGCTTTTTCGAGAACCGGTCGCATAAGTGCCGTCCCAATTCCTTTTGCCTTTTGAGCCGGATCAACCGCTAGCCCCCATAAATAATAGTGAGGTCGATTTTGCATTAATTTTTCATGAGTATTTGCGACAAAATTTTCGCACTCCATCGAGCGTACATAATTTCGAAAACCTAATTTAAAAGGATTCAAAAGAAATCCGTTCTGAATGTATTCCCATATCGAGATTTTTGTATGCCCCGGAGGTAGCACAAAAATGACACCGGCGATCTCGGGCGTTGTGTAAACCTTACCATAACGCAGAGCTGTTCTCAATATATTTCGAAAGTACCAGGGCAGGTGGCGAGTTCGTCGTTTGGGATCAGGAAAATAAAATCTAAACATCGGGTATTCAAAAAAGGAAGCAGCTAAAACTGTTGACGCCTTTTTTAGCTGATGTGAAGCCAAATTGATGGTATCCATTCGTGCTGACAGACCTCCTTTCATCGAAATCAGTTTTTATCACTGATCCTTGTTTTCACTGGCCATTTTTAATACCAATTCCCCACCGGTAACAATATCATCGTGATGAATGAGAATTCCCTGAAGCTGCGTGTTATTCAGTAGAGCATCTTTGACATAATATTGCTCAGGACCATTATTTATGGCCTTGATAACAAAAGTGTCGCCAGAATAATAATCAGGATTCAATTTAATTGTCACTTTGTCAAAAATTGGGCTGCTAAATTCATACGCAGGATTTTCCTCAGTCCCACCATTCATTTGAAATAAGCCAATTTTCATCAATACGGCCAAGCTTCCCATTAACCCCTGGTCTTCATCGCCGTTGTATCCTGTGGATGGAGATAACCCACTAAAAGCCTTCTCAATCACTTTTCTCGTCCAGTATTGCGACAGATCAGGCCTGCCCAAATGGTTGAATATGTAAGCCGTTTGCGTGGAGGGCTGGTTGCCATAATTAATCGGAATGCGACGATATTCAGGATGTAATTCAAGAGCGTGTTTATTTCCGGCGGTAAATCCTAACTCTTGGGCTGTTTCAAACTGAGTATTTAATTTTTCAACGGCCGGATCGTTTCCCCCCATCAACTTTGCCAATCCGGAAATATCATGCGGCACAAACCAAGTCGATTGGGCGCTGTTCGATTCAATAAAACCGTTTTCGTATTGGTAAGGATCAAATTTTTTGCGCCATTCTCCGGAGGCATTTCTGGGGCGCATCCAACCTGATTCTTTATCAAAAACATTTTGATAATTTTTTGACCGGTTTAAAAAATATTCAGCATCTTTTTCATACCCGAGTTTTTTTGCCAATTGTGCTAATGTCCAATCTTGGTACGCATATTCCATGGTCAGGCTGGCGCCATCCTGGTGTAATCCAAATCGACCTTCGGGAATCGGATACGGGACAAATCCATTTTCTATATAATATTTTAATCCGCCGCCTTTTGTGGTTTTATGCTCATAGCCCGCTTTTTCCATAATGCCGCCGGGCATGTGGTTTTTCTTCAAAGCCGCATAAATATAGTCCAGGTCATTTCTAATTATACCTTTTTGAATGGCACTGACAATAAACGGCGTCGACGAAGCACCTGTCATGACATAAGTATAATTGCCTCCAGATGGCCCTCTTGGGATCAAACCTCCATCCTTATAATATTGCAGCAAGGAAAAAACAAACTCTTGCATGATTTCGGGATAAACGAGTCCCCACAATGTGTTAATAGTCCATTGTGCTCCCCAAAACGAATCGGAATTATAATGATTGAAGATCGGATCGTTGTCTTTATTGAGCGGTAGTTGGCCGATGCGAAAACTTTCACCCGTATTATCAGGATAGGCTCCGTTAACATCGCTGATGATTCTGCGACCTTGCAAGCCGTGCCAGAGGTCCGTGTAAAAACGGCGCTGATCGATTTCTGTGCCACCTTCAACTTTGATCCGGCTCAGAAGATTGTTCCATTCCGTTTTTGATTCCTCAACCACTTTTTCAAAATCCCAATGGGCTAATTCAACCTGCATATTCTTTCGGGCGTTCTCAATCGATGTATAAGAAATCGCGGCTTTCATCAAAACTTTTTTATTGTTGGGGTTGAGAAAAACCAAATAGTTTCCGGTTTTATCATCGCGTGTAACAGATTCGATTTCCGTATTAAATTCAATCTGGAAAAAAACTGTTAGTGGTTTTGGGCGTCGTCGAGTAGGGGCGTTCACTAAAGATCCTGACAGTATCTTTCCACTATTTTTTTTCAATGTGCCATCGACAATTTTACATGGCCCCAATTTACCGTTCAGGTTGAAAAGAATAGCTGGTTTGGAATTTTCCGGAAAGGTGTATTTATGAAAACCGACGCGCTTTGTGCTGGTTAACTCTACGGTTATATTATACCGGTCAAGCTCGATGTAATGATAACCGGGCGAGACCTTCTCAGTTTCGTGGCTAAAGGATGAAGTAAAATCTGTAAAAATATTTTCTCTATTTGTTTCGGAGATAATAATCGGCATAACCGAAAGCCCTGAAAGCTGCCAGGCGTGAATGTGACTAAAACCGTGAACCGTGGTAGAGTTGTATCGATAGCCGCTTCCCCACGCACCATCTACCTCAGTATCGGGACTAAGATTGACCATGCCAAAGGGGCGGCAGGCCGATGAAAAGAAAAACCACCTGGAATTGGCCGTATCCAGAAGAGGATACACCATCTCAACAGGAGATTTTGTTTCAGGTATGCAATCTTTAGTGTCTTCAGCCGCATAGCCTGTAAGTACTAATAAAAAATGTAAGATGAGAATTTTCGATATAGTCTTTTTCATAAATAATTTTCAACCCTTCAAATTTTTTAACAATTAGGACAGTTCGTTAAGGGCGAGAAGAGCCAGCATAAATAGTCCCATTACTCGCAGCACAAAGAACTGTTACTGGCGTATCAGTTGAATCATCATTTATTTTGAATGATCTCCATTCGATTCCGTCATATCGCAATACACCGCCATTAATGCCAAACCACAAAGCGCCATTTTTCTCTTCCACCATACACCGGCACCCTTTGCCGTCCAATTCGGCATAGCTTTGCCAACGCCATTCCTCTAATAATGGATCGACTGATTCGGGTACAAATTCAGATGCACCAAAACCGTTTATAAGAAGAACAAATAAAAGTATTGTTATTTTTAGCAATATTTGTTTCATTTATATTTTCTATGATTTTTGCGGTCTAAAATTCTTCCATCCTTTTCCTTTGGTAAAGATTTTACTTAACCCATTTGTCGAGGCCATCTTATTCCCTAGTTACGTGGATCAATATATTCCATATCCATTTTATGATTTGGCAATAATGTAAAGAACGGCAATTTAAGATTCAAGCGTTTTGAAATTCAATCAATAAATTTTTACGACAAGATTCTCTTTTTATGGTGATTTGATACGAATGGTGCGCGATCGTGTCCAGGATAGCGTTTGCATCATCTGGCACATCCGGACTTTCAAATGCAGGGCCACGTCCATTACAAGCGCCGCCACGAATCCCTGTATATTCTTTAACAGTCTTTTTTGATTCTTCCGCAATATAGTCGCGTCCTTCCCACTGGCCTTTTGGATTAAACTAATTGTCGCCCCATTGTTTTTGCCTGTCGATGCCATGATGATAAATTTTGCCAGTTGCCCAAACATTATAGCTATTATTCTCAAAATGCATATTAATACTTAAAGCAGCCGGAACAAGTTTGGTGAGTGAATTACAGTTGCAGATGTTGGCGAAATCGGGTCTGTGTCCGTTCATTAAGCTGGCCAGGGAAGCCATACAAATGGGCTGTTAACAGACCGATCGAATACGATTCCAGAAGCAGCTAATGCATCTATATTGGGAGATTTTATTCGTTTATTACCGTAGCATCCGAGTTCAGTTCGTAAAACATCAGCAACGATAAACATAACCTTTGGGCGTATCTTTTTTGTTGAACAGCGTGGATTAGCAGCGGGTGTAGCAATACCTATACATTTAATAATAGGGAAATTACGTCTTGATGCATTGTACTTCATTTAAATAGTTCTAAAAATATAATTTTACTTTAAGAAAAATAAAGTCAAGAAATTTTTCAGTAATAGGTAAGTTTTTCCTAACAATAGCAATAAATTACAAAGTGCTTTTTCCTAAACCGCGCATGGATTACTTGAAAACCCAGGGGATTTTTGTCTTGTGACGTGATCAAATAATATCTTTCTAAAAGTACAATCAGCAAACAGACTGGCCGATTCTTATCAAAAGGAAATCGGTGCCAATATCCCACCGAAGTACCCGTTCGTCGGCAAGGATTTTAACACGACACGTGCCGGAATCCATGCCAGAGGCCTTCGTGATGAGGAAATTTACAACATTTTCGACACCACGGCATTGCTGAACCGGCCGCCCAAAGTTGCCATCACAGACAAATCCGGCACCGACGGTGTGGCCATGTGGGTGAACAATTTTCTCGGGCTTACGGGCAAAGACCAGCTCACGGTGATGAAAGTCGCCAAAATTCAGCGCTGGGCCATGGATCAGTATGAAAAGAAAGGCCGGTTAACTTTGATTTCCGACAAAGAAATGGAAGAACAAGTGGCAAAACATTTCCCCGATCTTTACGCAAAAGTGAAAAAGTAATCCTTCATTAAAACACAGGTTTGGAAAGGCTCGAATATTTTGCGAACTTTTGCAAACCTCGTATCTTTTTCCTCCAGAACAAACTTGGCGCAAATGCGTTTTTTACAGCAGTCATCTTTTAATCCGCAAAATATTCGCAAAGAACTGGAGACGGCGTAATGAAAAGGCATTCCCTCATAAAAATTTCTCTTTTAATCATTCTTTTCTCCATGATTTTCATAACCTTAATGCCGGCGGAAGCAGCAGAAATGGCTCTGGATTATCTTTACCGTTACGAGCACCAATCGGGTGAACCGGATCATTTGCTTGATGCCATCGCAATCGATTCAAACCGGGCGATTGTATGTGGCAACCGCGGTCTGGCACTCATTGATTTAAATGCTTTACCGCTCAACGGAACGAAGCAATATCTTTACAGATTAACAGGATTGAATGCGCGTGACGTTTATTTAAAATATCCGTATGTGTATGTCAATTTGCATCGCGGAGAATCCGAAGGACCGTACGGTTTTGCTGTTGTCAAAATTGAAGGAAATACGCTCAGGAAAATTAAAGTCATTTCGGAAACCAACACTTTATTGGAAAAAATGTGCATCAGAGATGATTTTCTTTACGTTGCGGCGCACAACAAAGGAATCAGAATTTACAACATCAGCGATCCCGAAAACCCAACGCTTACTGGCCGTTTGGATGATGGCTTTGTCGATGCTTTTGCCATTGATGTTGCCAATGACACTGCTTTTGTTGCGGACGGCGGTGGCGGGCTGAAAATCGTTAATGTTGGCGATAAAAGTCAGCCGCGTATCATTGCCGGGGAAACGTTGGAAACGGCTGTCGGGACATCAGAAACAATCACTTGCAAAAGCGGCAGGATTTACATTGGCGCCGGCGGTGCAGGTGTTGCCGTTTATCAAAACGGTGATGTAAACAGCCGCAAAATATATCCAATTGGTGGAGCTGCGGAAGATATGTGCTGGATTGGTGATTTTCTTGTCGTTTCAAATTTTCACGGGATTACCGTTTTGCACGAATATTCCGTTGGGGAATTGACAATCGTCGGAGGTGAAACCACAGCACGGCGCGCCAAGGGAACGCTGCGACTATGCGAAGGAGTCGGTGCTGTCTCGGACAACCGCATTCTCAGCGCAGACTGGAATTACCTGGACGTGTACCAAATCAAATCCCTTGACGAGAGCATGCAGCCGGACATCAATTGCGATGTGCAGCGCATTCGATTTGCGCCGGATGGAGAAACAAAGACTGTTACCGTGACCAACAACGGCGGCGGGGATTTGACGATCACGAATGTAACGAGCAGCGCCCCGGGGTTTTTTCAGACATCGTTCACGGGAACCACTCTGTCGCCGGGGCAAAGCGTACAATTTGAAATCATTTACAATGGTTCCGGGACTAACGCAGCCGGAGTTATCTCTCTTGCCTCGAACGATCCCGATGAAAATCCGTTGCCAATCCAGGTCTTTGGCAGAACATCCTACCTCGATCCGGGGGAAGAAGCAGCGGATTTCACGCTGCCGGCTTTGAGCATGAATCATGAAACCGGACAGATGGAAGAAAAAATGTTCACTCTCTCGCAACATCGCGGACAAATCGTCTGGTTTCAAGTTTACGGCTCATGGTGACCGGCGTGTTCGCCCGCGGTCGCGGACATGCAGAATACAATTATCAAAGAATTTGTCGACAATCCTGATGTGGTTACTTTTATTTATGACCAGGGTGGCCAGCGTGGAGAAACAAAAGAGTGGTGTGAAGAAATGTGGAGCAATTATTTTCTCCGTGGTAGCGTTGTTTTTGACGCCACCGGACAAATTGCCGCAGCTTATTACAAACAGCCAAACACAGGGCTGCCTTTTGGTCGCGGATTCATTATTGATAAAGATGGCAAGATCGCCTTGCCTTATTTCGGCCATGACCCCCAAATGGTCATTTCAAAGATTTACGAAATGCTGGGAAAAACCGGCGTCAGAAAGAAGGAAAAAACCGAGGGAATGGATTATCGACTTTACCAGAACACCCCAAATCCCTTCAATCCGCGCACAACAATTCGCTATTCTATCGCAGAAGCGAGCTATGTAAAACTGGCAGTTTATAATGCGCTGGGGCAGCAGGTTGCTCTTTTAGTGGATGAAGAAATGCCGCCCGGCACATACCAGGCGGTGTTCCACTCTGAGAATCTTGCGGGGGGAATTTATTTTTACCGGTTGCACGGAGGCGAATTTATCAAGACACGGAAAATGATTTTGCTGCGATAGTATTCTTTTCACTTGTACGGACTCGGATTTTTC
>Ga0114931_10004016_pt1 | contig 18463 bp, 22 predicted proteins | sample 2SBtaG_FD_89579 | JGI IMG/M metagenome (GOLD analysis project Ga0114931, IMG submission 89579) | Deep subsurface microbial communities from Kolumbo volcano to uncover new lineages of life (NeLLi) - 2SBTROV14_V59a metaG | ecosystem: Environmental > Aquatic > Marine > Volcanic | place: Kolumbo...
GATTCAACAAAAACACACATTAAAAATAATCGTGAAGATGTTTACGGTAAAGATTTAGCAGAAGAAATTGAAAAACGAATGAAAAATATAGCTGATGACGAAATGCGATTGATTGGTCCATATGAAAGCAACGATTTTGGGAATAAAAAAGTGTAGAATGGAAAAAATATTTGACCGAAACAGTATATCTTCAACAATATAATGAAACGCATATGCTTGTTACTTGTTCCAATAAAGGAATGGAATATGAGTTAAGTGAATATTTCACATTTAAAGTTCCTGGATTTAGGTTTATGCCTGCCTTCAAAAGAGGATCTTGGGATGGTAAAATTCGTTTGTTTAATACGCGATTGAATATTCTATATAAAGGATTAATAACGCACGTTGAAAAATGGGCTGCTAAAAATAATTATAAAGTTGACATTGATGAATCTTGGAAAGACACTGAATTTACCACAAAACAAGCATTAGAATTTATTTCTTCATTAAATCTTCCTAAAGAGATTACTCCTAGAAATTATCAAATAGAATCTTTTGTTGAGGCAATTAGAAAAAAACGACTTACTATTCTTTCTCCAACTGGTTCTGGTAAATCTTTAATCATATATTTAATTATTCGATATTTAAATCTCAAAACATTAATCATTGTTCCTAAAGTTACACTTGTTCACCAATTAGCGGAAGATATAAAATCTTATGGGTATAAAGAAGAAATTCATAAAATATTTTCAGGTGAAGATAAACAAACCGACAAACTTTATAGTATAACCACTTGGCAATCAATATTTCGACTCAAAAAGGAATTTTTTGATCAGTATCACGTAGTTATAGTCGATGAAACACATCAAGCAAAATCAGCATCAATTAAATCCTGTTTAGAAAAATGTATAAATATAATATATCGGTATGGAACAACTGGAACTTTAGATGGAGAAAATGCTAATAAATGGGTTATTGAGGGTCTTTTAGGACCAGTTCACAAAGTAACCTCTTCTTCAGAATTGATTGAAAATAAGATATTAGCTAAATTCAATATCAAAATTCTTGTTCTTAAATACACTGAAGCAATTACTGATATGGTAAAAGGTTTGCCTTATCAAAAAGAACTCGCATTTATTGTGGGTTACGAAAAACGAAATGATCTTATAGTTAATTTGGTAACTAAGATTCCAGGAAATAATCTGGTTTTGTTTAGATTCATTGAAAAACATGGTGATATTCTTTTAAAGAAATTTCAAGAAAAAACCGATAGACCAATATATTATATTCATGGTGGTATCGATGCTAAAATTAGAGAAAAAATGAGAGCTGATATAGAGAATGAAAAAAATGCTATAATTCTCGGATCAATTCAGGCAATAGGTGTGGGTACTAACATAATAAAATTGAATAACATTTTCTTTACTTCACCATCAAAATCTAGAATAACCAATTTACAAGCAATTGGTCGTGTATTGCGGAAAAGTAAAATAAAAACTACAGCTACTTTATATGATATTGCAGACGATTTAAGTGTCAAAACAAAACGAAATAAGTCACATTTCAATTATACTATGAGACATTTTCTTGAAAGACTTAAAATATATAAGAGCGAGAATTTTCCTTTTAAAATTTTTAACATTAAGGTAAAATAAATGATCAAAGAAAAAAAACAAGAACCAATTATTGAACATATTCATATGATTAATAGTGATGAAGTTTTTGGGGCGGTTATTGAAGAAACTGACAATGGGATTTTAATCAACAATCCGTTATGCGTTGTTGAAGCAGATAACGGTGAAGGTTATACTAATTTAGCTTTTGTTAGTTACCTACCATTTAGTTTAGAGAAAAAAATATTTATAAAAAATGAACACATTCTATTACGATCTAGAGTTACACCAGAAATGAACATGTTTTATGCACTTTCTTCTTATTTTGTTGTTAAAGGAAATATTCAACAAAGAGCCGTTATGGAAGAAACGAATAATATAATGTCTAATGTCATAATGAATGAAATGGGTGCAGAGAAATATTCAAACAATGGTCATTTGATGAAAGCCACACTTACAAAACATTAAAGGACACATTAAATTGAGGTGAAAATATGGCTAGTAAACATTATATTAATAATCGTGAAATGTTCAATAAACTCTGTGAATACTTAGATGCCTGTAAAAAAGCTAAAGAAAAGGATAAAGAATTCCCACAAGTACCAGACTATCTTGCCCAATGTTTTCTTCAAATAGCAAAACGATTAGCAAGAAAGCCCAACTTTTCCGGTTATTCATTTATTGAAGATATGAAATCAGATGGTGTTTTGGATTGTATTAAATATATCAAAACATTTAAACCTGAAAGATCAAACAATCCATTTGCCTTTTTTACACAAGCTATAAAAAATGCTTTTATCAGAAGAATAGAAAATGAAAAAAAGCAACTTTACATTAAATATAAAAATTACAAAGCTTTGCAATTAGAAGATGATATTACTGGAATGAAAGGCATTGGTAGCAAAGACTTAAACGACATAAGTAATGCATTTATTGAAGATTTTGAAGGAAGAAGAACAAAAACTTCAAAAGAGTTGACAAATAGGAAAAAAGGTGATAAAGTAAATGCTAATACATTAACGAAATTTTTTACTAAAGAAACCCCTAAATAATTGAAAATGAGAATTGTTATATGCTGGTTGCTATTATAAACGATACACATTTTGGTGTTCGTGGTGATAATCAAGCTATGTTAAATCATCAAATTAAGTTCTTTAAAGACATTTTTTTCCCAAAATTAAAAGAATTAAATATAAAGTATGTTATTCATCTTGGTGATTTAGTAGATAGAAGAAAATATGTCAATTATCTGACACTAAATATCATGAGAAAATGTTTTCTATCCAAATTAGAAAAAGCAAACATTCATCTTGATCTTATCGCTGGAAATCATGATGTATATTATAAATCTACTAATGCTTTAAACGCATTAAACGAATTATTGAATCCTTATCCAAACATCAAAATTTATACGCAACCGGCTGAGGTTAAATTAGCGGATGAAGTTGTTTTATATGTCCCTTGGATAAATCCTGAAAATAAACAAAAAACATATGCAATTTTCAAAAAAACTAAAGCTCAACTTTTGTTCGGACATTTAGAAATTTTTGGTTATGAAATGAATCGAGGATTTATTTCTGAATCCGGATTAAAAACTAATATTCTTTCGAAATTCGATATGGTTTTCAGTGGTCATTTTCATCAAAAATCAACAAAAAATAATATACATTATTTGGGTGCTCCATATGAAATGACATGGGCTGATTATGATTGTGAACGTGGTTTCCATATTTTCGATACGAATACCCGTGAATTAACTCCGGTCTTAAACCCTTCCAAATTTTTTATTAAAGTGTTTTATGATGATTCTGATACTACATATGAAAAATTAATGGACGTTTCTGGTTTTGATTGGAATGGATGTTATATTAAAGTAATTGTAATATCAAAAAAGAATCCATTTTATTTTGATACCTTTATAGAACAGATTGAAAAAATGAATCCTGTTGATTTACAAATTGTTGAACCGCTTACGCAAGCGGAGAATTCTGAAATTGTATCACATGCAAAAGACACACAAACAATTTTAATGGATACAATTGACACATTGGATGAGAATATTAATAAACAACTTCTTAAAAAGCTTATGCGAGAACTTTATAATGATGCAATTAATATTCGAACTGATTCTTAGAGGAGAATTTTGCTATTATAACTCTTCAAAAAGTTCGCTGGAAAAATTTTATCTCTACAGGTAACAATTTTGCAGAACTAAAATTGGATGAAACTAAAACTACATTGATTTGTGGAAAAAATGGTGTTGGAAAATCGCAGGTTATGGATGCAATAACCTTTGCTCTTTTTAATAAACCTTTCCGAAAAATCAATAAACCACAATTAGTCAATTCAATCAATAATAAAAATTGTTTAGTTGAAATTGAATTCAAAATTGGTCGGATAAAATATGTTGTTTGTCGAGGAATGAAACCGAATATATTCGAAATCTACAAAAACGGAAAACTTTTAAATCAATCAGCAGATAATAGAGATTATCAAGAAATTCTAGAAAAAAGAATTATTGGTATGAATTATAAGACATTTTGTCAAATTGTTATTCTTGGATCTGCTAATTGGACAGCTTTTATGTCACTATCAGCTCAAGCTCGCCGAAATGTTATTGAAGATCTTTTAGACATTGAAGTTTTTAGTATAATGAATGTACTTCTTAAAAATAAAAACTCTGAGAATAAGCGAAAACTCCAAGATTTAAATACTCGAATCACAATACTCGATAATACGATTAAATTGAATACAGAATATAGACAAAGTTTGAAAAAAAATCAGCAGAAGGAAATTGACTTAAAACAAAAACAAATTGAAGCACAGAATAAACAGATAAAAGAACATGAAATAAAGATTGATATTCTTCAAAAGGAAATTGATGAACTTACTGTTAAATTGAAAGAAGTTACTAAAACAAGAGAACAAATTCAAAAACATAAAAATAAGATTTTACAAATTAATCAAATAAAGACTAAAATCCAAAAGGATATTAATTTTTATAAGAAAAATGATAATTGCCCAACTTGTAAACAAGAAATTCCAGAAACATTTAAATCACAAATAATCGGCAAAAATGTCAAAAAGGAGAATTTAACACAAGAAATATCACAAAAACTTGAAAGTATTCTCAAAAAATTAGAACAATATATTAAAGAATATTCGGATATTAGTGAAAAAATTGCAACTAAAAATAAAGAACTTCAAAATCATTTAGTTTCTATAACTGTATCTAATCATGTGACTCAAAATTTATTAAAAGAAATTAAAAAACTTGATAATAAACAGGATAAATTTTCGACAGACATCAAAAATGAAAAAAAAGAACGAAGTCAAAAATTAAAAGAAAAGGAAAAGTGTATTAATGAACGGGAAATATATAATGTTGCTAATATGCTTCTGAAAGACAATGGAATAAAAACTCAAATAATTAAACAATACATCCCAATCATGAATACTTTAATCAATAAGTACCTTGAAAGGATGGAATTTTTCTGTCAATTCCTTCTTGATGAGAATTTCAATGAGAAAATCAAATACAGACATAAAGATATATTCTCTTATGATTCATTTTCACAAGGGGAAAAAATGAGAATTGATCTCGCACTACTTTTAACTTGGCGAGAAATTTCAAAAATGAGAAACGCATCCCCAATTAATCTTCTTTTATTGGATGAAATTATGGATAGTAGTTTGGATAGTGCTGGAACAGAAGAATTCATTAGAATAATTTCTGAATTAACAGGTGATAATAATGTTATTATAATAAGTCATAAAGTTGATCAGATTGGTGATAAATTTGGAAGAATGATTGTAGTAACAAAGAAAAAGAATTACAGTCAATTCAAGGAAGTGTAATGGAAAATTTAAGTCGAAAATTAATTGAAGAAACAGCATCAATTCTTCGAGAAAAATTACTCAAATTTGATTTTAAAAATCCTTCTGAAGATCCGATTAAGATTGCTCATATTCTAGCACAATCTTGTATTAAAGAAAATGGACTAGGATTAGCTGCGAATCAAATTGGTTTGCCGGTTAGGGCTTGTATAATAAAAGCAGAAGAGATGCTTTGTATGTTTAATCCAGAAATAGTCGATGCATCATTCGATAAACAATCATATAAACTTGAAGGGTGTTTAAGTTTTCCCAAACTGTTTATTAAAATAAAAAGACCAGATATTATCAAAGTTCGTTTTACATTACCAAATGGAAACACTGAAACACGAAAATTCGTAGGATTAACTTCAAAAATCATTCAACATGAAATTGATCATCTAAATGGAATATTATTTACTGATAGAGCAACATATTATCATCTTGAACAAGCATTAAATAAACGAAAATTACAAAATAGACGAGATAAAAAAAATAAATCTGAGAAATAGAAGGAAATATATTATGTCAAGCAATTGGTTGCAAGATATTAAAAAAATGCACCTTAAATATGGTCATACTTTTATTGTAAAAACTTTTAGACGAAATAGATTAAAAACGTTTTTGGAATATAGAATTAAATTTTTAGAAGAAGAATTGAATGAATTAAAGGATGCACGCAGACCAGAAGATGTTGTGGATGCATTAATTGATCTTACTACTATTGCTATCGGAACTCTGGATTTATTCGAAGTTGATGTTCAACAGGCTTGGGATAAAGTTTATGACGCGAATATGGAAAAAATAAAAGGAAAAAAAGCCTCTAGACCAAATCCATCAAATATGCCTGATATGAATAAGCCAGATACTTGGCAATCCCCATCACACACAGGAAATTGTGGAAGATTGTCTCAGATTAATTGGAATTAAGAAAATAATAGTTGACACTATTATTAAACTATGTTAATATTAAAAATAGTGAAGGAAAATTTATGAATTCAAAAAATTATACAGAAGCAATGCGAATATTAAACGAATGTCAAGTACTCCAATCTAAAAAATCCGTTGATTATCAAAATGCAAATTCTTCAGTCCAACAGGCTGATCATTTTCGACGTGGGATTGACACAATTCATGATATTATTAACCAAAAAGTATTACGCGCGCAATCTCTATTAGAATCTGGTAATAATCCAAAGAACGAGTCACTTGAAGACACATATAAAGATATTATTAATTATTGTTCCTTTGCTGTTTCTTATTTGAGAAAAAAAATACCTGGACAAAATCCCAATCATGATATTTTTAATCAAACACTTAAAATTCAAGATATAGAAGAAAAACAAGAATCTCCTCAAGAAATGCAATTACGAAAAGTCCCAAGACAAGAAAAACAAGTAGATGATGTTGTTAAAACAACTGAAACAAATGAACAAAGAACCAATGAATTAATACGTAAAATGGATGCAATTGTGGTAAAGGAATAAACTAATGGGAATGAAAATACAAATTGATGTTGCTGAACTAGCTAAAACTAAAAAACTTTTTCTAGCTACTCCAATGTATGGTGGAGCATGTTCTGGAATGTATACGCGATCTGTAATGGAATTATGTATTATTTTAACACAAATGAAAATTCCTTTCGTTCCATATTTTCTTTTTAACGAATCTTTAATTACTCGTGCAAGAAATTATTGCGCGGATGAATTTATGCGTTCTGATTGTACTCATATGTTGTTTATAGATTCTGATATTGGTTTTAATGCTCACGATATTATTGCAATGCTGGCTCTCCAAAGTGAGGATTCAGATTTCGATATTATGGGAGCACCATACCCCAAAAAGACCATTTGCTGGGAAAAAATTAAAATGGCGGTAGATAAAGGATTTGCAGACGAAGATCCTGGCAAACTGGAAAAATATGTTGGTGATTTTGTGTTTAATCCTAAAGAAGGCGTAAAAGAAATACCATTGGGACAACCAGTTGAAGTTTTAGAAGTTGGGACTGGTTTTATGATGATACGAAGAAAGACTTTTGAAGTATTAAACAAACGCTTTTCAAAATTATTGTATAAACCAGATCATGTTAGATCTGAGCATTTTGATGGTACTCGTGAGATTATGATGTATTTTCAAGCCGATATTGATCCGGTTTCAAAAAGATACCTTTCTGAAGATTATTGGTTTTGTCAAAAAGTGCAAGAAGCTTCTTTGAAAACTTGGCTATGTCCATGGATGAAAACTAACCATGTTGGTTCTTATATTTTCGGCGGATCAATGATTGATTTAGCACAAGTTGGTGCTAACCCAACAGCAGATTTAAATGAAGTTAATAGAATGAAACAAGTGCGAGGGCAACCAACAACAGATGGAAATATTATTCCATCACCAAAAAGGAGAGAAACACGAAGGAAAAATAAACACAAAAGGAAAGTGGCTAGAAAATGAAAAAGGTCAAAACAAATCCGACAAAGAAATTGAAAACTAAATCAACACTCAAAAAAAATGCAGTGATTAAAAAGATAAAACCACAAAAATCAACAAAAGCTATTATAAAAAAGAAAAAGCGCATTTTAGATAAAAGACATAACTTATTAAAACAGATTAAAAACAAACCTCTTTCTGAGAAAAATATTTCTGATAAAATTGTTGACAAATTAGTAGAAGATATTTCAGATCGGACAGCAACAGCAGTGATTAAATGCATTTCAGATAAAGTTCAGCACACCTTTAATGATATTCATGGTGCTAAAAACGTTATTTTACGATTTGAAGCAAAAAAATTGCTTTGGGTTGATCCTACTAGCCTCCAAAATTATATTATAAAATGTTGGGAAGATCATGTGAAGGAAGAATTAAAAATTAAATCTGGTATTTTTCGGGATAATCTATATAAAATGGATTTAACAATCCCAGAATTTAGATGTAAGGCTAGAATGAACAAAAAAAATAAAACACACCACATTGATGTTGACATTTAAGAAATAATATAATATAATTTTAAAATGTGGAGATATACACCATGATTATAAGTCCAAGACAATTACTATTCTAAAGAATTTTCAATCAATCAACAAATCTATTGTTCTTAGACCAGGAACAACAATTAAAACGATGAATACTACTAAAACCGTTTTTGCAACAGCAGAAGTTGAAGATGTCTTTTCATCTGTAGTACCAATTTATGATCTTCAAAAATTTCTAGGCGTGCTTTCTCTTTCAAAAGAAGATGCTGAAATTGAATTTGGTAACCAGAATATGATTATCCGACAAGGTTCATCTGAAATAAAATATGCTTATTGTGCAGAAAATTTAATTCAATCACCGCCTCCGAACAAAAATATTAAAATGGGGAAAATTGATGTTTCCTTTGAATTGAAAAGTGACGTTTGGCAATTGGTTTCCAATGCTATGAATGTTCTTGGTTTTACTGAATTCGCTTTTGTAGGAAAAGATGGTAAATTATCAATTCAAACACTATCCACCAAGAATGAATCTTCTGATACATTTTCAAGAGAATTAGGTAAAACCAATTTGACCTTTAAAACGATACTAGATGCTGAAAAAATGAAACTTATTCCTGATGATTATACTGTAGAAATTACATCTAAAGGTTTATCACATTTTAAAGGTTCTACAGTTGAATATTGGATCGCGATTTCAACAAAATCAGAATTTGGAGAATAATAGTGAATGAAAACTAACCATTCACTATGAAATTGATTATTATCTGGATTTAACAGCGACAGAAAAGGCAATCAAATACTATAAAAATGCACGGAAATGACTCTAAGTGAAAGTGTAGAACAAAATTTCAGAAAGTATATTATGGAGACAATAAATTCCACTCAATACCATCTTTTCAGAAATAGAATTGCTGAAAAGATCAAAAAAGAAGGTTTTTTTTACCCCCCCATAAAAATGTTTGGAAAAGCACCTGGGACTAGGTACTCTACCATCTTTCGTCTTTATTTCATCAAAGAACTGGGTTCTTTTTTAAATGATGTTGTTGATTGTTTTTTATACCAATTGAAACAAAATGAAATAAAAATTTCGGACATTCAAATAGCAGGACAATTATGGACATCAGCTCCTATTATTGGTGCGATTGCAACAAAACTTCCTAATACTAATACATTCTTTATTCGCAGAGAACGTAAACATTATGGTCCTCAAAACATTTTTGAAGGAACACCAGACCCGAATCTCAAAACAATTTTAATTAATGATCTGGCAAATTCAACTAATGCATTTTATCTAGGTACTGCGATTTTAATAAAACACAATATTCCAGTACATGATAAGTGTTTTGCAATTCTCAATAAAAATGAAAAAGAAAATCCTTGGCATCTCTGGGATAAATATTCCAAGCAAGAAATAATGTCAATAGTAACACGAGATATGGTTAAATAATATGAAAAATATCGGATTTTTGCTTTCAAAAAAGCCAAAAAAACAAAAAATATATCGTGAAAAATTAAGAAACTTTATCAATAAAAAATGTATTTTTAGAGCAGATCCTTTAATTCGTTATTCAAATCAATTAAAAAAACCTGGAAGAATTATTGCTAAATCACCAATGAATAATATTGGTTGTAAATTTTATTTTTATCTTCAGAATATATTATCTGACCAACACATGCTTGAATATACCAGTTTTTTACTAATTGAAAAACTATTCAAGTCAAATAAGAAATTTAAATCAGGTAAATTTCAATTGGCAGGACTTGAAACCGGAAGTATTTTTTTATTAGTAGCTTTACAATATACTCTACAAAAATACTACAATTTGAATATCAATGTGTTTTCTGTAAAAAAACAAAGAAAATGTTATGGCTTATATAATTACATTTCCGGTATTCCAAATAATTATCCAATTATTCTAGTTGATGATAATGTTAATACTGGCAATTCACTGTATCAAGTTAAGTGTATAATTGAAAATGAATTATTATTAGAAACAACTGATATTGGGCTTTCAATTTTGAATTTTAATTCTCAATTGAATTTTACTTTTGAGTTAATTTCTCTTTTTTCAAAAGATGAATTTGATTTGGAATATAATAGTGATGAATATTGGATTCCGATTGACGCGCAGCTTTAATTAGTGTATAATGAAATAGAAATTTTATATAAAGGAATATGTTATATTATGAATGTTAAAGAATTTTTGTGGGTGGAAAAGTATAGACCAAGAACAATTGAAAATACTATTCTTCCCGAACGAATGAAGACATTGTTCGAAAAATTTATTGAAAAAGGCGATTTGCCGAATTTAATCTTTGCAGGTTCATCTGGTGTCGGTAAAACAACAGTTGCCAAAGCTTTAGTCTCTGAATTGGGTTCTTCAGTACTCGAAATAAACGGATCTTTAGATGGAAATAAAGACACCCTTAGAAACGAAATTCGAGAATTTGCAACTTCGATGTCTGTTGATGGCAAACGCAAATATGTTTTATTGGATGAAGCCGATGGTTTAACTCCCCAAGTCCAACCAGCTCTTAGAACATTTATGGAAGACTATTCTAGTAACTGCGGATTTATTTTAACATGCAATCTTCCACATAAAATTATTGAACCACTCCATTCTCGGTGTTCACTTATCAATTTTAAGTTTACACGAAAAGAAAAACTTTCTCTAATGAAACAAATTGTAGAAAATTTATTTTCTATTTTAACTAAAGAAAATGTTGAATTTGACAAAAAAACTATTGTAACGTTTGTAAATAAGTTTTATCCCGATATTAGAAAAATGATTGGCACCATTCAGAAATATTCTGCTAATGGAAAAATTGATGCTGGACTATTGACTGATTTTGATGAAAACAGTCTCAAAACACTTCTAAAATCAATGAAAGCCAAAAGTTTTGATGGTATTCGTGATTGGATTTCACATTCAGATATAGATCAACATGATGTTTACCAAAAACTTTATGATATTTCAAAGAATGAATTTACACCGGCTGCAACAGCTGCTTTAATTGTTTTATTAGGAGAATATCAATATAAGGCGGCTTTTGCTATTAATCCGGATATCAATCTTGCAGCAGCTCTTTTGGAAATATCTGCTAATCTTGATTGGAAAAAATGATGTTCTTCAATATTATCAAAAGATTATAAGGAAAAATTTAATGAATCCATTTGATTATGTTAAAAGTATAAATTCAGGGTGTCATATTGAAGAACCTGTAACAGATGAATATAATCCTTGGCTTGTCACATTTAGTTTTTCCTTATTTCCAGATACAATATTTCAAGCTAATGAGGTTAATTGTTTATATGATTTAACTATGCAAATGCACTATGATTATTTAAGAAATAGTATAAGACCCAGAAGAAGATGGAAAAAATGGCCTAAAAAAGATAAGATAAATGCTGATAATATTCGTTTAATTAAAGATGTTTATAAATATAATACAAGAAATGCTATTGAAGCATTAACTTTGTTAACAGAAGCACAAATTAAATTAATAGAAGAACAGCAATCTACTGGAGGATAACAGTAGAAAAAAGAAAAGGCTAAAATATGATAGAAACGTTAATTGAGGTGAAACTAAAAGAAAATACTGATTTTTTAAAAATTAAAGAAACGTTAACTAGAATTGGTATTATTAGTCGAAAAAATAAAACACTTTGGCAAAGTTGTCATATTTTACAGAAACGTGGTAAATATTACATAGTTCATTTTAAAGAACTCTTTGCTCTAGATGGTAAACCCACAGAATTCACTGAAGATGATAAAGGTCGAAGAAATACAATCGCTTCACTTCTTGAAGAATGGAATCTATTGACACTTGTAGATCCACAGAAATCCGAGAAACCCAGAACAAGTCTATCATATATCAAAGTTTTACCATTCAAAGAAAAGGAAAATTGGACACTTGATTCCAAATATACCATAGGCAGAAAACAAAAAATTGAAGATTGAAAATAGAAATACAAGACTAGGAATACATAATGCTTAAGTTGATCAAAAACGATTCTTCCACTTTTATCATGAAAACCTTATTTACAATTTATATATTTTCCTTGTTTTTGATTGTTTTATCTGCTGTTTTTATGGGTGCTGAAAGTTTTGGGAAAGAAACGGCAAAACCACAACTAGTGTTTAAACCTGAACTTAAGCAAGTTCAAGTATTTTGTATACATCCAGTAGATTTTTTAGGAAGTTATGTTAAAGCACGAAAACTGAGACCATTAATCGCAAAGCGAATTGTAATTAATAAAAAAATAGCTATTAAAGCAATATTTGTAAACGATTATGGTGATGCTTTTTCCATTGAAATTCTGAATGTTAAAGGATCGAGTGGTTTAAAGGTTTGTATTTTTGCGGAGATTATTAATGGATCGTTAAACATTAAGAATAGAAAATTGGAATATAATGGACCACTTTCATTAACCACGCCGAATATTAAACCAAAACAGTAATTAAGGAGTGATAATTATGTCTAAAAAAGAAGTTCGAACGAATTTTTCATTTAATATTGTTTTAAGTTTTGTTACAATGTTTTTGTTTTCCATTCTTTCTAGCAATGTTTTTGCTCAACAAGATGTTCCAATTCCCAGATTAAATGTTAAACCGGAAACAATACATGGTTCAGCAATGTGTTTTGACGAAAAAGATTTTGTAAATGCTTATATTAAAGCAAGAAAACTCAAGCCATTAATCGGAAAGGATATGGTTCTTAACGGAAGAACTCTTATTAAAATGGTTTTTATCAATGATTATGGCGAAATTTATTTCACTTTACTAAATGTTAAATTGCCATCTGGAATAAAGGCTTGCGTTTTCGCAGAAATTTATAATGGTACATTGAATAAAAAGATTAAAAAATTGGAATATAAGGGAAAGCTTCCCATGCCTAAGTTTGAAGATTTAAAAAATAAAGTACATGAAGAAAGAGCAAATTATAAGAAATAATTCGATAAGCCAAGTGTAAAATCTTGGCTTTTTCTTAAGGTTTTGTAGTTGAATATTATTCAAATTATAAAACAATAAGAAAGGAATATTTAATGAGAATTTATAGCATACCTTATACAAAAAAAGAACCAGAATGTATCCTTAAAGATGCTTTAATAAAACGAATTGTATGGAAAGATAGTACGGTTTCTTATTTTCTCTTAGGATATGATCCAGATAGATGTGAAGATCGAATAAGCACCGAAATAAAAGCTGTGAAGAAAACTGAAGATGGATCTTTGATTTTTGTAACCAGAACAAATCGAAGTTTTATAATTGATAAAAATAAGTTTCTAAAAACAGAAAATTTAAATGGATCTAGTTCTTTTTGTTGGGAAGCGATGAAATTAAAACATTTTCCACTTATTGACAGAATAGAAAACATATGTTATAATGTTCAAAATGGTGATGATATTTATAATGAATATTTCAAAAATCTTTCTCATGATGTTGGCAACTTAAAGGAAGCATAAAAAGTAATAATTAAAAATGTTAACGGCAATAAAATTGTGATTTAATTTTTTGAGAAAAGTGATATATGTCTAAATTTTATACTCATGTAATAAATCGGCGCAATAAAATTCTAGTTTGTGGTCATGATGATAAAAAACGCTTCAAAGAAGTTGTTGATTATCAACCATATATGTTTGTTCCTGCCACAAAAGATTCTCAAACAAAATATAAAGATATCTATGGAAAACCTGTAGATAAAAAAAGATTCCGAAATTCAGGTGAAATGCGGAATTTTAAAAATAATTTCGCTGATATTGAGGGATTTAAATTATATGGAATAGAATTTCCTCATTATCTCTACATTTATGAAAAGTATAATAAACAAGTATATGACGCATCACAAATAGTAGTATGTTATATAGATATTGAAACAGATTCGAAAGATGGTTATCCCGATTTGGAGACAGCGGATCGAGAAATTAATACTATTTCAATGGTATATAATGATATAAAGTTTTCTTTTGGTTTAAAAGATTTCATTCCAAAAGAAAAATCTACCAAATATTTTAAATGTAAAAATGAAGTTGAGTTATTCACAAAATTTTTAAAAGTTTGGACATCTGAACGTTACAGACCAGATGTTGTTTCTGGTTGGAATATCGAATTTTTTGATATTCCATATATTGCTATGAGATTAATTCGGGTTCTAGGTGAAGATTATGCTAAAATGCTTTCACCTTGGGGTATTCTTGAATCTAAAAATGTATTTTCTTTCGGAAAACAACAAAAGGTCTTTTTTCCAATTGGTGTATCAGTTCTTGATTATATGCATCTTTATAAGAAATTTGTTGGTGTTACAAAACCACAAGAATCGTATAGATTGGATCATATTGCCAATGTCGAATTGGAAGAAAGAAAGATAGATTATTCTGAATATGGTTCATTAAATGGTTTATATGAGCAAAACCCACAACTTTTTGTTGAATATAACATCCAGGATTGTGTTCTTGTAAAAAGACTAAATGATAAATTGAAATTAATAGAATTGATTTATAAAATTGCTTATGATTGTGGAGTAAATTACACTGATGCATTAGGTACAGTTCGGGCTTGGGATATTGCTATTCATAATTATTTGATGGATCGTGATGTTGTTGTCTCTCAAAGTAAGATGGTTAAGTCTCACACTCCAGTAGGTGGTTATGTTAAAAAACCATTAACAGGTATGTTCAATTGGGTAGTTTCTTTTGATTTAAGAAGTCTTTATCCTCATTTGATTATGCAATATAATATTGGTCCAGATACATTTAAAAAAATGTTGGATAAAGAATATTCCACTGAAGAATTGATAGAATGTGAACATAAAGATTATTGGGATTATTTGGATAAAAACGATTTATCAATGGCTGCAAATTCTGCTCTTTTTTCAAAAAATAAGATTTCTTTTCTTTCTGAATTGATGAAAACTCTTTTTAATGAACGAAAAACAATTAAGACAAAAATGTTAGACTTGAAATCACAAAAAGAAAGTGGAACAAAAAACTTAGAAGATGAGATTAAAAGATTAGATACACACCAATATGCACTAAAGGTAAGGCTTAATTCTGCCTACGGTGCACTTTGCAATATTTTTTTTCGCTGGTATGATATTAGATATGCAGAAGCTATCACAAAATCTGGTCAACTAACTATTAAATTGGCCGAAAAAAGATTGAATGAGTTTCTCAATAATTGGATGGGTACTATAACTAAAGATTATATTATTTCTATGGATACTGATTCTTTGTTAATAAATATGGAACCAATTGTTAAAGAATTGGTTAAACAAAATTTTTCTTCAGAAATCCCTCCAACCAAAGATCAAATAACCAAAGTAATTGATTTTTTCTGTCGGCATGAAGTGCAGCCATTTCTAGATAAGATATTTAAAGATCTTGCCGAGAATATGCGAGCATATGAACAAGCAATGTATATGAAACGAGAAGTCATTGCTGATGTTGGCGTTTTTATTGCAAAAAAACGATATATGTTAAATGTTCTTAATAATGAAGGAGTTCAATATGATAAACCCAATCTAAAAATTATGGGTTTAGAATCGGTACGTTCTAGTACTCCATCGGCTTGTCGAACAGCGATTGAAGAATCAATTCGTATTATATTACAAGAAGGTGAATCGGCTCTTCAAGATTATATTGAAGATTTTCGAAAGAAATTTCAGACCTTACCATTTGTTGAAATTGCTAGAAATAGTTCTGTAAATGGTATTGAAAAATATAGTAGTCCTGAAATAATTTATGGAAAGGGATGTCCGATTCATGTCCGCGGTGCATTACTTTTTAATATGTTATTAAAACAGCACAAAATGGAAAAAGTAATTGACCCAATTTTTGAAGGTAGTAAAATAAAATTTTGCTATCTCAAAATCCCAAATCCAATATCTGAAAATGTTATATCAGTTGCTAATGTTTTGCCTAAAGAATTTGAGCTTGAACAATATTTAGATAGACAATTACAATTCGAAAAAACATTTCTAGAACCAGTTAATCATATTCTTAAAGTGATTAACTGGACTTCTGAACCAATAAATTCAGTAGCTGATTTTTTTAAATAGGAAAATATTTATGAAAAAATGCTGTTTGTTATGCAAATATTGGTCTAAACAAGATTCTTCAATTATTGGAATATGTAAAAGATACCCACCAATTCCAGTAGGAAAACTTAGAAAATATAAAGAAGATTCTTTAGTTCCTTGTGCTTTGTCCGTTTGGCCAATAACAAATAGAACTGAATATTGTGGTGAATATAAAAAGGAAAAAAATAAATGAGTCTTAAAGATGAACTTCGCACGAAAATGTTGAAGAATTCCACCATAAAAGAAACAGCTATTATCAATAAATCAAAGATTCTAGGTAAAAAAGATGTTATTTGTACAGCGGTTCCAATGATAAATGTTGCTCTTTCTGGTAGTATAGATGGAGGACTTACGTCCGGTGTAACTATTATTGCTGGACCTTCAAAGAACTTCAAAACTGGATTTTCACTTTTACTTATTCAAGCATTTTTGAAAAGGTATAAAGATGGTATTGTTTTATTTTATGATTCTGAGTTTGGAACTCCACATTCATATTTTAAGTCATTCAATATTGATTTAGAAAGTATTATTCACACACCGATTACAAATATTGAAGAATTAAAACACGATTTGAGTAAACAAATAGAGAGTATTAAACGTACCGATCAAATAATGATAGTAGTGGATTCTATTGGTAATCTTGCTTCAAAAAAAGAAGTTCAAGATGCATTAGATGGTAAAAGCGTCGCTGATATGACAAGAGCTAAAATGCTTAAATCAGTTTTCAGAATTATCACACCACACTTATCACTTAAAGATGTTCCATTTGTTGCTGTTAATCACACATATCAATCTCAAGAAATGTTCAGCAAACCCATTGTTTCTGGTGGAACAGGATTATATTATTCTTCAGATAATATTTGGATCGTCGGACGACAACAAGATAAGAACGGAAAGGAAATTAAAGGTTATCATTTCATTATTAATATTGAAAAAAGTCGATTTGTAAAAGAAAAATCTAAAATTCCTATTTCTGTTTCATGGTTAGGTGGTATCAATAAATGGTCTGGATTGTTAGAAGTTGCTCAAGAACACGGTTCTGTAATAAAAACAAAACCAGGTTGGTATGCTTCAGCGGATAATTTAGATAAATCCTTTAGAGAAAGGGATATCATTAGAAATGGTGAATTTTGGATAGATATATTAAAAAAGACAGACCTTGCCGCATATATTAAAACTAAATACCAAAGTGAAACATTTAGCATTTTAGAAGAGGATTTAAAAGACAATGAAAAGTGATTTTTGGTTTTTTACCTATCTATTCGTTTCAGTTGCATTAACAACTTATATTTTTATTCTGTTTTTAAATAGTTGATATTATTATATCCATAATGTATAATACATATATTTAAAGGAGAAATATATGGAAAATCTCATTTTCTCGCATCTTATCGAAAATGATAAGTATGCTAGAAAGGTACTACCGTATCTAAATGAAGATATTTTTAATGATCGAATTGAAAAAAAACTATTCAAATTAATACAAAATTATATTCAAAAGTATAATACACTTCCAACCAAAGAAATTCTTTATACTGAAATCCAAGATTTGAGTTCTTTGGATGAAACACAATTCAAAGATATTGTTTCATTAGTTCAAAATCTAGAAATAGATGAAGCCACAAAAACTGATTGGTTAGTCGATCAAACTGAAAAATTCATTCAAGATCGAAGTATTCACAATGCTATCAGAACTTCAATTAAAATTTTAGATAAAGATTCAAAATTAACAAAAGAAGCTATACCTAAATTGCTTTCAGAAGCACTCAGTATTTCCTTTGACACTTCTGTTGGTCATGAATTTATTGCTGACGCTCCTGAAAGAATAGAACTATATCATCGTAATTATGATAAGCTTCCATTTAATATTCATTATTTAAATGAAATTACTGGTGGTGGTGTTACTAATAAAACGTTGAATGTTTGCATAGGTGGAACTGGAACTGGTAAAAC